>Ga0315307_1000888_pt1 | contig 13083 bp, 10 predicted proteins | sample TDP2_MG_FD_203079 | JGI IMG/M metagenome (GOLD analysis project Ga0315307, IMG submission 203079) | Freshwater sediment microbial communities from Lake Towuti, South Sulawesi, Indonesia - TDP2 | ecosystem: Environmental > Aquatic > Freshwater > Lake > Sediment | place: Indonesia: South Sulawesi... | reverse complement strand
CAGGGTGCGATCCTTACAACGGAAGACCCTTCCGGCGAGTATTCCAAGGGAGTTTTAAGAGCCTGCCTCCACCGGAGTCTGCGGTGTTGGGCATTGAGCGGCAGGATAGCGGTATCTGCGCCTCGCAACGGGAATTCAGATGCGACTGGGAGGATCCAGAGCCAGTTGAACAAGATGGGTGCCTCCGGCGGTGGGGAGGTCTTCCTCCCGGCTGGCCGTTATAGGGTGGACGGAAGCCTCCAGGTGCCCTCCGGGGTAACGCTTTGCGGAACCTGGGAATCGCCCCATCATGCTCAAGGGCTGAAGGGAACCGTCCTGTTTGCCTACGGCGGACGCGGCCAGGAGCAGGGACCTGCCTTGGTCATGCTCGGCCCCTCCTCGACCCTAAAGGGGGTCACGGTTCTGTATCCCGAGCAAGCGCTGCCCGATGTGGTCCCGTACCCGCCATCCATACGTGGCACAGGCATGCACTCCTCCGTGTTGGATGTCACCTTGGTGAACCCCTACTTTGGCATAGACTTCAGCCAGCCCCACGAGCTTCACCACATCCGGAACGTGTTTGGCACCCCTCTGCACAAGGGCATAGTCATCGACGGGTGCAGCGACATTGGCAGGGTGGAGAACGTCCACTTCAATCCTCACTACTGGTTCAGGTCCGAGGCGGCCAACACGCCGGACGACAAGGCGCTGATCCGGTACCTCTGGGACCACTGCGAGGCATTCGTCATCGCGAGGTCGGATTGGGAGTACCACCTGAACACCTTCAGCTACGGCTGTCGTGTGGGCTACCGCTTCACAAAATCCCAGTACGGAGCGTGCAACGGGAACTTTCTGGGCATAGCGGCGGACTGGGCGCACAGGGCCCTGTTGGTGGAACACACGCAGCGGCCGGGCCTGCTCATCACCAACGGTGAGTGGGTGGGAGGCGAGGGCTCGGATGCCATGATGGAGGTGGGTCCCGACTTCGATGGAGTCGTCCAGCTTGCGAACAACAGCTTCTGGGGCCCCGGCGAGAGGGTGGCCCTGGTGGCGGGGAGAGGAGTGGTGAGCTTCTCCCAGTGCAACTTCTGCGACTGGGACCACAGCAAGAAGGGCTACCGGGCCATAGAGGCCAGAGGCGGCTCGGTGCTGGTCCAGGGCTGCACCTTCTGGAAGGACAGGGCCCAGATCCTGCTCTCCGAGGGGGTCAGATCGGCCGTCGTCAGCGGCAACCTGTTCAAAGGAGAGGCGAGGATCGAGAACGCTGGCAACGCCGATCTTCAGAAGGGACTCAACACCTCAATGTAGCTCTTCCGTCGTCTGCGATCAGGGCATTTTTCAGCCGGGCTTGGCAGCGGGGCCAGGATGGACGTCAAGCTTGTGGCTTTCGAGAGCATGGGCGTAAGGTCGATGTGCACCTTCGTCAGGACGCCTGAGCTTGCCGTCTTGATCGATCCGAGTGCAGCTTGCCACGGCAGATCCGGGCTCAAGCCCCATCCCGTCGAATACGATGCCCTCATCAGCAAGCGCTCCGAGATGCTGGCCCTCTGCGAGCAGGCCGACGCGGTGGTGACGTCCCACTATCATCTCGATCACCTGTCCCCGCTCAGAACAGATCTTGTGACCACTCTCAGCACAAGGGCTTTCGCCGATCGCGCCTACGGCGGCAAGATGCTCTTCTGTAAGGATCCCGACAGGAACGTCACGGATCAGCAGGGGGAGAGGGGAAGGGATTTTCACAGGGCCTACTCGGGGAAGGCTGCCGCATTTGAGATCGCCGACGGCAGGGACTTCGCTTTCGGGAAGACGAGGGTCTCCTTCTCGCCCGCGCTCTGGCATGGAAAGGAGGGCACCGTTCAGGGCTACGTCGTGGGCACATGCGTGGATGACGGTGGAGAGAAGGTGGTTCACGCCTCGGATGTGCAGCTGCTCAACGATGGCTGCGTTGATTGGATGCTAGCACAAAGGCCCGAGCTGGCAATAGTTGCTGGCCCCCCGATCTTCGATACGGAGAGGGTCCGGGACGCGGAGATGGATCTCTCCCTGGGACTCCTCCGACGCCTGGCCAAGGGAGTTCCGAATGTGATCCTGGACCACCACCTTCTCCGGTCCGCGGACTGGCGGAGTTACCTTCAGGCAGCAGGTGATCTGGGCGACGGTGTGCATTGCGCCGCCGAGGGGCAAGGGGTGCCCGTCCTCGGGTACGAGGCTCGGCGACAAGGGCTCTACGAGCAAGAGAAGGTCGATGAGGAGTTTCACCAGGACCTTGAGCGTGGAAGGATGCCCAACAGGCTTCGGTCGGTGGTGGAGGAGGCCGGGATGAGGGAGGTCTACAAGGCAGCCCTCGGATGGTGAGCGTTCTGAGATGCGTGGTGCTCAAGAGTGCAAGGGAAATGGTGTTGGAGGATAGGCCTCTCCCCGTCGGACCGACCAAGGGTTGGGCCCTGATCAAGGTCAAGGCCGTTGGCATCTGCGGGTCAGACATTCACGCCTACCGAGGCACGCAACCATTCCAGACCTATCCCCGGATACCGGGACATGAGATGTCAGGCGTCCTAGCCCGTCCGACCTCTCAGCTGAGAGAGGGCCAGCTCGTGACGGTTGAGCCCCTGCTCAGGTGCGGGGAATGCTACCCGTGCAGACAAGGGCGGTACAACTGTTGCGTAGACCTGAAGGTGATGGGCGTCCACGCAGACGGGGCAATGTGTGAGTACGTGCGCGTACCGGAGCAATTGGTCTTTCCGGTGTCGGAGAAGATCCCTCCTGATCAGGCGGCTTTGTGTGAACCTGTTGGGGTGGCTTGTCAAGCCATTAGACGTGCTCGCGTGACGTCTGGGGACACCGTCCTGGTCATCGGGGCCGGGCCAATAGGTTTGCTTGTAATGCAGGTGGCGAGGGCCAGGGGTGCCAAGGTCTTCGCATCCGACATCGACCCGGATCGTCTTCGCCTCGCGAAGAGGCTGGGTGCTGGCGTAGCGATCGACCCAGGCGAGGAGGATCTCTCCGATGCGGTGAAAGGCTTGACCGATGGCGACGGTCCCAGCGTGGTGATCGAGGCTGTGGGAAGTGAGACAACCATAGACCAAGCGGTTCAGGTAGTCTCGGCGGCCGGGAGAGTGGTCCTAGTGGGTCTGTTTGGAGAGACAATGCCATTCAAGCCAATCGCGCTCATACGAAAGGAACTGGACCTTCTGGGATCTAGGAACTCGAGTGGGATGTTCCCGGAGGCCATAAGGTTAATCGCGGCTGGGCAGGTTGGCGTGGCCGATCTGATAACTCATCGATTCAGCTTGGAGGAATCTCCCGAGATGTTCCGGGGAATCGACGAGGGCCGGATTCGGCCTGTCAAGGCGGTCCTTATGGTTGGTGTCTAGAGCACCTGCCTGAAGTACTTCGATGCTTTGGTGACAGCCTTCCAGGCATCCTCCTTTCCCTCGTACTCGATGGACACAAATCCGTTGAAGCCGGCCTTCCTGGCGATGGAGAGGACCCGGTCATAGTCGATGGTGCGGTCGCCCTTCTTCTCATCGGCCTCAAGGACCTTGGCATGGATCTGGACGATGTGGGGGGCGACCTTCTCCATGTGCGCGTACCGGTCCTCCTTGGGGAAGTTGTTCGTGTCCATGTTCAGGCCAAGCCACTCGGAGTCGACGGCCTTGAGTATCCCCAAGACGTCGTCCGATGTGAGCGTTACGCCGCCGTGGTTCTCTAGGCCCACCACTATGCCCTTGTCCTCCGCCACGGGCATCACCTTGTGGAAGCATTCGACGCACCACTTGGTGGCCTGCTCCTTTGGCACCCGCTCCGGCACGGGCCCCCCGAAGGCCCTAACCTGCGGGCAGCCTAGGTACTCCGCCATCTCCACGGCCTTGATCAGCCCCTTCACGTTCTCCTCGCGCTCCCGAGGGTCGGGGACTGTGAAGTTGTTGGCACCTGAGACGATGCCCAGCTCGATGCCCGCCTTCACCGCGTGTGACTTCAGCTTCCGGAGGTAGTCCCTCTCCATGCTCGGGAAGTGTCTGTAGTGCAGCTCAACGGCGTCCCATCCCAGGTCCCGGCCGAAGTCCATGTAGCTGAAGAAATCCATCCTGCCCTTGGTGATGTAGTCCCTCATCGAATAGCTCGTGCAGCAAAGCTTCACGGAATCACGGTCCGCGGTGAGAGGCGGATCAGATTAAAAGTGTCTCCCACCTGCCATGGACGCCTAGCGTCACGGTTGGGTGTCTACGGCCCCAGTCCGAACCGGTGCAAGGATCAACTTCTTTGTGATGAGTGCGCACGCAGCAAGTCCCATGGCCCAGATCACTACGACCGTGGCCAACCGTTTCTGTCGGTCCTTCTTCCGTGCCGCCTGGCCCTCTTGCTTGAGAGCTTGCTTCTCGTTCTCGATGGTCGCGAGTTTGCCCTCTAGGTTCTGGGTCAGGCTGGCAAACCTCGGGCTGTCGGCTGCCCAGAGGACTGAGTTGGTGAAGAGCTTCACGAAGTTCCCGTCGGCCAGCAGGGTGCCGTAGTACACGTCGACGCGCGGGGTCTTGACTACCATCACCCCGGGCATTGCCACCGATCGGCCTGCGCCCTCGCTCTCGTAGGCCAGGACAAGGGGGGCTCCTGTCTCCTCGTCCTCGTAGAGGACCTGGTACGACCCCGGGACCTGGACGTAGGTTCCGTTCTCGTCCGCACAAAGGAAGATTCCCATGCTGACGAGCTGGAACCTCTCTGGGAGGCCCGAGGTCACCTCGGAGGTGCCAACTCCGACGTAGGTCCGGACGCGCTTCTGCGCTATCGAGGTCTTCACGAGCGAGAAGTTGCCATAGACGGGGAACACATTCCTGGAGAGATTCCTGGCGGAGGGCTCGTAGCATGCGTCCCTCATACCGACAAGCCCTCCCCCCTCATCGAGGAACGGTGGAAGGGTGAGATCCAATCCCTGTAGATGGTCCTTGTGATCGGAGTAGATCACGATGCATTGTGCCGTGGGCAGGACGGTGGCCAGCGTTACGGCGCTGGGACTTGAGACGACCAGGGTTTCGCCGTGGAATCTTGCATCCTGCTCGATGAGCGAGGCGAGGGCGTGTGCGATCGTGGTGTCTGTGCCGCTGTAGACCACTATGGTGGGTTTGAAGGCGTCCTGAGCGGCTGCGAGGGGAAGCAGCAGGGCGGCGGCCATCAGAGCAGCAGGTCTATGACTGATGTCCACAGTCTCACGTCACCACGTTGACGATGGGCTCATCGTAGAGCTGCCCATCGACTACTATCCGGATCACCTGAATCAGTGCCACATCCTTCCTGTAGGAAGGAGCGGCAAAGGTTCGGGGTTCGGCGGTGATGATCACGGTGATGATGTCGTCCCTGGCCAGGGACTGGAATTCCACAACGCCCCTTGGAGCCTGGGAGAGGGGGAGCTGCCCCGAGCCTTCCCAAACCTTCTCGTCTTGAACGTACTTCTTCTCATCCTCGTTGCAGGAGATCGTGAGGACGTTGATGTTCACTTCAGGCAGGTGGAAAAAGCCGGGCTCGCCCTCCAGATGGCAGGCATAACCCGTCTCGTTTATCATGGCGCCGAATATCAGGGGTACGTTCAAGGTGGCGTTCTCCCCAAGGACAGCCCCCAAACTGGCAGCATAGTCCTGGAGCAGCATTCTGAACTGGGACTTGCCGACGCTGATCGGTCGGCTCAATTCGTTGGGTTCTATCCCCAGCGATGAAGTCCTGTTTCTGAACCAACCCAGTCTCGCGAGGTTGGCCAGCACGTCTTGGGGGGTGTCTTGGCTTCGATACTGCTTCTGCGGATCGATCAAATCGCCCTGTGCGGGATACGCAGGTGTGACCACGGAGAACAGAATCTTCAGACCGGGCAGCTTCTCTCTCACGACTACGGCGAAGCTGAAGGCCGTCTCGCCGGCGGGCAGCACTGTGGGGTACTGGTTCTTAAGGATCTCAAGTGGGCGGTCAGGTGTCTCCCTCGCTAGGGTGAAGACGACGAGCGCCGAGAGGATCAACGAGACAAGGGCAAGCCCGATGACTCTCTGGTCGATAACCATCAGATGAACCTCCCAGGACATCCCACGGAAGTTGTTGCGGCCTGCCAACTAAGGGTGATAAATGGTTTTCGGCGTTGTGCGTTGTGTTGTCACTCGGAAGAGGGATGAGGTGATTTCGGGCCATTTCTTGACCGATCGAGGGGGTTCTTCGCAGCATGCCAAACGGTCTAGCCGAAAGCCTGCCGGAAGACCAGTCAAGATTTATCTGGGATCTTCCATACGGTGTCGCATGTCACGGACGGCGCTACGTTCAGTGCTCGCCGCATCTGCCCTCTTGCTTCTGGGCGTTTCGCCCGTCTGCCATGCGGTCGGCAAGATCAGGGTCTTGGCCACCGGCGAGATCGTTCAACTCAACGGCCTGCGAACGTTCTTCCGAAGCGAGCCACTGGTGGACTACGTCCCCGTGCCATCCCGGGCCGGCGGCGTGGTATCGATGCAGGACGCCATCAAGTTCATCAGGTTGTACTTTCCGCGCACCTATGATGAGATGAAGGGCTACGACATCATATTGCTTGCCGCGCCCGAGTACAATCTGTTCAGCCCCAAGCAGGACCAGTGGATGTACGATGCGATAGAGCAGGGGACGGGAGGCATCAACGATGGAAGCGTTTTCAGCATGCAGGGACAGATACACGGGGCCTGGGCCAATTCCCTGACATCCAAGGCTTTCCCCAATGATGCCCCCGCGGTGTCCCAGAAGGGGGGAGGGGTGGAACAGACCATGTTCTTCAGGGTGATCATAAACAGGGACTTCCCCGAGCGGGTCCTCACCCCGTTTGTGGAGTTTGGGATCGAGAAGGTTGCGTGCAATGCGGTGTCCAGGCTGGTCATACCTCGGGAGGGGTCGGGCGTCTTGGCCTGGTCGGTCGGCAATTTCCCGTCCCTGGGGCAGGTTCCCTTTCTCGTCGCGTGGGATCATGAGGAGGGCAGGACCATGACCACCGGGGATTTCCTCGGAAGCAACGGTTGGTATGCGTACCCCACATCGCCCACATCCAATCAGTACTCGCCCGACATCCTGATGAACATGATCTTCTATTGCACAAAGAGGAAGCTGATCGAGGACGTTGAGGTCTTCCACAGGGTGAAGTCATACTTCGCCGAGTTCAGATCGCGGATGTCGGTCCTCATATCGCTGAAGGATTTCATCGACAAGTTTGGGGCCAACACCGATGGAATCCAGAAGGAGGTTCTGAAGCTTGAGGGAATCTACGTGGAGGGCGTCGAGCACTACATGAATCAGGATTTCCCCGAATGCGAGAGCGCAATGAATGCAGGGCTTAGGGGGTTCTCAGAGGCGGAGGAGATAGCGAGAAAGGCCAAGGATGCGGCGCTATTCTGGGTCTACGTCATCGAGTGGCTCGTTGCTTCCTCCACGCTGTTCGTCTCAAGCTTCGTTCTGTGGACCCTGATGGTCAGGAGAAGGCTGTACCGCGCCGTTCGGGCAACGAGGCTGGGGCAAGGCTAGGGCCATACTCTGGTCCGGGGAATCGAAGTCGCGATCTACGCGGAGCCGGGGCGGGTTTGGCGGTGTGTCGGCTGAGGCGTTCCCGGTCCGATGCGCGCCTTCCGTCCCAGAAGCTTGGTCATCTCGTCCACCTTGTCCGGATGGCTTTTTGACAGGCGGGCCTTTTTCAGATTCCCCCGCAGGATGCGCAAGACATCCGGGTCATTGGAGTCCGCGAGTCGGCGCATGAACTCGAAGCCCTCGTCGGGCAGGGCGTGGACGACGACGCTCAGGGAATACTCCAGTCCCTTCCTCAACACCTTGAACTCGGGTGATCCGCGGTCCTTGGCGGCGAGGAGGCGTTCGAAGATCGTCTTGTGCAGCTCAAGTCCAGCTTCCGCCGTCGACCGGTTCCGAAGCACAGCGGGCTCGGCAACCCCCGCGGCCACCGCCCTCATCGCAAGCCAGTCGCCCGGGGCAATCCATGTCCTTAGGGTCTCCAGCGTCCTTGCGGGCTGTCCTTGCAGAAGGGCTTGGAGGGCCATTGCGACGGATTCCCGGGTCCGCCATCTGGGATCGCGGGAAAGGCCCCTCAAGGTCACGAGGGCTTCTGGGAGAAGGGTCGGCTGAACCGATGCGATGGCGCCGATGGCGCAAGCGCCGCAGAAGGGCAGGAACTCCCCGGGATCGTTTGTCGGTGCCTCTGCTGGCTGGATGGCCGCTAGTCTCCTGCAGAATGCCCAGACCCCGTGAGGATCCCTGTCATACCGGGCAGCGGCCACGTTGGCAAAGGCATGGGCCAGCTCAAGGTTCCCTCTCGGCCCAGGGAGGTTGCTGTTGGCGACCAGGTACTCAGCGATCTGCCCAGAGTCCATGGATTGGGTTGAATGCCCGAAGAGGCGCGACAGAGCCGTGACGTGATTGGATTCCCGGGCCATTGCAATTTCCACGGTCACAGTGTTGGCACGGTTCGGCTGGGGATGCCTTTGGCAGGTTGCACCAGCTTCATGGATGGATGATGGCCTTTATGGCCCCGTGCTCCTCCTTGTGGGTGACGACCTCGAAGGCCTCGTTGATCTTGGACAGCGGGTAGACGTGCGTGATCATAGGCTTCACCTTGACCCGGCGCGAGGCCATGAGGTCGATCGCTGTCTGGAACGTCCTGTACGGGTTGTTGGCCAGGCTCCTGATCGCCCTGTCCCCGGAGATCAGGGAGAAGTCAAGGGGGATGGGCCTGCGGTACCCGGCAAGGAGAACTTCCGTCCCACCCCTGTGTAAGGCCTTCAGTCCATCCAGGATTGCTTGGTCGGAACCGGTCGAATCGAAGACCGCGCCCACGCCCAGCCCTCCGGTCGCCCTCAAGACGTGGTCGGAGACTTTGAGCTTCCGTGCGTCGATGACATCGTCGACACCCAACCTGCCGGCAACGTCCAGCGGTTTGTCGTAGACATCGGACAGGAAGACCCTGTTGGCCCCGTATCCCTTGGCAGCCTGGGCGATGAGTAGCCCGATCGGCCCCCCGCCGATCACCAGGAGCTCGCTTCCCGGGACGATTCCGCCAAGCTCCACGGCCCTTACGGCAACGGCCAGTCCGTCTATGAACGTTGCCTCGTCGTAGCCTATATTGGGGGGAAGCTTGTAGGTGTGGGATCGCCAGGCGGGCGTGTACTCGGCCATGCCCCCGGGCGCGTACTCATATCCCCGCCAGCCGTGGTCGTGGCCGTGGTGCTCCTGGAACTCGCAGATGTTGTGCTTGCCTATCCGGCAGTAGTAGCACTCTCCGCACGATCTGTAGGGCTCGACCGTGACCCTCTCGCCGATCCTGCTGGGGTCCCTCGCCCTGCCCTCGGACACGATCTTGCCCGAGAACTCATGGCCGAGGATCATGTTCGGCGGGTTTTTCTGTTCATAGCCGAGAGTGTGGAGCGACCAGGGGTTTTCGCCTTTGAAGTAGCGGATGTCGCTACCGCAGACCCCGCACGCTTTCACGCGGAGCATGAACTCATCGTATCGCGGGGTGAAGACCGGTACATCGAGGACTTCCAGCCTGCCTTCTCCGCGCAGAACGGCAGCCTTCATGGTGGGCATGGCGGTGGCGAGGGTCCATTTCGGGTTTAAATGTTCCCGCCTGCAGGGCTCCGGCTACCCGGAAATGATCCCGGCGGGAGCGACGAGCTTCTTCCGCACGATCGGCAGCGCGCGGTTGGGATCGATGCCCTCGGACTGAAGTTCATCCAGGGCCCTTGTCATGACCGGGAGAAGCGTGTCCCGCGGGTAGACCTTGGGTGCGCAGCCGCCCTTCATAGTGGCCGGCAGGGCGAACGACTCAGCGGGGCTGTTCCGGACCTCGTTGATCGAGGAGGCCGGAATGCCGTCCTCCCTGGCCAGGATCAGGCAGATCTCCTCCATCTCCCTTGTGCCCAGCCCCAGGCCCGAGGCCCACTGGATGTGGGGTGGCAGGTATGGACCGCCCTTGGCTCGCAGCCCCATGAAGCCCGTGGACAGAACCGCGTCGATTGTCGCGGGGCAGTTCCACGCGGCCGCAACGACGTGTTCCTCGCGCGGCTTGCCATGCTCCAGCGGTCCGTTGCCCTCCTGGGAGATGACCCCGTCGACGACGCACAGCTCGGGGATCCTCAGCGTCCTGAATGCGGCGGCCACGCAGCTTACGGAGCGCTGCAGGTTGAGTGAGGAGAGGATCAGCTCTTGGTAGGTGAAGTTCCCCTGGAAGGGGTCCATTCCGAGATGCTTGGCATAGCGGGACTCGGCTGGCTCAAGGAACGCGAAGTGGTTCTTGACCGCAAGGCTTGCGCCCGTCTGTACGTGGGTCTTCATCTTCGACAGGTTGACGAGCACGCTTGCCTCCTTCAGGGCCTTGTTGAACTTTGCGGTCGTGGACGTGGCCAGGTCGAAATCGATCTTGGCTTTGGAGAACCGCCTGGTGCCTTCCCGCCCCTCGATGAACCCCTTGAGGAAAGCAAGGTCCTCGTCGGTGTAGAAGTCCCTTGCCATCTTGTAATCGACCTCGACGAGGTCCTCATCCTTGGTTGGCCCCAGCTCGATGAAATCGACGATGCCCTTGTAGGGGCTCTTTGCGAATACGTCCCTGTACCCACAGACGGCCCACGGGTCCACCCCCGCCCAGGGATTGCTTTCCGCGAGGACCACCCGCTTGACCTCCTTCTCGATCAGCCAGTCAACCACGGCCCTGCACGCTTGCGGGTCCGTGTTCATCATGTTGGATGAGCCCAGTTGAGGCAACGGCCTCGGGAGGCTCGGCTTGATCATCACGGTCCTCTTGTAGATCTCGTAGGTGCAGTTCTCGAAGTTGCGGTCGTTCTCGTACAGTATCTCCAGCGTCTTCAACGTGGTGACGTAGGAGGATTCGGATGCTGGCCTGGATGGCTTGCCCTTGGTCAGGACAATCGTTCTGTTTTGCCTACCCGGGTTCATCTTCCTGACGGCGAACCTCATCCTTGTCTCCACCCAGGCTTGCAGAACTGCGCCGGTCTTCCGGGCAACGCGTCGCCCAAGTAGCTTAATATATCTTGTTGGCTGCCTGCGGGCTGCGCGCGCAAGGGTGAAAGATTTATGCACTCACGGAGGCCCTGAGCTCAAGGCGATATCATGGACGATGATTCAGGGTCCCGAGTAACCTTCACCAAGAAGCTGAAGGAGGCAACGGACCAGGGCGCAAAGATCGTCGATCTGCAGTTCGTCGACATCTTCGGGAATCTGAAGTTCAAGAGCGTGACCATAGAGCAGTTCCGAGATGAGAACGTCTTCAAGGGTGGGTTCAAGATCGATGGCTCCTCCATATACGGGTATGGGGTTCCAGTTGAGGAGAGCGATCTGCTGGTGATCCCCGACCCGGAGACCTTCACGCCCGTTCCGTGGGCCGAGGATGTCTGGCGGGCGATATGTAACGTCTACCACCCACGCAAGACGAAGGATGGCTACCAACCGTTTGAGGGGGACACCAGGCTCCTGTTGGCGAATGCGGTAGCGAAGATCCCCCGCGTTCTTTCCGAGAGAATCGATGTCGAGGGCAAGGAGTTCGGCTTCTATGTCGCGCCCGAGCTAGAGTTCTTCCTCCTGACCAAGGCCGGCGATGGGTTCTGCAGGATAGACGACAAGGGATACTTCGATGCGCCTCCAGCGCTTGGCCGGACCATACTCGGCAGGATCATGGAGGCCATGGGGAGGATGGGCATAAGATATGAGGCCTACCACAAGGAGGTGGCGCCAAGCCAATATGAGGTGGATTTCAGGTACGGCAACGCGGTCAGAATAGCCGATGCAACGATCACGCTTAAGGACATAATCAGGCAGTACGCCCAGCGTGAGGGATTGGTGGCAACTTTCATGCCGAAGCCCTTCGAGGGCATGAACGGCAGCGGAATGCACACCCACCAGAACCTGGTTCAGGTCGTTGACGGGAAGAAGACGAACCTGTTCTACGACACTCGGAAGGATGATCTATCCGAGATTGCACTCCACTTCATAGGCGGCCTCCTCGATCATGCTAGGGCCGTGACCGCGCTCACAAACCCCATCTGCAACTCCTACAAGAGGCTCATACCCGGGTGGGAGGCACCAGTCACTATTGCCTGGGGAAGGAAGAACAGGACCGCGCTGATACGCGTGCCCTTCGACTCGCCTGCCTCGGCACGAATCGAGTACCGTTCGCCGGACCCCTCGGCCAACCCCTATCTGGCCTTCACTGCCATGCTCGCCGCTGGGTTGGATGGGATAGCGAAGGGGACGGATCCGGGCAAGGCGACCGAGACCGACCTGTACAAGCCGGGGCCCGGCAGGAAGTTCCTTCCCGGGTCACTGAATGGCGCTCTAGACGAATTGGAGAAGGACCGGGTCATAAGGGACGCCATCGGTGAACACATCGTGTCAAGCTTCCTATCGATCAAGAGGAAGGAGGTGGAGCTCTACAATTCCCGCCCCTCCAACATTGACATCCAGATGTACCTTGGCGTGTAGCTCGGGCTTGCCGACCGGGCGCCGGGATCGGATGGGGGTCCAACGATCCGCACGCAGTGGAAAATACTAAAGAACGTCCCGGATCAGTTTGATCGGCGATCAGATGAAGGAGCTGGGATTCGGCATAGTCGGGGGCGGCGTCATCGGACCCTTCCACGCCAAGGCCCTGGGAAGCGTGAAGGGAGCCAGGCTGGTTGCGATCTGCGACGCGATAGAGGCGGTGGCGAAGAAGTTCGGCGCGGATTCAGGTGTCACTGCGTACACCGACCTCGACAAGATGCTCAAGAGGGATGACATCGATGTCCTGGACGTGTGCACGCCGAGCGGGCTCCATGCCAAGCTCGGGATCCAGGGCGCGGAGGCCGGCAAGCATGTGCTGGTCGAGAAGCCGATCGACATCACCCTCGAGCGTGCCGACGCTTTGATCTCTGCCTGCAAGAAGGCGGGCGTCAAGCTGGGCGTGATATGCCAGCATCGATTCGACGCGGCGACCCGCAAGCTCAAGGAGGCTGTGGACCAGGGCAGGTTCGGCAAGCTGATACTGGGCGATGCCTACGTCAAGTGGTATCGTACCCAGGAGTACTATGACAAGGGCGGCTGGAGGGGCACGTGGAAGTACGA
>Ga0315307_1000887_pt1 | contig 13091 bp, 24 predicted proteins | sample TDP2_MG_FD_203079 | JGI IMG/M metagenome (GOLD analysis project Ga0315307, IMG submission 203079) | Freshwater sediment microbial communities from Lake Towuti, South Sulawesi, Indonesia - TDP2 | ecosystem: Environmental > Aquatic > Freshwater > Lake > Sediment | place: Indonesia: South Sulawesi... | reverse complement strand
AGTTTCATGTGTGAGTATCTGATGCGGATGATGGTTCGGTGACTTCTTTGGCGATCTCGATCGCTTTTGGAGTCGTCGGAGTTATTCCTTTCTTGAGTGCGTCGATGTGTTCTTTTGCGTAGACAAAGCAGCGGGCGTCGACGTTTATGCCTCTCATCTGATTGACTGGGAACTTCTGTTCACAGAGAGCGCATTCGACCACGGGGATCGGAATAGGTGACGGCGGTCTCGGCTGTGTTTGTGCCTTTCCCTTTTCGATGAGTCTTTCGTTTGTTTCGTCGGCGATCGCGGACATTTCTTTTGCTTTTATGTCGAATCGTTTGACCAAGCCTAAAAGTCTCAGCTGTGCGTCTCGATCTATGACTCGGCTGATCTGAAAAGCATGCTCTATAGAGATTCTTTCTTCGTCTAGGTGTTCGAGGACTTCTGGAATTGCAGACGTGATCTTGAGCGCCCTAGAAATGTAGTCTTCTGAGAGGCCTGTCTGCTTTTGAATTTCTGCGAGTGTCATGCCGTCGTCTTTCTGTAGCGATCCGATCAGAGCGATCAGTTCAGACGCTTTTTTTCCGCCCTGGAGAACTTGACTCTTTATGTTTCGTAGTTTTACGTCTTTCATTGTGCCTTCCACGACGAGACACTCTACGGGGTTTATGCCATTCATAAGCGCCTCGTCTAGACGATGTTTTCCGTCCCAAAGAATGTAGTTCTCTCCGTCGAAGACGACGCATATCGGTTTGTCTATTCCAGAGTCGGCGATCGACGCTTTGAATAACTCGTAGAGTTCCGCGTCCCATCTAGCAGTCATTCGGAGTTTAGGCACGACGATGTCGTGAGGATCTATCCGTTTCAGTTTTGCCTTTTTGTCAGTCACTCTTTCGACTCCTTTTTAAGACGGCTCTTCTCTTCTTCTTCGACGGATCTCAGATAATCCGCGCACTCAGTTGTACATAGCCCCATCTCTTTCGTCTGTGGATCTGAGCAATACTCAGATACCCCATAGTCACAGCCGCCTTCGTCGAATTCTTCCTCGAAACCTTCTTCCTCGTCGCCCCATTCACTCATGTGTATCCTAACTCCTGGAGTTTTGCCTTTCTTTTCTCTCGTTCTTGTACCGCTTCTGTTGTCCAATATTTGTCGCGTTCTTTCCACACGTCCAATATGAACTGTGGCGCCTCTGTGATCACGTGTACGTCTTGCTGTTGTGCAGCCGCGAGAACCCAATCGACTTTCTCAGGGATCAGTAACATCATTAAGACGGGCAGGTGTTTCCATTCTTTGAGTTCCGGCGTCGTAGGGATCAGGCTCTTATAGATCGGTAGTTTTGACAGACCGTCCATGAACTTCTGTATCTTTGCTTCGACAAGTGTGATCGCTCCTGGCTCAATGATTAGAGCGTCGACTTCTGGACGCCATGGTCGATAGATCTTCAAAGCAGCGGTTTCGCCATGGGCTTTCTTAACTTCTTCTGGAATTGGGCCGAGTGGACAGCGGAATTTTACGATCGCTTTGGGCCAGCGTTTTGCACAAAACCATGAAACCCATTGAGGCTCTAGTTCTCTTCTTACTCTCGTATATGTCATGTTCAAACCTCTATGATAGATACTGATGAACGCTTAAAAGTCTTGTCTAAACATGTAGAATCGGAGAAATAAAATTGCCAAAACCCTCAGTACCCTCAGCAGAAGAAAGCGCTAAGAAATGGGGTGACGAAACTCCAAAGCGTTCTGGTTACTACGAGAAAAATGCGTCTAAGGCTGGCGCCGCATGGGAATCCGGCGCTAGTGGTGCAGCCAAAGCTTTCAAAGGAGCGGTTCAAGCGACAGACATCGACAAACGATTCCAGGGTGGAATCAAGAAAGCCGGAGCAGGCAAATACGAGCGTAAAGTCAAAGACGTCGGGGTGGCTAGGTTTGGCCCAGGTGTGAGCGCTGCAGTCGGCGACATGCAGTCTGGAGTCGCTCCATACCTCGCAGAAATCGGGAACACGGAGATCCCTGAACGAGGGCCACGTGGAGACGCAGGGAACTACAAACGAGTCGAAAACATTGGCAACGCACTTCACAAGAAAAGAATAGCCAGTCTCGCCGCTGGCGCATAGGTGATCAAACGTGAAGACTAGAGACGCGGTACTCGAATATCAAACAACAAAGAAAGACACAGACACTCACACGAAGGATCTGGAACTGACCGAGCCCATCTCCGCCATTGAGATCGAGGTAGAAAGCACAAACGGCGCAATAAGTAACAAAGGCAACTACATCAGCGACATTGTCACGAAGGTTGAGGTAGTCGACGGATCAGACGTCCTAGCATCTCTGAACCTGAGTCAACTCGAAGCCCTACACTTCTACAAAACCGGCAAAATGCCATGCATATTCCCTAGCGAATGGCCCAGCGGAATCCAGAGACACAATGCGACACTTTTTTTTGGACGCTACCTTTGGGACAGAGAGTACGCTCTCGATCCTAAGAAGTTCACGAACCCTCAACTAAAAGTCACCTTTAACAAGGCTGCGATCAGAGCAGCCGGCGGCACAGGCTATGCGTCTGGAGACAACATAAAACTATCATTGATCGCCAAAGTGTTCGCGGATCTTCCAGCACCTGCTCAATTCCTCATGCAGAAACAGATCGTAAGTTTCACGTCCGCCTCGAGCGGCGAGAAAAGAGTAGATTTGCCTAGAGACTACACCTATCGCATGATCCTCGCTCGGTTCTGGAAGCAGCTCAGCGACATCGACGAGATCATCACGGACATTAAACTCACAGCCGACACAGACAAATTCATACCTTTCAACCGAAAGACAAAGCAACTAGACGCATTTGCATTCTCACAGTTTGGACACGGCACCATCAAACACGACGTCTACGTCGCTCACAAAATCGCTTTCCGCTTGATCTTCAACAAAGAACCTAACATGCTCGCGCTAGTTGACGAAGACGACCTCTTCGACATTCTAGGATCGACATACTCCTGGTCAAGTGAAGGAAAACTCGAATTGGGAACACACGCCGGAGTCGCCGACTCAACCGACCGCAGAATCACCATGATCGAAGCGGGACACGCTCCACACGCGACTTTGCCCATACTCTTCGGACGTCTCAATGAGAAAGACGACTGGTTTGATCCCAAAGTCTACGGCACTCTAGAACTTGTCTTGACTCAAGCCGTAGCCGACGCAGTATGCGAGATCGTCGCGGAACAAGTTAGACCACAATAGCGCCCCTCAAAGACAGCACAAACCTCATAACCCCTTTTTTTCTATATGTACTCTGTTAGGTGACAAAATTGAGTGAAAAGACTAAGCCGAAAGACATCTATTTGAGCGTCCAGAACCCAAAGGCTCTTGCAGCTACAGATCTAGAGATCCTAGGCGACGAAGTTCCAGAGGGCAAAGTCGTGTCGATCGAAACCTTCTTTGTCATTGATCAGACCACGGCTAACAAAACCATGAAAATCGGTTTCAGACGTGGCGGCACAGACTACTATGTTAAGAGACAAGCCGCCGGCGCTAGCATCTACGGAGTAACAATGGATAGACCGCTCATTCTTGTCGAAGGAGAGCGCCCCATCGCCATCGTAGAATCTCCAACTATAAACGACGTCTGCCTTATGGTTGCGCGCGGCCCATATCTAAACAAGTGATCAAATGTTCAATGCCTGGGACATAACAGTCACAGCGAACACGCTAGACAAGACGCCGAAAGAGCAAACCCTCAAACTCACGAAAGGCGTCATAGTCAAGTGTGACATAAAGTTCCCTGCAGGCTGTCATGGTCTCGTAAAAGTGCGTCTATTCTATCACACGTTTCAGTTGATCCCATTGACGAAAGGAGAGTACATCACCGGCGACGACGAGACCGCTCCGACAGAAACATACTTTGAACTTGACTCGTCTCCTTACAGTCTCACGTTTGAAGGATCAAGCCCAGGCACAACATACGACCACACCATAACCGTACGAGTGACAATAGTTCCGAAAGCGATCGCTTCGATCTATCCTCTCGTCGAATGGCTAAATGCCTTCGCAAAACGCATATTCGGGAAGTGATGTCCATGCCTGGCGATCTTCCAGACTATACGCGGCTTGTCACCGTGAACGTGAACATTCCAGAAGTACAGATCGGCGCGGTTAACGTAGGCATATACAAAACCTCGCCGGCTGATCTTCCAGACGGAACACGCACACCATTGATCACAGACGTCAAAGGACGTCTCATCATTGTACAGTATGAGAAGGATCGGACAGTCGGAATCTATAAAGCGGCTCCGCCGGATCTCTCAGACCTCACTAAAACTCAGCTGCTCACAGACATTAAAGGACGCGCTATCGTCGTACAACTTGAGAAAGACAGAACCATAACAGGCAACGTAAACGTGATTATAAAGCCGGAAGGATCTATCGCGGATCAAGGATCTCTCGCGGCAACAACCGCGTCCTACCAGGACGTCGTCGCATACACAGTCACAAACACCAAAACCTTCCACCTCGCTAAGATCAAAATCTCCGTCGAAAAAGCCTCATGGATCAAACTAATGTTCGACACGACTCAGTTAGACGCTGAGATCCTTCTAGACGACAAAGTCATTATGATCGACTGGTTTCCCTACACGTGGCGCACAATGCTAGGCGACGGAGCGAAACAGTTTAAAATCCAGGCAAAGCAATATAGTTCGTCTGGAATAGTGAACGCGAGTTACTGTGGAGAGGAATCATAGACATGGGCGTCCGAGCAAGTCAAATAATCAAAGGTGCGAAAGCAGCTGCTGAACCGACGACGCTCTCAGGGATCGCCATAGTCACAACCGCGACAGCGATCTCAAACCCTCAATTCTCTGTGTCTGTGGTCGTCGACAAAGACCTCGTCGGATCTACCGTACAAACTATTTCGGAGTCTGTCCAGGTGACCGTGTCTTGACTTTCAAGCCTCAGCCCCTTCCAAAATGCCAAATCCGCGACTTAAACAGAGAAATCGACGAGCGACTCCATTCTCTAGCACCTATGCGCGAGTTAGTCGTAGTTAAATCCACAAAGAAAGGACAGATCTACGGAATAGGATTCAACAGCGCAAAAGACGACTTGATCCTCAGAAATCTCATACGAGTCATAGGCGGCTTATATCGTCCGCGCCCAGCAGCTGACTTAAACACGTCCGTATCTCTCACAGACATAACAAACGTGGCAAGAACGGTTCGTACGGGCTGGAACACCACTCCCACTATGATAACAGGTACTGCAGGGGGCGACCAAACGCGAGCCGGATCTCTTCTCGGCTTTGGCAATCCGGCGGCGCCGCCGACTCCGGCGAGAACTGACTATGAGTTAGCGTCTAAGGTTGCAGAGATCGTTCCGTCTGGAACAACAACCGACGAAACAAACTGGCGAGTGACAGTGACCGGCTCGTATGTTTGGGCTGCAGGCGGCACAGTCCGCGAGACTGGCCAATATGAACAATGGTACGATGAAGCCGGAACTCGACGCACTTTTCTGATCTACCATGATGCCGTGTCCGACGTCGTCGTCCCTGCCGGCGGCACAGTTAGCGTCACATACACGACTCAATTCTAGTCGACGGATCTCTCTAGCGAAATCGTTATTTGCTTTCTACCCCCTTTCTTTCTCTAGGTGTTAAAATGGTACACGTAAACCCATTGACCACAAACGACGGAAAAGAGATGTCATGGCACGACGCTGTGATCGTAGCCTTCGTTTGTATGCTCGCCGCGTACTCTATTCAGTTCTTATCGCCCTGGACATATCAACAGATCATCGCTAACCCTGGAGAGTTCATTTTCAAGTCTATACAGTTCTTGCTCGCGGTGTTCTTCGGTATTCTAGGCTCTCTAAAAGGTCTCTCAAAATACTACGAAGCCAAAAAAGACTAATAGTCTCCGGGAGACAATTTCCATGTCCGAACGTTCCTTAATGGACGTACTCGATTCTCTGTCTACGCAGTTGAAAGAGTCGACGAAGGACATTGTCACAGCTGCGACAGCACTCTCCACAGAAGTCAAAGGCTCAAAGGATCAAATCCATTCAGATCTAGCCGCACTCACGAAAGCGATCGAGACTAAAATGGTGCCGAGCATAGACAAGGCCACGGCGATTCTAGAGAAGGAACTTCCACAACTACGGTCGCAGATCTTCGACTTGTCAACGACACTCAAGAAGGTTTTTGAGATCCAGGTGCTACCTAAGAAGAAGTAGTGAAAAACATGACCACTCCACAGAATAAAGTAGACGTCGAAACTCCAGCCATAGTGATCAAACGCGGATCTCTAGGCACGATCAGAGTCGGCCCCACAGACATCGAGATCCCAGCCGAAGACGTGACTGTACCTCTGAACATGACACGCCTAGACATTGAGAACATAGCCTCGAAGATAGTGACCGCTGAGATCGCAAAACTGAAAGAACAGATCGCGGCTGCCGCGAGACCGACAGAACTGTTACCTGGCCCTCTATTCAAAGCGCCAGAGGTGTTAACAACAAGTGAGTCCGCCAAAGAAACTTGAAGTCGGCGTCGTCCCAGTAGTCACGACAAGCGCCTCACAGGCTGCGCAAGCCATAGCAGACATCATGTACAAAATGACTATCATACAGTCTCTAGACGTCTTCACTCCAGCCATTGAAGCCTACCTCAATTATCCAGAAGCCGTCGCGGACATGGTCTCTCACCCTGAAAGAGGCGCTCCGCCGGCAACCATAAAAAAAGAACTGAAAGGCGATTGGAATCGCATCATAACACTAATGAAAGCCGGAGTCACAAGCGGATCAGGCTCATTGTTTCCATCGATCTTTGAATCTCTTACCGGCGCTCACCTTCTACTCTCAACATATCACAGCCAGGTTTATCAAAGCGGCGTCGCTCCTTTTCTGCAGCGCTACCTTCTAGGCAAGTTCCGTCCTAGCATTCCAGACGAGGACACTCTTGTCACATTGCTAGTTCTCGGACGGATCAGCCCCAAAGACTACACTCAATATATGAGTTATCACGGCTACTCTGACAGCATAAGCGCCGACATCGTCGCTGCAGCACAAAGACCTATCGACATCGCACGAGCGACGGAACTCTTTTGGAGACGAAAACTCCAGGTAACAGACTACAAACAAGTTCTCTCTGAAAACATGATCAGAAACGAGCATTTAGACTACTACCTAGAACTCGCCGATTTGATTCCGCCGCCGCCAGATCTTATTCAGATGGTAGTTCGTGAAGCCTTTGATCCTAAGCAACTTGTGACCGCGCCCTCTATTTTTGCCGAGTTTATGTCAAAGAAAGGGTTTAAGAAAGAATGGTCTGATCGCTATTGGACAGCACACTTTTTCCGAGCCGCTATCGGACGCATAGAGGATCGTTACGTACGTGGCGCCTTAACTGAGACTGAACTTCGAGCATGGTACACTCTCGCGGACATTCACCCTGGAGATCACAACCACCTGCTAGGTACGATATACTCTGCTCCATCGCGTCTAGACGCTCGCTTTGGCTACGCCACAGGCGTCTATAAACATGCTGACCTGGTACGCTTTAACCGTATGCGTCGCATGTCACCTGAAGACGCGGACACCTCTGCAACCGCTCAAGAACTCTATCTACTCCGCGACGAAGTAACAAAAATGGCGTCGGCTGCTGAAACAGACTTTCTCGACGATGTCATAGACGAAAGTGAACTCAGGGCCAACCTCACGGCTCTAAGGTTCTCGCCAGAAGAAATCGAGTACCGAGTACAGTTAGCGATCTGGAAGAAAGAAATGGCACTTCGGAGACTTCCAAAAACGACGGTCAAGAATGTACTCGGTGATGAGATCTTGCGAATGGCTGGGGCTGCAGAGGAAGACTTCGTCGACGACGTGATCGATGAGTCAACCTTCCGAGCGGATCTCAAAGCGTTACAGTTCACAGAAGCCGAGATCGACTACAGAGTGTCTCTCGGCATTCATAACAGAGAAAGGGAACTCCGCCGGTCTGCGATCTCCGTCGCCAAAACACAGTACCAATACGACAAGATCACAGAGCAGCAGCTCAGACAACAACTAATCGACTTGCACGTCGCAGCGGACAGAGTAGAACTCATCATCATAGAACTGAGTACCAAGAAGAAACAAACGACTACCGAGACCAAAACTGAAAAGAAGAAACGACTCTCTGAGGCGAAGATCGCGACCGCTCGTGACCTGGGCTTGATCGGAGACGACGAGTATGTACGTCGCTTGATCTCGATCGACTACACAGAAGAAGACGCGTCTCTCATGCTCTCAATAGAGAGGACACCTAGACCGATTTCGGCTGAGGAACTCGCTAGACGTCGACGAAGCATAGAATCTCGACTCAACCGAGCGATCCGACGCTATGATCTGCAACTAGCAAAAATCGACTCAGAGATCCAGGCAACAGCCAGGGAACGCGACGACGTCGAAGCCATCGCAAAAGAGTCACTAGACGTATTGGACCTACAGATCACAACCCTCGAGCGCGAGATCGTAGAGTTCTCACCTGACGACTTGATCAGCAGAGCATACGCCAGAACACTAACACGCGCCGACATACTTCTTTTGAAACCTGAAGAAGTCTCAAGAAGGATATACGGCGAGATCCTGGCTAAGCCTGAATTGGCGCCTCTTATCCCTGCCGATGTACGTGGTAGACTCAATAATTGGAAGATCCTTCGTGAGAGAAGGGAATTCGCTGTCGCGTCCTATGACAAAAGACTCAAGGACTTGGTGCAGCGCACAACGGATCTAAAGTCTCTTCGCGACATCATTATAAGCCAAAAGAACGAAGAGATATCTGAGTACCAGGACGAGTTGAAGCTCGTAGTAGGCGGATAAACATGCCTGAAGAAAAGAAAGAAGTCAAACCCTCAAAACCGTATGAACTCTTACGCGAAATGCTAGAGCCAAAACCAAAGAAAAAAGAGCAGGAAAAACCGTCAAAGTGACGAGATGATGAATCACAGCCGCTTCCTCTTAAACTGCTGCTTGCAAATACGAACGTGATGTTTGAACTGCGGCATCTGATCGCACGCTACTTATGCTAGGCATATCTGTCAACAACATCGACGACGTAAACCTCTACTACTATAAACAACAACAACAACAAACCCCCATAGACGTTTGTTAAGTTCTCTATAGCCTCTCTGCTGTCTTATCAAGTATCTATGGGGCTTTGTTGTTGTTGTTGTTATACGTTTTTAAGAAGAACATCAACATCAAGAAAGTGATTCTAAACAAGAAGAAGAATAGTCAACAGAAAAAGAAGTGAATGGCATGTCATTTCTTGAGACGTAAGACATGCTCTTTTTTGGCTGCTACCGTTTTTCACTTGAGACTTGGACAGACTGCTCAGGCAATTTCACGCCATAGACAGTTTCTTCGATTCTGCGGAACGGCACCCACTTCGGCCCTTCCATGGCGACAACCTCTAGAACCTGACTAGAGATCTCGTCGACAAACTGTGTCGCTTCCTTACATGCTTTGATCGTTCCGACTTTGAATGTTTCCTTTCTGAAAGAAGTCGTTAGGCCGACGCCGGTGCGTCCAATATAGATGTAGCCGTACATTGACAAGTTTTTAAGAAGTTCTTGCACGTCTGAGGCTAGATCACGAAACATAATGGTCTCTGTAGACTTTCCGTTCTCACTACTCGAATTAGAAACGTCCTTCATCATGTCACACTCGCGGCGAGGTGACCTAGCCTTTGGACACTCAGGACACATAAGGTTTAGCGTCTAAGTTTTTAGCCGTTTCTGTTGATTTTTTTGTACTCTTTGATCAGCCGGCTTTCTGACGACGTACTTGTCGACGAGATCTTCGCCGCAGAAACAACACTCTTTCGTCGTCTTCTTTCCAGGCATAAACTCGCGTCCACAACCTAGACACTTCTTAATCTTCACAAGTACCGTAGGCACGAGATCATCTCACTTTTCTGGCTCTGTAAATGTTAGCATGTCCCAACTGTGACGCTTCATCATAAACGAACTGAGCAAGATCCTTATCCGTAGTGATCAAGACGCTCTGTGTACTCCGATCCCATGAGTCGACGGCGCCATGTTCTTTAATCCATGCTGCGACGTGTCTATAGAAGTTTCGTCGGCTGCTATTCTGTGGTAAATCGTAGTCGACGATCCATATTGTCTCAGCTGTGTCTTTCTTTGGCGTTTCAGACCCTCTCCACATGTCTCAGCTGTGACTCACGTCTCAAGCGTCGTCTGTGTCCCTGATTTAGTCTTTCTTCTATTACGACGTAGCGGAACACTCTCGGCGCCGACTCTTTTCCTCACTTCTTTCCTAATTTTTGGGCGCATTTTTTCCACTTCTCACAGACTGGGCCGTACATGCTGATCATGGCGCCACACTTAGGGCAGTCTACCATGCGAATTCCGACTTTTCTAAAGTGCGCTGCTGCTTTTCCAGGGACAACGTGTCCACATCTCCAGCAGTACCGATCTATAGACGGCTTAATACTTTCAGTCAACTCTCTCACCTATCTGTCGGTTCTCGATCAGAAAGAGAACGCCGAAAGGAGTGAGGAGACGACGGTCCTCTACTGCGTAGAGAAAACTGACCGAGACTTTCGACTAGGCTCATTCTTTGAACCTCTGTGCGAATTCTTTGATCTGGAAGGCTAGGAGCGCGGCGTTTATGGCGTCGTTCATGTGGCTGGTTTCAAGGTCTCTCTTTGCTTGGATCTCTAGTCGTTCCGCGATCTCTGTTAATTTCTGGTAGAGACCGCGTCGTATGTCCTCTGTGGTTTCTTTTTCTTCTGTCATGCTCATGCCTCAGTCTAGGTACATGTCCATTGTGGCTCTAGCGATTTCTGGGTATACTCCGGCGCTGATCAGTTGCATATAGACTTGCATTCGAGTCTCCCAGGTCTCGCGGTCGTATGGCTCTCCGTTTACGATCTTCTCGAGCGTCTGCACCATGTAGACCTCAAAACGAGTTTTAGGCTGCAACTATCTCACCCCCCTTTTTTCTACTTTCAGAAAGATCTCTCGGAAAAACTCGTCTGCGACTTTCTCTAGGGCGACGAGATCCGACTCACTCAGTACCTTCCGAGCGAAATGAAAATCACACTTGTTTACATAGACCAACGCGATCCTTTGTGCGCGGGGATCTATCCCATCGTTCAACATCACCGCTAGAAGATTTCTCACAAGTTCCATCGCTCGATAGACGTGTAGATCTGGAATTCCTAACTGTCTCGTCCTCTCTGTCACTTTGGCGCCTCTCCTTTTCTCCATGTGACTTTGATTTCCTTCCACTCTGACGGAAACTCTTTTCTCAAGATCTTCGCGAACCTAGCGATCGCTATGTCAAGATTTTCCTCTGGCGGCGGGCAATCAGTTTCTTGAAGAAACCCTTTTTTGACAAGTCGTCTACATGCTCGGTCAACCATTAAGTACGCTTTCTGCTCAGTAATGATGTGCCTTCTCAGTTCAGGGTCTTTTCTCAGGTCCTCAAGGACGAGATCTAACTTCTTAATCACTAGAATGTCTTTGCCGCTATATAGCGCCAGCAAACTCAAGTGCGGCGCCCCCACAGTAGACAGACGAAGCCGGCGACAGCGATCGAGACAAGCATCAGTATGAAAAGAACTGCGATCCACTCTCCAGGTGTCATCTCTCAGTCTCACGCTCCTCTTTCTGCGCCGGCGGTCGGCCTGCTCGTTTCTTCCAATTCTCAATCTTATCTAGCACAAGACCTCTGATCAAGTCTTGCGGATCGACTCCTAGATCTATACACATAGCCTCTACGAGTTCAAACATTCTCGGAGACATTCGCACTCCGACGATCTTGCTCTTTGGCTCCATTCAATCCACCACCTCGTTTTCGTTAACACATATAAACTACAGGGGCAAAACACTCTTATAAATGTTATCGTTTGTCAACTATTTCGCATAATTTCAAATACCCTAGATGATTTACTATCAAAAGTGTGACTTGTCAACATGCGCCGTAGAATTTAATGATGTTTCGCAAATATTCTGTCGACTATTACGTGTCTCCGCTGCTCTTGCCTCTTTCTCTGGATCACTTCGACTTGTGGATCTGTGCGTTTGAAAGTCACGAACCACACTCGGTTTTTGCTACCACTCCGCGAGATCCTCTCTGTCTTGTCGACGACTAGAAAGTTTGTGAACATCTTAACTAGAAAGTTGACTCCGGGCTGATCTGGAATGTCCGTCCACTTCACGAAAAGCACTCCGCCAGGTCTCAAGACTCTCTTAAACTCTATGTTGACTACGTACATGTTCTTGAGCAGCCGACTCTCTGAGGGCCAGCCGCCAAACCGTAGACCGAAGCCGGTGAACCAATATGCGTCGTGTTTCTTCACGCCGGTCACGTGCGGCGGATCGTACTCTACTCTCTCGAACACTCCGTCTCTAAAAGGTAGAAACTCGTTTGAGGCTAAGACGTCTGGAAGGACGTCTCGTCGGACGTCGACAAAAACAACCTTACTAGCGCTTCGTCCGATCCACAGTTTACGCAGCCCTGCAGTCGCGTCTAGGATCGTCTTGTCACAGTCAAGCCTCATCTCCGGGCTGAAATATGTGGTACACTCTCGAGCGCTAGTATAGTTAAAGTGTTTGCCCATGCGAAGATCTATCTCAGAGACGCTATTTCGGTCTTACTGAGACGATCCTCGGCGGAACAGTACCAGGCGCGTCTTTGACAACCGTGAACACGTAGTCACGATAACGCAGTCCTTCTAGGTAGCCGCTAAACTCCGCTGCATGTTTCTGTGAGAGAATCGAGTACGATCTGGATACCGCTCTACCGTCCTCTGTGTCAACCGTGAAAAGAAGCGACTCCACTTTCTTCGGCTGCTTTGTATAAGGATCTGTGATAACCCTGGACTCAATTCTGTGATCGCTGAAATGCAAGATCTTTTCAACACCTGGAACTAAGATCACGAAATTCGCTATCGGCGCCGCCAAACAACTCACCTCCCTTCAATCTGTATATATGTCCTACAGTTCCCACATCTGCGCTGTAACCCAAACCTTTTTCACTTTTTCATCACCCAAAGTTGCACCGACGCGTCACATAACACTTTGACGAAATTTCGTCAAAGTTTCATGT
>Ga0315307_1000885_pt1 | contig 13117 bp, 12 predicted proteins | sample TDP2_MG_FD_203079 | JGI IMG/M metagenome (GOLD analysis project Ga0315307, IMG submission 203079) | Freshwater sediment microbial communities from Lake Towuti, South Sulawesi, Indonesia - TDP2 | ecosystem: Environmental > Aquatic > Freshwater > Lake > Sediment | place: Indonesia: South Sulawesi... | reverse complement strand
AGGTACACCCCTTCTCAAATCCCGGCGGCTTGGGAAGAAACTCGGTATTTCTAATCTCTACTTCAAGGATGAATCTCAGAATCCTACCGGATCGTTTAAAGATCGGGAGATGTCGATATCCGTGACGAAAGCCAGAGAGGTTAGGGCAAATGGAGTGATCATTGCATCCTCGGGAAATGCAGCAGCCTCGCTTTCAGCCTATGGTGCTGCATCTTCGATGACCTGCCTTGTTCTGGTTGACAAGAGAGTGCCAGTAACGAAGCTGAGACAGATACTCTTTTTCGGAGCAATATGTATTCGAGTGGAAAATATATTCGGTGAAGGGCCCGAAAGACTTTTTTCTACCCTTGAGAATCTGGCTGAGCAATTAAACTTATGGATCAGCACCCCCTGGCAACCGATTAACCCTTATTCTTTGGAGGGCGTCAAAGCTATCTCGTACGAATTGGCAAGTTTGGAGCCTGATGTGATCATCTGTCCGGTAAGTGGTGGGGATAACCTCGCAGGTCAATGGAAAGGATGGAAGGAACTGTTTTATGGAAGGGTGATTAAAAAGCTGCCAAGAATGGTTGGGGTTCAACCATCGGGATCTGCTCCTTTAGTTCAATCCTATGAGAGGAGGGAACGATCTGTTCGGTCCATAGATAAGTGTGAGACCGTAGCCTCTGGATTGAGAACAACCTTCTCAGGTGATCATGCCCTGAGGGCTGTGTATGAATCTGGAGGCGCTGCGATATCCGTGGAGGATAGCAACATTCTAAAATACCAGGCTCTGCTGGCCCAACAGGAAGGCATCTGGGTGGAGCCTTCCAGTGCCATCACTCTCGCAGCCCTCCCTCTTCTTTTGGAAAGTAGAACTATAAAGCCGGAAGAGAGTGTCGTTTGCATTCTTACTGGCGCTGGCTATAAAGATATGGAGGTGATGTTGGGATATGATAAGGAAGTTCCAACCGCGATCCTTGAACCCAAGGACATCATAGAAAAGATAGGCTTTATTCCTAAATAAATGATCTCCCTATGAAACCTTCGGTTAATTTTTTGGTAAGGTCAAAGAAATTTTCGTACTCGATTCGGTCCAATAATTTTATGGCCTTAGGAAGAGAGGAGCCTTTTTTACAAATAATGGTCACGTCCCTTCCCATACAGAGGGCAGCACTCAGTTCAAGGAAGACATCGGCCTTTTCAGGGACGGAGAGATCGTAGATTCCGAACCTCGCACGCCTGATCTGGTTGATCCGATGATCAAGGGATTTTCCTCCTTGGATACCTTGAGCGCGACGAGCATGTTAAATCCCCAGTTTGGCGGGGATTAGGATCATCTCATTTTCCTACCCCGGGATCACGATAATTTCCTACCTGCGAAATGGTAGTCGGGGATTGTGCGGGGAAGGGATAAGCGCTGCGGTCGTTGGTTAACGCGAGTGTACTGAAGCGTGACCAATGCGTGAAGTGAATAGCAACTCCTATTGGACTCAAAATGAAATACCTCTTCTGCAATGCTCTCACCCTTGGGCCGAGACGGGTGATGATGATTAAGGGCGCCCATAAAATGGTGAAGGCTTTAAAGGAGGAAAAGGTCGATGTCATGGAAGTTCCTTATGACGAAGGTTATGAAGTACACTGTACCACCCTGCAACTAATCATGGATGAAAGACCGAGGTTATTTGAGTGAGACTGGAGGACGATTCTGAAGCTTAGCATTACATTAACGTCACCGGGCGTCGAGCCCCTCTGCCTGGTTCCTTGCGCCTTAGTTTACAACTGGCAGGTAAATTCTCAAATGAAAGGGTCAGAAAGGAGGTAGAAAAGGATTCTGAGGAGTTGTCAGTAGGTTGATTCAGTTGATTCGGCAATTTTTAAAAGGTCAAGGATGTTATTCAAGGGAGTTCATTCTATATTCAGAAGGAGGGAGAACATGAGAAAGTTTATATTACTCGTTTTTTTGATGGTAGTAGGGGTTTATTTTTTTCGTGCAACAGGATACGGCGCAGAATTGCCTAAGGTGATTCGTATTGGAAACGCTGGTGCTTTTTCAGGGGATGCAGCAGCCCCTTGTATGGAGATCTTTAATTCATCTCAAATTGCTATTGATGAATGGAATGAAAAGGGTGGTATTCAGGGGGTGAAACTTGAACATGTGATGGGTGATACTACGACCGACCCTGCTCAGGCTGTCAATGTGGCCCAAAAATTCTGTGCAGACAATTTGATGTTGGGTGTAATTGGTCCGGTTATGAGCCACCTCGCTCAGGCCACATTAAAAATCTACAGTGGCAGTGACCTTGTCACGGTTTCAACGACTGCCTCAAAACCAGATCTGACAGAGCAGGGTTATAAAAACTTTTTCAGAGTCGTGGCGAGGGATGATGCGCACGGATGGAATTGTGCCCTATTTATTGATAGGAACCTCAAACCAAAAAAGGTCGCCGTCTTAAATGAGAAGACGGCTTACTGTGAGAGTATTGCAGGGGAGACGATCAAAGGTCTGAAGAAACTGAGGATGCAGGATAAGGACATCATGCAGGATATCATCGTTGCAGGTGCCAAGGATTACTCGGCTGTTCTGACCAAGGTGAAGGTTTTCAATCCTGATGTGTTGTTCTTTGTTGCCATGACTGCTCCAGATAACGCTGTGGGGGTGCGACAGGCCAAAGAGTTGGGGATTAAAGCGACCTTCTTTGGGACGGATGGTGCACGGGATAAAAAAGATTTTATTCAGGCGTCAGAGGGAGCGGCTGAAGGTGCTTATGTCTATCATTTTGCACCAGATGTCTACGCGATTCCAGAAGCGGCGAATTATGTCAAGAAATTCGAAACCAAATACGGCTCCTTAAGCGGTTTTGGCCCACCTGCCTATGAGGCAACAAATATCTTGCTGACGGCGATAGAGAAGGCTGCGAAGAGTGGTAAACTTACCCGGAAAGAAATTATAAAGCGCGTGGGTGAGACAAAAAATTATAGAGGAATGCTGGGCTTTCTGGTCACCTTTAATAAAAAGGGAGATTTGGAAGGGGGTGCCACCTACATCTTTCAAGTGGTAGGGAAAGACTTTAGACAGGCCGCCGTGATGGCTGGCAAATAGAAATGGTTTGATGAACCTGAAGCTAAGGGTCAAGGGGGGATTGCCCCTCCTTGGCTGGAAGAAGAGCGACTCAAAGGTGAAGGATAAAATGGTGAGAGAAGGGGTGGACGAAAGGCAGTTTTCGAAAATTGGGATCCTCGGGATGGGAAGGATGGCAATCGGTTTAGCCATCGATTTAGCCCTTAAAGGAATCCATGTGGATATGATTGACCTGAAGATAAGGACAGATGAAGAACGGACCCATTACGAAAAGAATCTAAAAGAGGAATGTCAAGAGGTGATCAGGCTATTTGGCAGAGACGTTAATTCCTTCTCTTTTCCAGCTTATTTGGATGCCCCTGCGGATTGCATTCATGATTTAATCTTTGAAGGCCTCCCGGAGGAGATTCCGGTAAAGCAAAGTGCCTTTCATAGTCTGAAAAAGGTCATCGGGAAGGAAACCTTAATTTGCTCTATGACCTCGACTTTTACTGTCGAAGAATTGTCGAAAGAGATTTATCCTTCTTTGAACATCCTCGTGACCCATTTTATGAATCCGCCTTATCTTATCCCCTTTTTAGAGGTCGTTCCTTACCCGAACATGGACGCCAGATTGGTTGATCATCTCTTCACTTTTCTTAGAACAGTGGGCCATATGCCGATCCGATGCAAGTCAAGTCCGGGATTTGTTATCTCAAGGTTACAACTTTGCCTGATGAATGAGGCGATTAGGATCATGGAGGAGGGAGTAGCTTCTCCAGAGGATATTGACAAGGCTATCCAATACGGCTGGGGTTACCGTTTTCCAATAATGGGTATCCTTGAATTCATCGATGTCGGAGGTCTCGAAATTCTTTATCATGCAGGACGCTCGGTCTCAAGAGCGTTGAATAGACCTGACCTTGCGTGTCCAAAGCTGATCGAGGATAAATTTCGCGCCGGTGCCATTGGGGCCAAAGCTTTAAGGGGAATCTTTGAATATGAAAGTCATGAACAGATCAAAAAGGCGGATTTGGAGAGGCAAAAAAAACAGATCAAGATAAAGAAGCTACTCGATTTAATTCATCGTGAAGAGGAGGCCTGGGAGTAGAAGGAGGGGAGCTGTGAACATTTTGGAAAATACAATCTTCAAAGCTCACGTTCGGAGAACACCTCTATTGCCTCTCACGGAGAGGAGAAATCTGTTCTGCAAGCTTGAGTGTTGTCAGGTGGGGGGTTCTTTCAAGATTCGGGGAGCACTATCAACCCTGTTGAGGCTTAAGGATCAGGGAAAAACTGAAGGAGTCATCACTGCCTCGATGGGTAACACGGCAACTGGATTGGCCTATGCTGGAAAACTTCTACACTATCCTGTAGCGGTGGTGATGCCAGAGACTGTTTCACCAACAAAACTTAAAGCAACCCGCAAGATTGGGGCTGAGGTGATTTTGAAGGGAGAAGTGGGAGATGATGCTGTAGAACATGCCTACGAGTTGTCACGAAAACGGAATATCTTTTTTATCCATCCTCATAAAACTCAACCGTTCCTCCAAGGGAATGCGACCATTGTTCACGAGATCATTGAAGAATTGCCCGGCGTTGGACAGATTTATATCCCCATCGGAGGAGGCGGTTTGGCCTCGGGCGTATGCCAGTATTTTCAGAGAAAAAGAAAGGGATTCTCCATAAAGCTGATTGGGGTCGAGGCTGAACAGGCCCCTGCTTTCTACCTGAGTTTCAGAGAGGGAAGGCCTGTCCGGTTGGAAAAGATGAACACCATCGCGGATGCCCTTACCCTTATGGAGCCAGATCCTGAGGTCTTTTCCTACCTCTATCAGAATCTGGAAAAGGTAGTAACCGTCACCGAGGAGGAAATGATCTCGGCGATGAAGATTCTCATTGAAGAATTTCGGGTGATCACAGAACCAGGGGGAGCAGCCTCTTTAGCCGCTATGCTCCAGGAAAATCCAAATATACAATCAGCTGCAATCATCACCGGAGGGAACATTTCTCTTGAGGAATTTAAAAGCCTTTTGAGTCTATCGGTTCATGAAGAATCAAGCTGATCAAGGTTTTTCTTTTTATTTATTGATTCTCTCTCTTTGACATCAACTTTTTGAGTAGGAGTTGTCACATTTGTTTCCTCTCCAAGGTAGCCCCGATAGTCCTTGCAAAAGCAGAGAAAATAGTGGCGTCCACGGAAGACGGAACATTCCTGGCAAAGTTGGTGGGAATAAGGACAGAGCATCTTTAATTTTGCCATAATAGGAGATATTGTCCTGTTCTGCTCAAAGAGCAAAACAGGACAGACAGGAGATTATGGCCAAATTGGTTTTGGAAATAAGAGTTTTGCAGTGGCCATATTAGGGGGCCAAACGATTTCTAATTCTCCTTTTTGCCATTGGAGCCACATACTGGGAGTTTTTAAATTTTCCAAGCCTGTAAACTTAACAGGACCGTTGATGGTACTAAATTCCTGAGAAGCAATGATGTCCCGCAACTTCTCTCTGTTTAAACTCCCAGATTTTTCAATAGCCTGCTCCAAAATCTGACAACCGATGTAAGAAAGAGAAGAATCTAAATAATCAGGCTTCTTTTTCCAGCGAGCCTGATAGTTCTCCAAAAAATCTTTGGCCCCTGGCCAATTTCCCTTTGGACTCCAGTGGCCTTGAGTGATCAGCCCTTCTGTAGTTGGGCCAAATTTTTCATAAAAACCGATGATGGCAGGGCCGACCAATTCCATCAATAACTTTGGGTTGAGGCCCACCTCTTTGGCTTGTGCTGTCATTAAAAAGGAATCTGCAGGATAAGTGAGGGCAATTACTGCATCTGCTTTTTTTCCTTTCACTTCGGTGAGGAGGGCGGTCAGATCTTTTACTCCCATGGGGTAGTCTTTCTTTAAAACCACTTGTATCCCTGCCTCCTTTAAAGCCGGTTCAAGGAACTGGAGATTCTCCCTGGGAAACAGTTCCTGAAGATAGAGAATTGCAACATTTTTTATTTGTCCTCCTTGAGCCTTTAGCATTTCCCCAAAGGCCTTCATTTGACGGTCAGGTATGCAGGCGGTAATGAACCAAAAATAGGACCCTTTAAGTTCCCTCAATTTTACTGAAGCTGCAGTCGTCCCGATCAAAGGAATCTTGTATCTTTCTGATAAAGGAGCGATAGCAAAATGGATGGTCGTCCCCCAGGGGGTCATAATGAGATCGACCTTATCCTGGGTGATTAATTTTTCATAGATCTTCACAGCCACATCGGGTAGACTCTGATCGTCATAGTAGATCAGTTCAACGGGAAGCTTCTTATTGAGATCCTTAACAAAGATACCTCCCCTTTTATTGACCTCTTCACTCCAAAGGATATAGGCATTCATTTGGCTTTCGGCTCCAGGAGCATAAATACCCGTCAATGCCATGGAAAATCCGATTCTGATCTTATCTTTCAGAGCGGCTTTCTGTGGGAATGAGAGGCTGGGAAGCCCAAAGAGAAGAGTTAGGAGAATAACGATTTGGATGGACTTTAACTTTTTCATATGTTCCTCCTTGTTGATGATTAAATGCCCAGATAGGCCCTTTTTACATAGTCATTGGTTAACAATGCTGAACTCGAACCTTCCATAACAATCCTCCCTGTTTCAAGCACATAGGCCTGTTGAGCGATGCGGAGAGTCGTATGAACATTCTGCTCCACTAAGAGGATCGTTACCCCTTCTTGACTGATCTCCTGTATCAATTCAAATATTCTGATGACGAAGAGCGGGGCAAGACCCAACGAAGGCTCATCGAGCATGAGAAGTCGAGGCCGAGACATCAACCCTCGGCTGATGGCCAGCATCTGTTGTTCTCCTCCGGAGAGGGTTCCGGCCAATTGTTTTTTTCTCCCTGAAAGTCTCGGGAAGAGGCCGTATATCCATAAGAGGGTCTCTGAAATCTTTGGCCGTGCCCGATTAGAGTATGCTCCGATCTCCAAATTTTCTTGAACAGTAAGAAATGGAAAGAGCCGTCTCCCCTCGGGGACCAGAGAAATTCCCAGTTCGACGCGTTGGTGGGATTCAAAACTTTTCAGGTCAACCCCTTCCAAGAAGATGCTACCTTCTCGCGGAGATAAAAGACCAGCGATGGCGGAGAGTGTAGTGGTTTTACCTGCACCATTTCCACCGACCAGAGCTGTGATGGTTTCCTTCTGGACATGGAAGGTCGTATTCCAGAGAGCCTGGATCTCATCATGGAAGACTGAGATGGATTGAACCTTAAGCATCGTCTCTTTTTATTTCCCCTCAGACCTGAATCTCTTCTCCCAAATAGGCCTCAATAACAGTTGGGTTTTTAGCCACCTCTTCCGCCTTTCCCTCAGCGATCTTTTCTCCGTAATGGAGCACGATGATTCGGTCGGAAAGACCGATGATCGCCTTCATGACATGTTCAACTATTAAGATCGTAATTCCAAGTTCCCTTCGAATGGCTTCGATTAAGGCCATCGCCTGTGACATCTCTGTCGGAGTTAGTCCTGCCAAGACCTCGTCCAGAAGAAGCATCTTTGGCTTGGTGGCGAGCGATTTGGCCAACTCCAGACGTTTTCGATCGGCACTCGTCAGCCCCTTGGCAGGGAGATGGATCCTTTCCTGAAGCCCCACAAATTTTAGGATATGGAGAGCCTCCTCCTCTGCCTTGGCTTTCGATCTTATCTGGGCTCCACCAAAGAAAGAACCCACCATCACATTTTCTAAAACGGTCATATTGAAAAAGGGTCGAACAATTTGGAAAGTCCGGGTCAATCCCTTACGACAGATCAAGTGGGGCTTCAGTCCTGTAATCTCATTACCTTCAAAGTAGATTTCTCCTGAGGTAGGGGAGTACATTCCACTGATGACATTGAAGAGGGTGGTCTTACCCGCTCCATTAGGACCAATCAGGCCGACGATCTCGCCTGAATCGATTTGGAATTCAATATGATGGAGCGCAGTCAAACCCCCAAACTTTTTTGAAATATTTTTCCCTACGAGGAACGCCATTTTAAAGCCACTCGGGATTTGATCAATCCCTTTAAAGGTTCTAAGATACCTGTGGGGATGAAGTATACGAGAATGATAAGGATCACCCCTAGAATGATCATATAGTAGTAAGGATATTTTGCCCAGAGGACTTCGGAAATGAGGGTCAGGACAATGGCGCCAAGAAGGGGTCCTTCCACTTCTGTCACCCCACCCAAGAACGCGATGACAATGATCTGAAAGGAGACGATCGGATTGAAGACAGTGTAAGGGTCGATATAGGTCCAACGAAGGGCCATGACAGAACCAACCAGTCCAGGGAAGAAAGCACTGATTCCAAATGCCAGCCATTTATAGACGCTGGTATTGATTCCAAGGGATTCGGCTGCCTCTTCGTCTTCCTTGATGCTTCGGAGACCCACCCCGAAGCGGGAACTGCGAATCCAACTAGCTACTGCAACCCCCAAGCCCGCAATCACTAACATGGAGTAATAAAAGATATGAAGGTCAGGGGCGCCCATAAGAATTCGACCCACCGTCCCACTGACATTCACCTCCCAGTTGATGAAGAGATATTTGGTAAATTCGCTCAGTCCTAAAGTCAGGATGACGAAGTAGGGACCTCGGATCCTCAGGCATGGAAATCCGATGGCGAAAGCTAAAAACATACTGGAAAGTCCACCCAAAGGGACGATGGCGAAGAAGGGGAGTTTTCTCCAAAGTAAGGCCATAATATAGGCGCCCACACCAAAGAACGCAGCATGGCCTAAGGAGATATAGCCTGTATACCCGGAGAGGATCATCCAGGATTCCGTTAAAGCAATCCACATAAGAATGTTTAACAGGACGGAGACGATGTAATCTGAAATAAAGAATGGCAGGATCAGAAGGATGACGATCGCCACAGCACATAACGATAGAGTGCGAAATGAGTTCTTTAAGGTCAAACCCCCCTCCCCAAAATTCCTTTTGGCCGAATCAAGATCACGGCAATAAATATCCCGTAACTAATAATAGAGCGAAGACCTGGGGAGGTCACGCTGATCCCGATCGTCTCCACCAAGCCGAGGAGAAAGCCGCCGAGAAGGCTTCCCATGATATTTCCCAACCCTCCGAGGACGATCACAATGAAGGCGGTGATCGTATAGGGAAGTCCCATAAACGGAGTGATCTCGTAGAACATACTGATCAAACATCCAGCTAATCCAGCCATTGCAAAACTGATCGTAAAACTAAAGAGATAAATTCGCTTCGTATTGATTCCGACCAGCTGAGATGCTTCCCGATCCTGAATCAGGGCACGAATGGCCTTCCCTAACATCGTCCTCTGGAGGAGAAGGTAACAAAGCACTGAAATGATCAAGGCGGTGATAAAGGCAGTGAGGCGGTTGAGCATGAGGGGAACTCCACCGATCTTTACGATTTGGGTGAGGTAGGAATATCCCCTTATATCGGCACTCCAGAGAAGGGAGGCTACATTTTGAAAAATAATTGAAAGGGCAAAAAAGATCAGTAATGAGTTTGATTCTAAAACCACCACTGACTTGGTTTTTCGAATGGTAGGCAGGAAGATGAACTGACCGATCAGTGCACCCAGTAAGGCTGAAGCGAGGCCTGATAAAAAGAGGGAGAAGAGGGGGCTTATCCCCATGAGTGTAAAAAGCCAGAAAGTGGTATAGGCCCCGACCATGATGAGCTCCCCATGGGCAATGTTGAGGAGCCTCATGGTCCCATAGATCAGATTGAGCCCCACGGCGATCAGAGAGTAGATCGAACCAATGATGAGGCCAACAAAGATCAGTTGGAGAACCCTTTCCTCCATCACCTACTTCCAGGATGGTTTGGGAATCAAAGGTTTTGTGGTAGCGGTTTCAGGTGGCCAGATGATCTCAAGCCAATCCTTCTGCCACTGAAGGATCATACTGGGCGTGCGGCGATTTTCCGTTCCTGTGAAGGATACAGACCCATTGATTGTCGTAAATTCTTGAGTGGAGGCTGTCTCCCTAATCTTCTCCCAGTTGAGTGTCCCCGCCTTCTCCACAGCCTGCTCAAGGATTTGACCTGCCATATAGGCAAGGACGGAATTGAGATAATCTGGTTTCTTATTGAATTTCGCTATATATCGATCATGGAACCCTTGCGCATCTAACCATTTTCCCTTTGGACTCCAATGACCCATCGTCGAAATTCCCTCGGTATTCGCACCGAACTTAGGACCAAAAGCAACCGCTGCAGGTCCAACAAGTTCGAAGAGGAACTTTGGATTGAGTCCCACCTCTTTCGCTTGTGTTGTAAAGACAAAGGAATCAGCAGCATAGCACAGCACGATGACCCCATCCGGATTCTTTGCCTTTACCTCTGATAGCAGGGTAGAGAGGTCCTTGACCCCCATGGGATAGTCCTTTTTTAAGACCACTTCAATACCGGCTTTCTTCAGTTCGGGCTCTAAGAATTGGAGGTTTTCTCTCGGATAGAGTTCTTGAAGATAAAGGATTGCGACGTTTTTGATCTGCGCCTGGTTGGCCTTCAGAAGATCGACCAGTGCCTGCATCTGACGGTCCGGGATACATGATGTGGGAAACCATACATACTTAGCGCCAAGATCTCGGATCTTGATCGAACTTCCTGTAGACATGAAAATCGGGGCCTTATACTTCTCGGCGATGGGGACCGCCGCAAAGGCATTGGTCGTTCCATAGGGACCAAGTAACACATCGACCTTATCGCTGGTAATTAATTTCTCATGAACCTTCACAGCTGTATCAGTGGAACTGGCATCATCGTAATAGACAAACTCAGATGGAATTCGTTTATTGAGTTCCCTAACGAAGATGCCTCCTTTTTTGTTGACATCCTCTAACCAGAGTTGATATGCCTGCATCTGTCCTTCCGCGGCGGGCGCATAGATTCCTGTCAGAGACATGGAGAAGCCTATTCGAATTTTCTCTTTTGCTACAACTCCACTGCTAACGCAAAGGGAAATAAATAGAAGCCCCAAAATTAGAAGTAATTTCTTCATCGTCTAATCCTCCTTTGAAAAGATAATTTTTTTAAAAACTTCCTTGAATTCACCTCCTTTCAAGCACTCCACCCGCTGAGATTATTTTCCACTGTCCAATTCAGTGTCAAGCAGATTTTTAAGGAGCTAATGATTTGGATTGATCATTTTGACAAGGGCTAATCATTCTTTTTCCAGATATCCTTCCAGGGGATTGTCACCTGTTTTCCCTTTATGGCATCGAGCACCTTTTCAGGGGTGATCGGGAGGTCTTTGATCCGTACCCCCACTGCATCAAAAATAGCGTTAGCGATAGCGGGTGCAACCCCCACCAGTCCAGGTTCCCCAAGACCCTTTGCGCCATAAGGTCCAGTTTCATCGTGAGCCTCCACAATGATCGGTGTAAGGGGAGGAATATCCATAGCGATTGGAATTTTATAATCGGCAAAAGAGGGATTGATCACTTTGCCTCCATCGAAGACGATTTCTTCTGAAAGGGTATATCCTAACCCTTGAACAAATCCTCCTTCAATTTGACCCTCTACGTTTTGGGGATGGATGGCATAGCCCACATCGTGAGCTGAGGCACATTGAATCACTTTGACCTTCCCTGTCTCAACATCCACTTCCACCTCGGTGGCTTGGGCTGCAAAGATATAACCCGTCATCGTTCCAAAAGGGAACCCTTTGAAACCACTGCGATCAAAGGCCGGAGTTTCCACCATAAAAGAACTCTTGCCGATAATCGGCCCACCCTTGACCCAACAACTGATGGCCCCTAATTGATGAAAGGTGAGTCCCTTTTCAGGAGCCCACTTTACAAAGACCCTTTTGTTTTGGATCATTAGATCTTCTTTGTTCTCATCAAGTTGTTTTGAAGCCAATTCAAGCAGTTGTTCCCTTGCATCGATTGCTGCCAGTCTCACCGCATTTCCTCCTGTGTAGGTCAGACGGCTGGCACTGGTTGCCCAGGTATAAGGTGCAGCATCGGTATCTCTGCTGATCAGGTTGATCTCTTCAATAGGAACTCCAAGCTCCTCGGCAACTATTTGGGTGAGAATGGTATCCGAACCCTGGCCAATTTCCATTGTTCCTATATGGAGGGATATAGTTCCATCTTCATTGATTCGGACAAAGGCTGAAACGGTTAAAAGACCACTGATATGGTTGATCGATGCAATCCCTCTTCCGCGACAAACTCCCTTTTTCTCTTTCCATCCAATGGCTGAGGCAGCTTTTTCCAGACATTCCTTGATTCCAACACTATAAAGGGTCTGTTTTCCTACGGATTGGTCTCCTGGATTGAGCGCATTCTTAAGCCGCATCTCCAATGGGTCCATACGGAGTTCTTTAGCAGCCATATCGACCAGTGATTCTGAAGCGAAGGTCGTCTGAGGGTTTCCAAAGCCCCTGAATGCTCCTGTTTTCACCTTATTCGTATAAACACAATATCCTTCAATTTTGAAATGGGGTACTCGATAAGGTCCCCGAGCCATAAGAGAGCCAAATCCAGTTACGCCCGGACCGTCATCCGCGTAAGCCCCTGTATCAAAGACATTGATCATTTCTTTAGCAACAAAGGTCCCATCCTTTTTCACTCCTAATTTACCCCAGATGACGCAGGGATGGCGGGGACGAGAGGCTGTAAATTCTTCCTCCCGAGTCAAAACGATTTTCACAGGAAGACCTGTCCGTTGGGCAAGGGCAACGCAGATCGGTTGAACATTGGTTTCGATCTTTCCTCCAAATCCTCCTCCGATGTTTGGAGCGATCACTCGGATCTTACTCATGGGTATCTTGAGGGATTCAGAAACTCTTGATTGGGTGATGAAGATGCCCTGGGTGCTGGAATGGATGACGATTTTCCCTGAAGGATCGACCATGGCAATGGCTCCAGAGGGTTCCAGATAGGATTGATGATGCATGTGGGTTTTAAAAGTGTCTTCGATGATCAGATATGCTTCTTTAAATCCCTTCTGAACATCTCCTTCAATGAACGTTGTGTGAGAGCAGATGTTCCCTTCCTGAACGGCAGGAAAGACACAGAAATAAGAACTCAACTCCTCATGGATTAGAGGAGCATCAGATT
>Ga0315307_1000883_pt1 | contig 13133 bp, 10 predicted proteins | sample TDP2_MG_FD_203079 | JGI IMG/M metagenome (GOLD analysis project Ga0315307, IMG submission 203079) | Freshwater sediment microbial communities from Lake Towuti, South Sulawesi, Indonesia - TDP2 | ecosystem: Environmental > Aquatic > Freshwater > Lake > Sediment | place: Indonesia: South Sulawesi... | reverse complement strand
ACTTAGGAGGTGATCCGGCCGCAGGTTCCCCTACGGCCACCTTGTTACGACTTTTCCCCTCTCGCGAACCTAAGATTCGACGCAGCCAAAAAGACCACGCCTCATCCTAAACCCACTCGAGTGGAACGACGGGCGGTGTGTGCAAGGAGCAGGGACGTATTCACCGCGCGCTGATGACGCGCGATTACTAGGGATTCCATGTTCACGAGGGCGGGTTACAGCCCTCGATCCCAACTGAGGCCGGGTTTCGGGATTACCTACCCCTCTCGAGGTCGGAACCCACTGTCCCAGCCATTGCAGCTCGCGTGTGGCCCGGAGGATTCGGGGCATACTGACCTGCCGTGGCCCACTCCTTCCTCCACCTTATCGGCGGCAGTCCCCTCAGAGTGCCCCTTGGAAAAACTCCTCAGAAGCAACAGAGGGCGTGGGTCTCGATCGTTGCCTGACTTAACAGGACACCTCACGGCACGAACTGGCGACGGCCATGCACCTCCTCTCAGCTCGTCCAGCAAGACCTTCAATCTGGCTTTCATCCTGCTGTCGCCCCCGGTAAGGTTCCCGGCGTTGACTCCAATTAAACCGCAAGCTTCACCCCTTGTGGTGCTCCCCCGCCAATTCCTTTAAGTTTCAGCCTTGCGGCCGTACTCCCCAGGCGGCGGGCTTAATGGCTTCCCTGCGGCACTGAAGCGGCTCGTAGCCGCTCCAACACCTAGCCCGCATCGTTTACAGCTGGGACTACCCGGGTATCTAATCCGGTTCGCTCCCCCAGCTTTCGTCCCTCACCGTCGAGCGCGTGCTAGCCGACCGCCTGCGCCACTGGTGGTCTTCCCGGGATTATAGGATTTTACCCCTACCCCGAAAATACCGTCGGCTTCTCCCGCCCCCTAGCCTAACAGTATCTCCCGCAGTCCAACGATTGAATCGCTGGATTTAACGAGAGACTTGAAAGGCCGGCTACGGACGCTTCAAGCCCAATAATCATCCCTACCACTCGGAGAGCTGGTATTACCGCGGCGGCTGACACCAGACTTGCCCTCTCCTTATTCCTCCGCCTCCTTACAGCGGAGAAAAGCCATCCTCAGCGGACGGCACTCGGGGTAGCCCTGTCACACTTTCGTGCATTGCAGAGTTTTCGCAACTGCTGCGCCCCGTAGGGCCTGGGCCCTTGTCTCAGTGCCCATCTCCGGGCTCCCGCTCCCACGGCCCGTACCGGTTATAGGTTTGGTGAGCCGTTGCCTCACCAACTGCCTGATCGGCCGCGGCCCCGTCCTCGGGCGATGTTAGAAAGCATGATTCTAACACCTTTTGGGTGGAGACCCATTCCAGGAGTCTTCGCCTATCGGGTATTAGCCCCAGTTTCCCGGGGTTGTCTCCGTCCCGAGGGTGGGTTAGCCACGTGTTACTGAGCCGTATGCCACGTTTCACTCTTGGCTGTGAAACGTTCGACTCGCATGTTTAAGTCCCACCCCGATAGCAGTAGGGTCCGGCAGGATCAACCGGATTTGGTTGGATGATTATTTTTTTGTTTGGGAGTACCAAACACTAGCCGCATTGGCCAGCTGGAATTGGGGAATAGTATTATTCTTGCCAAGCCCTTTTTTGACCCGAGAAATTTTTGCGTTGTTTCGGGTCTACATCTTTTGTGTCCGTATCTGGAGGTCAACCGTTTGGTCATCCTAGGGCGTTTTCGCCTTTTTTGTCGTGGTTGACGCCGCCAATTAGTTACGGACGGCGAGTCTGTGTGCTCGCCAAATTATTCTTGAGGCGGTTCTCTGTGATATAAAGGTTGAGGTGTGATGTTGAACGTTGTGGGCTGGGCTTTGTGTGTGAATTTGCGTCTTTTTTCGTGTTTTTTGTTGTTTTCTGTACTTTGTGTTGTTTAGCGTTGTTTTTTGTAATTTTTTATCAATTGGTGTCACTCTTGTCTGGGAGGCTAGTTATGCTGTGGTGTGGATGAGTTTTGTTGGAGGGTTGAGGGGTTGGAAAGTTTTTTCGGAAGAAGATTGTCAACTGCGCTTAGCGCCTTCTTCTACTATGTTGGTGTGGCTTAGGAGGGCTTGGTGTGACGTGTGAAAATTTTTTTGTGTTCGTGGGGCGCTGAACTGTTTGTGTTTTATGGTTTGTTTTGGTTTCTGTATGGTGTCTCTGGCTCTGTTTGAGCGTGTTTTGTGGTGCGTTTCAACATAGTCTAGCGCTGTATATCACAAGCGCAAATTAGTGCTAGTCAAGGTCCCAGTGGTATGGTCTGGTTAGAATAAGGGCATTGAAAGAGCTTCTTATCTGAGGAATCTCCATTCCTAACCTTACATTCTGGACAGACATCGAGCCTGTATTTTCTCTCGGACATATAAAGCAGAAAGGTGTATAGAGGATTTCTCCTTAATTATTAATGCAACTTGAAATGAAATAACAAGTCCATTGGAGATTCTTTCACAAGTCATAAAACTGAAACATGAGAAACAACGGGGTTGAAACTTTGTCGCCTGATCAAAAGTAGGTGTGAGGAAAGTGATGAAGAATAAGCTTGAGTGGAGGGCGAAACTAGCATTGGCTTGTTATATTGCCCTAGTTGGTGGAATTTTGATGGGTTCTATCATAGTGGAACTCGCATTATTTGGCATAGGAGTAGACCCCCTAGATCTGCCTTTTTCGTTCGCACTTGTCACTATACCCGTAAATGAAAGCGTTATCCTATTGATTACGCTCTTGTTCGCTAGGCATAAGAGTGCTGGTCTGAAGGAATTGGGCTTGAAAAAAGCGAGTCCTTCAATCTTAGCGATTGTTTTGACTCTTTCAATGCTTCTTTTCCTACTTGTTACGGGCATTTCCATTATTGAAGAAACAATCTTTGGTCCTGATCCTCTTGGGGAATTCTTGGTTAGGTTGGTGATGCCCAGAGACTCTTTTCAGTTAATCGCACTGATTGCCCTCTCTTTACTCTTGGTGGGACCCTGTGAAGAATTGGCTTATAGGGGCTTTGTTCAGAAAGGTTTTGAAAACTCGTTTGGAAAGATGAAGGGTCTGATGATTGCTTCAGTTCTATTTGGGCTTCTGCATGGTCTTAATACTCCGTATGCGATTGTTCCTTTGTGGGTTGTTGGTTTGCTTTTCGGCTATGTGTGGCAAAAGACAGGTGGCAATACTACCGCTTCAGCTTTGATGCATGGAGCATACAATTCAATAGCTATCGCAACAGCGTATTTTCTTACCATCTGAAGATATTGCCTGCTGCCCACATGCAACTGCCTTCATGGAAACATGAAGACCTAGCATAAACGAAGTCTGTCTAGTCTACGAGAACTTTCCAGCTCACTTCATTTAATCTTCTCTTCTAGGTGATAAAATGGTTGATGTAACATCTATTTAGCAGTAGACAGCGCAGACCGCAGAGCTGTCAAAAAGGGGTTTAGGGAAAAAAGCCAACATAGGCATCATAACGTTGAATCGACTAACACTTGGCTTTATACTGGTTTGGATGGGCAAGTTTTAAACTTCTCTTTTATATGATAATTAGGGTATGCCTTACGGGTTTAGCTTCGACCTGTCTGCAATTTCTAAATCGTTCTTTAGGGAACTCGCAAGAGTTGCGCGTGAGAGGAAACTGCACAAGCGGTTTGGTCTGAAGGCTCGGACCTTGGCTGAGAAGTTCCGGCTGACCGAACTAACTGGTTTGAATGTGCCGGACGCCTTGCAGCTGGTTGAAGACTTAGTCGACGTTTACGTGCAGAACGCGTCTGAGCGGGAGCAGTTTGAGAAGACCGAGAACCGAGCGTTGTTTCTGCCTCACTGTTCACGCAAGTATATGGACAGTCGGTGTAAGGCTACGTTTAATCCGCAGCTTCCTTCGTATAAGTGTGGACACTGCAGCGAAGACTGCTTGGTTAATCAGGCGACGAAGATGGGTGAACAGAGAGGCTATGACGCATACATTTTGCCTGGCGGCTCGTGCATTCCAGAGATAATGAAGAAGTATCAGTATCAGGGCTTAGTCGGCGTAGCTTGCGGACAAGAACTGAAACTGGGCGGCGAATTCCTAAAGAAAGCAGGCCTAGCTGGACAAGCCATTCCACTTATCAAGAACGGATGCGCAAACACAAGCTTCAACCTAAAAAGCCTGGAAAAAACCCTGTAAGCTCATTAACCGAGCTTGCTTCTTATAAGTTTCTGCATTGAATTTCTCTCCAACCAACTACACACACAACTACTTTTTCCTAATTTGCTGAGAGAACACTTTCGTTCCACAACACAATTGACTGTGCTGTCTAATTCTTTCGCAGTTGCAGGTAAAAGACATACATGGTTTCAATTTCGCCGTACGGTCCTGCTTCCTTGAGACCGTAAGCTTCTTTGTACCCGCGTTGACGACAGATAGCTACTGCAGCAGGGTCAAATGCATAGTAGATTATGGAGTCATGACCCTTGTTTCGCATGTAGTCCTCAAAGAAATCGAAGAAACTTTCTCCATAGCCCTTTCCTCTGTGTTCCTTTGTTAACCAGAGTTCATGAAGCTCGATGAAATCTTTCTTTTCTCCAAAAAACCTCCGCAGTATCTCCTTGTCTTCTTTGTCTCTTGGATCTCCTTTTCTGTGCTCTTCCGTGTTGGTTTTGTGCCAAATTCCATGGCCAATAATTTCGTCGTTCTCCATGAACACGATAAGATTGAAGTGTTTGCTATCCAAGCGACCTTTCAACTTCTCAAGCTCTCCCCTCCCGGTGTACAGCCCATTCTTCGCCAAGTGTGTACTGAACCCTTCAAAGTTGCAGCCCTCAATAAACCTCAAAGCATCTCATCCTTCCTGTGAATTTCATGACTAAGCACTCTGAATATAAAATTATTATAGCGAGGCTGTTGATTGTTCAAGGCGGCAGCGTATCTAGATAGAAATTCAACCACATCCTCTCAAAAAATCAATATCGCTACTATGATACGAAACAGGTCGGTCCAGCGGCTTGGGAAGGTTTTTATCCGTGGTTTTTTGCTAGAGCTAAATGATGATGTTAGTAGGTGGCATTCCTATCCTGAAGGGTGTTGTGTTCGACATCAAGAAATTCGCGATTGACGACGGACCTGGCATACGGACCACTATATTTCTCAAAGGCTGTCCCCTACAATGCTGGTGGTGCCACAACCCAGAAGGACAGCATTCTCAACCCGAACTCATGTTTAGGAAGAACAGATGCACAAACTGCGAAGAATGCATAAGCGCCTGCTCAAAACACGTTCTCTCGCTCACAACAAACCAACAACTGTCAATAAACAGAGGAAACTGCAACCTCTGCGGCAAATGCGTAGAGAAATGCCCCACAGGAGCCCTTACCATTATTGGAAAAGAGACAGGCGTAAATGAAGTCATGAAAGAAATAGAAAAAGACCAAACCTTCTATGAACAATCAAAGGGCGGAATAACAATCTCAGGCGGAGAACCCCTACTCCAAATCAACTTCTTAACCAAGCTCCTGGAGGAATGCAAAAACAAGAACATACACACAGCTGTAGACACCTCAGGATACGCATCAAGCCAAACCATAGAAAAAATCAAGGACAAAGTCGACCTATTCCTCTACGACATCAAAATCATGGATGACAAAAAGCACAAGCAATTCACAGGCGCCTCAAACAGGCAGATTCTCCAAAACCTCAAGACACTGGCACAAAACGGAAACGACATACTGGTTCGCGTCCCCATCATACCAGAAATAAACGACAACAAGGAAAACATCACACACACAGCTGAGTTCATACTCTCAAACAACATAAAACATGTGTGCCTCCTCCCCTACCACAGAGCAGGAATCGAAAAATACAGAAGCCTAGGCAGACGCTACAAGCTGATGAAAACGCCGTCTCCCACAGAAGAAAAATTGAACTCACTCAAGCAACAACTACAAGCCAAGGGACTAACTGTGAAAATAGGCGGATAACAAAATGAACCAAAGAGTCAGAAGGCTGAGAGAACAAAGCATCAAGACCAACCCGTACATCACGCCTGAAAGAGCCATCCTTATAACAGAATTCTACAAAAGCCACACAGCCGCCCAAGCGTCCACGCCAGTAAAAAGAGCCCTAGCACTCAAGCACATACTCGAAAACAAAAAAATATGGATAGGAGAAGGCGAACTAATCGTCGGCGAAAGAGGACCCGCCCCAAAAGCAGTCTCAACCTACCCAGAAATATGCTGCCACAGCCTCCAAGACCTCGAAATCCTTAACACAAGAAAAAAAACACCCTACACAGGGGACGAAGAAACAAAGAAAACATACAAAGAAAAAATCATACCATACTGGAAAGGCAAGTCAATAAGAGACACAATATTCAGCAAAATGTCCAACGAGTGGAAAGCCGCCTACAACGCGGGCGTGTTCACTGAATTCCTAGAACAGAGAGCCCCTGGACACACGGTTCTAGACAACAAAATATACAACAAAGGCATGAACGACTTCAAAAAAGACATCGCAAGAACCATGAAAAACCTCGACCCCCTAAACGACCCAGAAGCACACCAGAAGATGGAAGAGCTCAAGGCCATGGAAATCGTCGGTGACGCTGTCATACACTACGCCAAGCGACATGCCGACAAAGCAAGACAACTGCTAAAAAAAGAAAAAAACCCGGCGAGGAGAAAAGAACTCAAAAAGATAGCCGAAGTGTGCACCCACGTTCCCGCTCACGCACCGCGAGAATTCTGGGAAGCACTACAATACTACTGGTTCATACACCTCGGAGTCATAACAGAACTCAACCCGTGGGATGCATTCAATCCAGGCAGGCTTGACCAACACCTTTATCCATTCTACAAAAAAGACCTTGAAGACGGCGCACTAACAAAAGAAAAAGCAAAAGAACTCCTCCAACTCTTCTGGATAAAATTCAACAACCAGCCTGCTCCACCCAAAGTAGGAGTCACAGCAGAAGAGAGCAACACCTACAACGATTTTGCACTCATTAACACAGGCGGAGTCAAAACCGACGGTTCCGACGGCGTAAACGAACTCTCATATCTCACACTTGATGTCATAGCCGAAATGAGAATCCCCCAGCCAAGTTCCATGGTTCAAATAAGCAAGAAAAGCCCAGACAGCTTCTTGAAAAGAGCGCTGAAAATCATAAGGACAGGCTTTGGACAACCATCAGTGTTCAACACCGACGTCATAATCCAAGAATTACTAAGACAGGGAAAAACCATAGAAGACGCAAGAAACGGTGGAGCAAGTGGCTGTGTAGAAACCGGTGCCTTCGGCAAAGAATGCTACATTCTCACAGGATATTTCAACTTGGTCAAAGTGCTAGAGATCACCCTTAACAACGGTTTAGACCCGAGGACAGACAGAAAGATCGGACTTGAAACAGGCAATCCCGCTGAGTTTAGTTCATTCAACGAACTCTTTGATGCATTCAAAAGGCAGGTCAATCACTTTGTGGACATCAAAATCAAAGGAAACAACATAATAGAGCAATTGTATGCGGAAATCCTCCCCGCACCGTTTCTGTCGCTTCTCATAGATGACTGCGTAGCAAGGGGCAAAGACTACAATGACGGTGGAGCTCGATACAACACCAACTATATTCAAGGCGTAGGACTTGGCACAATAACGGACTCGTTGACAGCTATATGCTATGAGGTTTTTGACAAGAGACAAATTACGCTTGAAGAATTGCGCAACGCCCTAGACGCTGACTTTAGCGGGTATGAAAATCTCCGTCAGAGGCTTTTAAACAAGACACCAAAATATGGGAATGATGACGAATACGCAGATAACATCATGAAAGCCATTTTCGAAGTCTACTATGATGCAATTGATGGAAGACCGAACATGAAGGGGGGAAACTATAGAATTAATCTATTGCCGACAACCGTCCATGTCTATTTTGGCAAGATGGTGGGAGCTACCCCAGAAGGAAGAAAAGCAGGTGAGCCTCTCTCTGAAGGCGTGTCGCCTGTCCAAGGAGCAGACAGAAAAGGTCCCACAGCGGTAATAAAATCTGTTTCTAAAATAGATCATGCCAGAACGGGTGGAACACTTCTGAATCAGAAGTTTGCTCCCGAACTTTTAGCGGATGAAGAGGGACTTGACAAGCTGGCCTACCTTATACGCACCTTTTTCAAACTCGACGGTCACCACATCCAGTTTAACGTGATAAATGCCGACACCTTGCGTGATGCACAGAAGCATCCAGAAAAGTACCGAGACCTCATGGTCAGGGTTGCGGGATACAGCGACTACTTTGTTAATCTCAGCGAAGAACTACAGAACGAAATAATCAAAAGGACAGAACACAAATTCTTCTAAACAAAATTTCCTAAACCTCTAACGTCTTTTAGTGCCTGCTTGATGTTTTCCACTCCGACAATTTTTCTGCCATTCAAGACCAAAGTGGGTGTTCTAATTCCGATTATTCTTGCCTTCACTCGTGCCATGAACGGACAGGCATTGAGGTCCACCAGCCTGTAAGCCAAGTTGGGTTGCTTCAGAAGGTCAATGGCTTCTTGGTCTTCTGGTAGATAGTTGACCATTGTTTGAATTGTTTCAGAAAAAGTTCCGAAGACGTGCCCGTGATGCACCTCAAGGATGGGGCTTTTATGCACAGAGATTCTTTTCGACTTTACATATAATGTTGAATCTTCCATTAAGAATCAACGGCAACTAAATTGGAACATATTCTTAATTTTGTCGCTTCAGAACAATGGACCTCGGTCAAGTCAAGTTCAGACTATTGTCATCCCAAAGACTGATTTAACAGTTCGATTACGTCGTAGGTTTTGAGTTTAGAACCGTATTTGCTTATAGCGTCGTTGAGATTGCGTTCACAGAACGGACAAGCAGAAACTATGGCGTCAACTCCCAAAGCTTCTGCCTCTTTTATTCTTTCACCTGAGATTTCCAAAGCCCATTCTGGATAGCCTGATTTGACTCCGCCGCCTGAGCCGCAGCACCAAGCGTTTTCTCTCGTCCTAGGCATTTCAACGAGCTCTATGCCTGGAATAGCCTTGAGCAGATTTCGAGGCGCATCGTAAACGCCCATGTGGCGTCCAAGATGGCACGGGTCGTGGAACGTCACCTTCATCTTGACTTCTTTTTTGGGCTGTATCTTTCCCTCTTTCAATAGACGTTCCAGCAACTGCGTGGTGTGAACTACTTCAAAGTTGTGCTTCGCATTCAAAACGTCCACGTATTCTTCTAAATAGTCTTTTTTCCAAGCGCGGAAGCAACCTGCGCAGGTGGTTACGATTCGTTTGGCTCCTGTCTTCGCAGCTTCGCTTACGTTGTGTTGAGCCACATCCTTGGCTGAAACCCAACTGGTTTCCCACTGTCCGGTACGCAGAAGCGGTGAAGTGCAGCACCATTCGTCCTTCATTATTGTGAAGTCTAGACCCATCTTTTGGAAGGCATCAACCGTTGCCTTAGCCAACTCCTTCTGCCGATAAGAAGAGGTGCAGCCTACATAGTAGACTGTCTCAGCCTTTTCGGGCAGCTTAGCGTCTGGCGGCAGCCAATTCAACCTGTCTTTGTGCATTTCCATGTATGGATTGCGTTCTTTCCCAATATGCACTCCGAAAGCCTTTTGCTTGCCAAGCGGACCCAAACCTGCTTTGACAGCGTCAGCTCTCAAGGCCTCAATCAAATTCATAATCCGATGCCTATAGCCGACTTCAGGCTCCTCTAAAGTACACTGTTGCTGGCAACTACCACAGGTTGGGCACGCATACAGAACGTCAATGATAGCTGGGTCTGCGATGCTCACTTTACCTTCCAAGACCGCACGAGCAAGCCAAGATTTTCCTCCGCCAAAGTAGGCTTCAAACTTGTACTTCTCACCTGACGGACAAGTGGACTGAAAACTGCCCTTCGGCCACACGCCCTTTTCATTAGGCCAAGACCAAGTGAAAGTGCACAGTCGACAGTGGAGACAATTGTAGGCGTCTTCCTTATACTTTTCAATGTGGGTCATCCTATTTCAACTCCTTTTCTGTCGCAAGTAGCTCAAGCCTACCAGGATGCATGATGCCGTTGGGGTCAACAGCCCGCTTAATCTTCTTTAGTAGCTCGTGGTAGCCAATCGACTTCGACATAGCCATAGGCGCATGAACTTTAAGGTTAGGTCTGTATGGAATCCCACCCATGCTCAGAAACTCCTCGGTCATCTCTCGGTCCAACTCTTCAACCGACTTAAGCTCCTCGGGCAGCTTAGGGTCAAACAATACAATTGGCATGACAAGCGCCTGACGACCGTGGTCAACGGCTGCCAACCAAACAACGGGTGAAACCTTGTAGCTCTCCATCAGTTTTTCAGCGGTTTCGCAGAACTTGCCCGAGTCTGCCCATGGCATGTACCATGTTATGAAGAGCAAACCGCCGCCTTTGTGTCCAGCGTATGGAACCGAGATTCTGTTGGGCTTGGTGAGGCGAGCCACAATACTGCGAGTGTCCAGCTTCCACTCGAAAAGATTCTCCTCACCATACTTCTTCTGAAAATTCACCAGGATTTCCCTAATCTTCTCTTTGATGTGTCCTAGCTGTTCTGGGGTTTCGCCGCCCAATTCAAAGTTCATCCAAACAGCGGGTAAGAACTTCGGTTTAGGCACTGGTGGCCACTGATACCTCGCCCTGCGAGTGGTGGCAAGATGATAGTTTCCACCCTGGGCCAAATCAACAAGTTCAGTTTTCAAAACCTCAAGGCACGGTTCTATCAAGTAGCTCCAGTGGCTTGCGCCGAAAGCCACGACCTCTCTAACCTTAGACATGGGAAAGATTTTCACCGCCATCTTAGTAACAACGCCAAGCGTGCCCTGCGAACCTAAAAACAGCCCGGTTAGGTCGGGGCCGAACATCCACCTGTAAAACCACTTAGACGTTGGCAACGCTCCAGCGCCAGTTCGCACAACTTCGCCAGTGGGTAAAACAGCTTCCAAACCCAACACCGCGTCAGCTGCAGGACCATACCTTGTAGATAAGAAGTGGAAGCCCCTGTCGAGGTGGTCGCCAACGATTGTGGCTGACGGTGGCGCGCCGTCGGGAATTCCAGGTCGGTAATAAGGATAGTTGTCTTGCATGTGCTTCCATGCTTGGGCAGAGGTGACTCCAGGCTCCACAATCATGTATCTGGCGTCGGTGTTCACTTCAATAATTTTGTTCATTCGCCTCAAGTCTAAGAGAGCAGCGCCTTCCAAAGTGGGTGTGGCTTCACCTCCGCTTAAACCGCCAGAATGAGGCACAACTGGAATCTTCTTCTCATTTGCAAGCAGAAGCAGGCGTTGGATTTCTTCAACACTCTTGGGTCGAACGACAACAGCAGGCGCTTCAGAACTGACATCCATTATGGCCCTTGTCACATAAGCCTCCACAACGGGTTTAGCGTCTGAAACGTTTTCGGCACCCACGATGTCTTGCAAGGCTTTAACAACGGTTTGATCCATTACGAGATTCCTCAATGACTTCTTTAAGCAGATGTAAAGAGCTTAAATGTGGCAGATGTCACTTAAAAACAAAACGGAAACACAATTCCAGAGTTGAGCAGTGGGCAATAAATGGCTGAAGGTTCACCAACTAATAGCAGACATAGTTATCTGAACTCTAAAAGCGCATACGCAGGAATCATTCTCCTTGGAATCGTAAGTTTAATGGGCGACACCGTCTATGAAGGCTCACGCGGGTTAGTGCCCGACTACCTTAAGTTTCTAGGCGCATCAGCCGTTGTTGTGGGACTCGTCGGCGGATTAGGAGAGTTTTTAGGCTACGCTTTCAGGCTGGTCAGCGGAGTTTTAGCCGACACCACCCGAGCCTACTGGTTCTTCATAGTCTTAGGCTACGGCTTAATCGCAGCAATCCCGCTCTTAGGATTTGCAAACATATTGGAAATAGCTATAATCTTCGTTCTGCTTGAAAGACTCGGAAAGGCTTTTCGAACTCCAGCCCGAGACACAGTATTATCAGTCATAGGCAAAAATGTCGGAGCGGGCAAAGCCTTCGGAGTCCATGAACTCTTAGACCAAGTAGGCGCAGTTGCTGGACCGCTTCTTGTGGCGATTTTGATGTTTTACAGCAGCGACAATTATGGGTTAACCTTCAGTTTTCTTCTGTTGCCCTTCCTGATGCTTGTGGTTGTTTTAGTCTATACCTACAGAAAAATAGGGTCGAAGACTATTACAGAGCCAAAAACCACGAATATGAAAGGCAAGGCTCTGGGAAAACCTTTCTACATATACACGTTTGCTGTTATGATTAACACGGTTGGGCTCATTCCAGTTGGACTCATCCTTTTTAAAGCCTCGGTTATTCTTCAACCAGAGAAGCTGCAGTGGATGGTACCTCTATTTTATCTACTCATTCAAGGAATAGACGCGTTCTTTGCGTTGCTTTCTGGATACGCGTACGACAAGTTTGGAATAAGATTCTTAACGTTACCCTTCATCCTCTCATTGTTTCCTCCATTGTTCGCAATGAGCGACGCAGGACTATTAATGCTTGTAGTTGCCTCTGCATTTTTCGGTATTGTGCTTGGTATGCAAGAGTCAATTTATCGTGCAGCTGTTTCAGAGTTCACGCCCGTTTCTTCAAGAGGCACAGCCTATGGAATCTTCAGCACAGCCCTCGGTCTCGGCTTCTTGATAAGCGGCGGAGTCTATGGCTTACTTATTGACTTCAATGCATCCTTCACCGTGACACTATTATTCGTTATTTCAGCACAAGCCACAGCAATAACCGCTCTGCTACAAACTCCCCAGAGACTGAAAAGCTAAAGAATAAATGATGCTTTTTTTGCAATTGAAACTAGACTATTTCCTGTTAATTAATTCCTTTTTTACGAGCGCTTAAGGCTCCTTCATAAACTCGATGAAATCATCCAGCGTCCGCCTCACCAGCGTATAGTTTGTTCTCCTCTCCACACCGATTGTGGAATGAGGCCTTGATCCATAGTCGTGACCCGGATAAACCTCGACGCTATCATCAAGCTTCATCAACTTATCAAAAAGGCTATGATACATATCTTCGGAACTTCCACCTGACAAGTCTGTTCTGCCGCACTCTCCAACGAAGAGAGTGTCACCCGTTAACAGTTTGTTGTCAACAAGGAGACAGATGCCATCGGGGCTGTGACCCGGTGTATGAATGACCTTAATGATTAACCTGCCCA
>Ga0315307_1000882_pt1 | contig 13133 bp, 13 predicted proteins | sample TDP2_MG_FD_203079 | JGI IMG/M metagenome (GOLD analysis project Ga0315307, IMG submission 203079) | Freshwater sediment microbial communities from Lake Towuti, South Sulawesi, Indonesia - TDP2 | ecosystem: Environmental > Aquatic > Freshwater > Lake > Sediment | place: Indonesia: South Sulawesi... | reverse complement strand
GCAGAGTCTCTTCGCGCATATTCATTACATAGTCATGATTCCTAACTCTTGGGCTTGCGCTTTCATTTTCTCCTTGTGAGCCGCTATCCTCTCGATATACGACTCGACGTTTGCGACGTTCGTCTTAAGACATTGAGAGTAAGACTCTTGGAGTCCCTTGTCAAACTGCCCAAACTCTTCAAAGAATCGATGGCCAACCGCAGCGGCGTTTGCGCATGAAGGTACGCAAGGAATGAAGTCCTTTACGAAGTAGGCATACGGTTCTGGCGCCAGTCCTTGCGCTCTTCCAGTTCTGATTTGTCTTGATGCTCTGTCTTCAGCTAGAACATAACCTTCTCTTCTTCCTTCGATATATGCTTCGATGCAGCATTTCGGATAGCCGAGCAATTCTGCGACGCGGAAGACATAGTCTGGAAAGTACTCCTCTGGATAGACTACGGCTGAACGTGGCATCGGCTTACGCAAGCTTCGAAGGAATTGCTCCCGAATCAAGGTTCTGCTTGCTGACAGCTCATCAAGTTTGTTCTTTACATCCTTGGCCGTGTAGATGAAGAGCTCTCTTACGGTGGGTCTGACTTCGACCTCGAAGACCCGAAGGTCTAGCCGATTTGTCCATTTGATGTGGCTCGTGTACGACGAGGACTTTCTGACCTCTTCTTGATAGGCCTCGCGAAGTCTCTGCTTGAACTTCTGGATCAATTTCGTCTTCTTCTTAATATCTTTCTCTGCGGCGAGTTCTTGATAGTCTGAGATGCAGGCAAGATCGATGGCCATAGCCACGGCTTCGGCGTCTGGGAATTCCGCGGGAACTGTCATTACTGAGCATTTGCGCAGGTTCAGAGCCACGCTCAGATAGTTCTCGAGGAGTGTCTGAGGCCTGAGGTTCCCTTCGCCAATCATATCAGATGCTGTCTGCTGCCTGTTCATCATCGGTTGGGCCCACTCTAACGTCCGCACTGAGGGCTAATATCTTTGCTGTAGGACTGGTGAGCTGCGATGCTCTTCGCTGTGTGAAGGGAATGAGAAAAAAAGATAGGGGGGTTTCTAGCGCCAGGGGATTATTCCGAAGACCTTTAGAATCTCTTCGACTCTACCTGAGAGCATCGACATTCTGAACAGTATAGTATTGCCGAAGTACGATCCCAGCGCTAGCATGATCATGTATCGTCCGAGCTGAGTTGGGATCTTCAACACGCCAGTATGCTCCCTAGTGAAGATGAAGTAGCTCGTTGAAGTCAAGAAAGCCACGAGGCTAAACAAGAAGTTGAACCAGTCGATTGGCTGAGGGGCCTTGGGAAGTGTTATCGCCGCTAGGACTTGGTTGACCATTTGGGCGTGCACTGAGCCTCTTATCGCAATGCCCGTCCCGACGCCTACAATGAACGCCAGTGGGTACCTACTTACCCATCGTACTTCCCTGAATGGCAGAGTGTACAGCAACAACCCCAGAACTATTGGAATCAAGTAGGTCATGTCTCCCTGTGAAATGGGGAGGAATGCGTTACTTGACAGGGTTTGATAAGCCACGACTACGGATATTGCGAGAGAGGCAGATATGTATGTGTGTTCTGCAAATCTGAAAACCGGGGTCTCCTTGTACAGAACGTAGCTGTAGACCATAAGCGTCAGTATCACCGAAGCCCAGACGCCAGACAATATCAACGGATCAGTAGGATATGGCATTACTTCTTCCTCCGCGTCATGACGTAGCCTATGTTCGCTAGTGCTATGACTATTATGAAGAGCAGGTGCGAAATGTTGATCGCGTCCATTGTGATAGTCCCTCCACCGAGGCGCCCGATCATTTTCTCATATTCTGCTCCTCCGCGAACTCCAATGAGTAGGCCGACCAAGTTCGCAGGATAGAATACGACCTGGTCCGCCTGCATTGCGATTCCAATCTCTGCGACCGGAGTGCCTTTTCCCACGTTCCAGTGCCTTATATAGTACGTTATGTAGCTGCCTGTATCCACTGTCAATACTAGGTCGACGTCCTTAGCCGACTTGACTCTTTGTATCAAGGGCAACTTCTCGGTGGGTGTGCCGTATTTGTCTGCCTTGAATACCGAGTGGACATCCGAAGCCAACGCCGCCACCGCGGTTTCGCCGCCTGCAAGGTACCCCATGTACACCCAGTCCTCACCGTACTTGTACTTCGTACTAAGTTCTGGAACGTTTGATGTGATCATGTCCACGGTTATGTCCTGGTCGGTGAAGAATCCCCAGACAACTATCTTCACTTCTCGTTTCACGAGGTGCCTCATGACCGCGACCATGCTCGGCGCAATCTCCGGCCATGCGCTTACACCTCCCGCGATAGAGAAGAGAGCTATGTTCTTTGGCCCAAGAGATTCGACTTTGTCATAGACAGCCTTTGTCATTTCCGTTATGGGCACTGGCAGACCGAGCGGATTGATGAACGGGATTGCCAACGCTATGAACATGACCCAATAGAGCACTCTTCTGTCGACCTCTGCCATTCTTGACCAAATACTCTTACTCATCTTACTCTCCTCCTCCGTAGTAGCCTCTCTCCATTCCAAGTAGTGTTCGTATACCGAATGCAACCAGACCTACGGCTGCAACGAATGTCAAGGTTCTCATTCCGCCAACTTGTCCTTTCATCAGCACCCATTCTCCGAGAATCGGAAAGCCCTTCCAGATCGCTTCGCCTATGGGAGCGTTTCTCAGCAAGATGAGGGCTCCAGAGACTATGAGTATCGCTGCCTCAATGTTTCTGACTCTGAAGGCTCTGTACGCAGCTGAGAAGATGTAGAATCCAGTTATTGCATAGAGAGTCGTTGATAAGGCAACGTAGACGTTCTTGAAAGTCCAGTCATATACGACGAACTTCGTATTCCACAATCCTATGACTGTCAGCAACACGAAGAACCCCATCAACCAAGCACTAAAGAACCACTGTCCCTTTGTTCTCTTCTTGACATGTGAGAGATGTACTCGGAAGGCAGTTATGATACCTAGCCCAAGTGCGAATGTTGAGATAATGATCGCCCACTTCTGTATAGTAGATGAAACCGCAGCTGTCTCCTTGACCGCGAAGAAGTATTCAAATATCATCAATCCGCCTACGATGCCTGTCAGGAAAAGAATTATCTCACGTCTTCTGAGTATGCTAGACATGGGATCACCACTTCAACAGCTGTGAGATGACATTGACACCGGACAGCTCCAGCATCGCACCTAGGACTGTGATCGCTATCAGAAGCATCTTCATCCAGTCTCCGCTAGCTATCCCGCTGGTTACCAACGGGTCCTTTGTTACATACGCTGATCCTGCAAAGATCTCTTCACCGATCATCGCGTAGTCGCAGGTGGCTATGATAAAGGGCATCTGATGGATGTTGGCAGACCCTCCGATCTGCGTAGCCCCAATAACATTAGCTGCTTCCCCTATGACAACGGCCTCGTAGTATAGGCCGCCGATCATCATGTTCACTGCGGGTCTTTCTCGCTGAAATGTTCCTAGGACCGCGCTCACGTACTCTGACTGCCCAGGTTGATATCTGATACATTTCGGATCGAAGGCTTCAGCCTTACCTTCGTTCCTGTAAGCTGTTCGGAGGGTCTCCTCTACAAGAGGCAGCGAATCAGCTATACAGGTGTTGTATATTATCGGAACATCGAACCTAGCGCAGAGGCCGGCAACGTAGCTCAGAATCCCGATCGATGCAAGGGTTTGAGGGCCCTGCTCCGATGAGAGGGTCATATAGGCATAGCCAGGAGAATAATGCACAGGCTTTCCTTCTTCCGTGGCTCTTCCCACTGCTTCATCTATGGCGTCCATCGCTACCATTCTACGTATCTTCGGAGCTTTTCCTTTCTTTGCTAGTTGGATTGCTATGTAGAAGAAGATGAACGAAAGCACTAGAACGACGAAGCTAAAACCTCTTCCAGTGGTAATCAATAGTATCTCCTCCAAATTTTCAGCAAGAAAATCAGCTCCAACACTATAAGTAGCTTTCGTCAAGCAGTCTGAAGCTTTTTATAGGCCCCGGTTTTGCTCGCCCATTAGGCATCTGCTCTTATCAGTGCCTATGGGCTAATGAAAGCTGAGAAAAAGCTACGCATAGTCGGCACCGAGTAGCTCATGCGTGAGGAACTATCCGTGTTTGAACGACTTGAGAATTTTATCCTAGCTGAGTTGGAGAGCAGGAAGCATCCCGGCTCGTCTGTAGCTGTGGTCAAGGGTAGCGAAATAGTTTGGGCGAAAGGGTTCGGATACCGCGATGCGGAGAAGAAGATTAAGGCTTCACCGGGTGCCGTTTATAGATGTGCGTCTGTGACGAAGCCCGTAGTGACGACTGGGTTTCTTCAGTTGATGGAAGCTGGCAAGTTCAGCCTTGACGATCCTGTGAACGAACATCTAGATGTGAAGGTTCAAACTAAGTTTGAGGAGCCAACAATACGGCACCTACTTACCCACTACTCAGGTATGCCTACCCGCGTTCCTCCAATATACTTCAATGAGAAGGAGGCGTTGATTCTGAGGGACTACGTTTCGCAGGCTGTGAGGACTACGCAGCCACCTGGGAAGTCCTATGCGTACTGCAACACCGCTTTCGCTGTTATCGGCTATCTAATTGAACTCTTCTCTGGAAAGCCATACGACGACTACATTAGAGAGAACGTTCTCAAACCGTTGGAGATGGAGTCCAGCGACTTCAAGCTGACAGCGAAGATTGAAGAGTCGTTTGCTCAAGGTTATGAGAGGGCTGGTGGACCGGAGGAGCATATTGAACCTGTCAAGCGATACATATTGGGAACTGCTCCTCAGGACCCGGCTGGCAGTCTCTTCTCAACTGTGACAGATCTGGCTCACTTTGTCATCTGCCATCTAAATGGCGGAGTGTACAAGGGACGAAGGATACTACGAGCAGAGACGGTGAAGGAGATGCATAGGCCGCAGGCGAGTTCTGGGAACTCTCGAAGCGGCATGGCGCTTAGCTGGTTCAGGAATATGCATGATGGTCACGTGATGCTTTCACATACGGGTGGCGTGCCTGGCTTCACCAATCACATAGCTTTCTATCCTGAGCTGGGGATTGGCGTCTGTTGGCTAAGCAACCTGAACGACGGCACTGCTTGGAGGCCGCCCGCGCCCATGGCGCTACGCATCGTGGCTGGAGAATCTCCCTTCAATCCAAAGGCGATGCAGGCCGTGCCGGATGAGTGGAGAAAGCTCATTGGGAAATATGGTAAGGCAGGGCAGAAGTACTTCGTGAAGGTTGTGAATGGCTACCTGATTCTGGAAGGGGTGGACGGCTGGGTCCATCTTGAGAAAGTAGACGAATCGAGGTACCTTGTCCACGGCACTGTCTACGAAGGATACGAGCTTACCTTCGAGTTCGATGAGAAGGGCGACGCGAAGCAGTTCGACGTGGAGAATCAAGTGGTGCCACGTTACTGTGAGGAACCCTTAACCGTAAACGAGGAAGCTAAGTTGATCGGTTCCTGGTGTGGAGAATACGTCCACTCCTACGGATTCTTCGGTTTAGATCTGAACATCGAGAGCGCGACCCAAGGCACAGCCACAGATATGGAAGGCAGAAAGATACCGCTCACTGACTTCAGAGCGGAAAACGGCAAGGTTACGGGCACCTGCAAGTTCGCTCCACCTAGAGACTACGCTGGATGGGGTGCTGGCGAGTTCGAAATCAAACTGGAACTGCTGGCGGTTGACGATGAGTTGAAGGGACTGATGACGTTCTCGTCTAGGAGAGCGGCAAGCAGACTGACAACGCCTTTGACTCTGAAACGGGCTTGACCCTATCTAGAAGATGGCTGGCGTTGCAGAGCTGGATACGCTGAATACGGGGTTCATCTTCTTGTCGCGTCGGCTCTTATGATGTGAGTCCGCCATTTCATTCTCAAAGCTAATTCCTTTGCTCTTCAATTGCCTTGCCATCACCTGTGAACTAGAATGATAAGTTCATTCTTCTTGTCAGGCAGGGCGGATGCTGTTTGCTTCTTATTCGCTATTATGTAAGCCCACCGTAGTGTCCACATCCAGCGCTAATATTCTTGCCGCAGAGCTACTATGAGGCTGCGTCCTTTCCGCTGAGAACACGAAGTGAGAAAAGAAGGAGGATCTCCTGCGGGCTATCTTCTTCGCCTCTTGGGATGACTAATGGCTATTCCGGGTTTCGCCCGAATCGCTTGCCTTGCCTGAGAAATCATCTCTGTCATACTTGAAAATGCTTTTCCCACATCTTCCATGCGTACGACGAGGATTGTGTCCGTGAAACAGCTCATGGTCTCCTCGATATTGATGTGGCGCCTCGATACAGGGTTGTAAAAGGCTACAGCGCTTCCTGGCACACCTATTATGGCGCGGGGGCTGTGCACCATTATGGCTGCGAGATCTCTCTTTTCATCTAGAATGTCGTCTCTTCGAAACATTGAGCAAACACTGTCAAAGAGTCTGTCATCGAAAATCAGCGTTATGGCTGAAACGCCTTCAAGAATCTGAAGAAACTCTCCCCTCAGATCAGCCATGGTTCGCCTTACTGTCTGAACCGTACGTTTCGTCTTCTCAACAGAAATCTTTGCTACATCCGTTCTTAGGTTTATGACACTTCTTGCGACTATGCTGATTATGTTCCCGCGGGCTATGCGATAGCTCCACCTAGCTCTCTTGACGGCGGTTATGACACTTTCAAGCCTAACGCCTCGCCCTAAGACCTCCTCCACTCTAGGCCTCAGAATCCTAGCCATCGCGCTATAGTTCCCATACCCCCGTTCCAACGAATCCTGCATCGATACATCGTTATCGACGAGAGCTTGAACGGCCGCTGAAACGCTCGCTTTGACCAATTTGGGTCACTCTTGACTTCTTTCGAAGATTTCTTGACCACAAGCAATAAAAATCTTCCCAAAACGAACCTATCCCGCAACGAGGATCCAGTCAAATGACAGAAACCGTAAACACTGAGAAAGGAGGAAAGAAGCAGACATCCAGCTTCTGCGTGGAAGTCTGCCGAGGACGCCTCGGAACATGTCTCGAATGCGTTGTCGATCACCTGGCTTTCGAGAACTGGCTGAGGCGAAACTACCAAGAGAATGGAATCTTCGTCAACAGTTGAATGGAGGTGAGTCACAAGAATGGCAAAGACAGGTGGTAATTCACTGAAAATAGTCGCCGCTGCTTTGATCATGCTGTGTATAGGAGTTGCTGTCGGTTACTACTACAGTCAATCTCAAATTCCTCCGCCGCCACCAAAGCGGATAAGCCTGCTAGAAAAGGTCAAACAGAAGGGACAAATCGTCGTTGGAACAAGCGCAGATTATCCACCGTACGAGTTCATCGATCCTAACACTAAGAAGATCACTGGGCTTGATGTGGAGATTGTGGAGGCTGTCGCTAAGGAGCTCGGTGTCAGTGTGAAATGGGAGGATATGCCCTTCGACGCTCTTATTGCCGCCGCCCAAGCTGGTAAGATAGACATGATTGCGGCCGCGATGGGACTTAAGGCGGAACGGCTTCCCAAACTGGAGTACAGTATTGCGTATGAGCAAGGAGACAACGTGATCGTAGTAAGAGGAGACTCAGCTGTGAAGCCTTTCACTGACCTAGCTGATGTAGGAAAACTGGGGTTAAAGATCGGTGTACAGTCTGGAACCATACAAGAGGGCAGAATCAATAGCCTCGTTAGTGGAGGAAAGGCCAAGAAGGAGAACGTGATCTCATACGAAAGAGTCGACCTGATGATAAGTGATCTCGTCGCAGGGCGAATCGATGCCGCTATGATAGATAAGCCAGTTGCTGATAGCTTCGCGACACGGTACGCGATCAAGGTCGTCTACACGGAGTGGGCTCCCCCGAAGTGCCTGTGGATCCCGAAGGGAGAAAAGGAACTCTTGGAAGCAGTAGACACGGCGATGCTGAAGCTTCATAATGCCGGCGTTATTCAGCAGCTTATAAACAAGTGGCACGCTCCGTAGTTCAGAGCGTTCACCAAATGACTGGAAGGCCCATCTTTTGTTATCCCTTCTTGATTTGTTACTATCACACTTTTTGTTCATAGTTGAAGGGCTACCGATAACTCTCAGCCTGACAGCCTACGGATTAGGTATAGGTTTTCTGATAGGACTGCCCATGGCAATTCTTAGAGTCTATGGAGGAGGAGTCGGACGGTTATTTGTCTCTGCGTATGAAAGAGTCATGCGCAGCATACCTCCACTCGTCCTTATATTTCTCCTCTATTTTGGAATTCAGACAACAGTGCTAGAGATACCGGGATTCTTCGCTGTGATGCTCGCACTTGGCTTCTGCAGCTCTGGATATCAATCCCAGATCTTCCGAGGTGCCTTGGAATCGGTCGGTAGCGGTCAAATGGACGCGGCCAGATCAATTGGAATGAGCAGGCTTCAGGCGATTAGATTGGTTATTGCGCCACAGGCATTGAGGTTTGCTCTGCCTAGCTGGGCAAACGAGCTCGCAACCATGATCAAAGATACGTCCTTGGCGTTTGTCGTGGGAGTTGCTGAGCTGATGAGAAGAACTGACTATGTTCGAGCTGCCACATTCGACCCAGTCATTCCGTTCCTTATTGTCGCAGGCATCTACTTCCTCATAGTGTTTCCAATAACGAGGGCAGCTGGGACTTGGGGGCAGGAGAAGAAGCGACTGGTGACGGGTGCTTGACAAGGGTCGTATCAGCCAGGGACGTATGGAAATCCTACGGAAAGGTTGAGGTCGTAAGAGGAGTCTCGTTCGATGTCGAGGAAGGGACGACCACTGTGATCTTTGGTCCGAGCGGAGCTGGAAAGAGCACGCTTCTGAGATGTGTGAACATGCTTCATCCTCCAGACCGTGGAACTGTCTTCCTTCGCGACATTGACCTCATGAAGACTGGTAGCAAGATCAGCTACTATCGATCTAAGTTTGGAATGGTCTTCCAACATTTCAACCTCTTCAGCCACATGACAGTTCTCGGCAACGTAATGATTGGGCCTAGAGTTGTGAAGAAGATTCCGGAAGATCAAGCGAAAGCAATTGCGTTGGAGGCTCTTGAGAAAGTTCGGATGAAAGACTGGCGCAACCATTACCCCAGCCAGCTCTCTGGAGGACAGAAACAGAGGGCAGGCATCGCCAGAGCTCTGGCCATGGACCCAGAGGTGATACTTTTCGACGAGCCGACATCTGCTCTTGATCCTGAGTTGATTGGAGAGGTCCTGCAGACGATGCTTGACTTGGCCAACGAGAAGAAGACTATGATCTGTGTTACCCACGAAATGGGGTTCGCAAAAGCCGTGGCCTCTGAGATGATTTTCATGGATGAAGGTGCAGTGGTGGAGACGGGTTCTCCCGAGCATTTCTTCACGAACCCAACTAATGAGAGAACTCAGAGATTCCTCAGCCGACTAACTGAACTCTACGGGCGGCACGAAAGTGGAAAATGACTAGGCGCCAATGAGACATGATAGACTATTTGGGCGATCTGCTCGAAGGCCTGCTCGTCACATTTCAGTTAAGCTTCACGGCACTTGGGATCGGGGTGATTTTGGGCATTGCCGCAGCCCTAGCTAGAAGGTATGGTCAGAGGCCAGTCTCATACTTAGCGAACGCGTACATCGAGCTCATCCGCGGAACGCCGTTAACCGTTCAACTCTTCATCATCTACTTTGGGCTTCCATCCCTAGGCGTCCTTTTCTCGCCGACAGTATCGGCCATAGTAGCTCTCGGAATCAATAGTGGAGCGTATCAAGCGGAGTATTTTCGAGGGGCAATAGAATCAATCGGTGGCGGACAGATGGAAGCCGCCCTCTCACTTGGAATGAGCCGAATTCAAGCCATACTCCGCGTCATACTGCCCCAAGCGTTTCGGCTTGCCCTACCCAGCTGGTCGAATGAGGCAGCGTACCTTCCGAAGTATAGCTCTGTAGCCTTTTTGGTCACTGTTCCAGAACTTCTCGCAAGATCTAAGATGGTTATATCCAGAAATCTCAAACCTCTTGAGGTATATCTCGTCGTCGGGCTCATATACCTCGCAACAATCGCGACCATCTCCAAGATTCTGGACATGGTGTATGAAAGGTACAAGATCACGCTCGAATAGCGCATGGACCGTGGCCCCGAAGACAGATTGAGAAAAGACCTAAACTTTCAAGAAGAGTTGAGACAGCAACTTCAGTCAAGAGTCGCATCGGAGAGATGAGGAACTGAAGCTTTCAAGTCGAGTATTGTCTACGGAAAAGCTTTCGTATCTTGAGGTTGGTAAGATGGCAAAGACGGTTCCAGATCCCATCTATCTCAACATCGGTGAACCTGATTTCCCAACTCCTTCGCACGTTGTTGAAGCTGCCAAACGTGCGATGGATAGGGGCGATACTCACTACACTCCCGATGAGGGAATCGCGGAGCTTCGAAGAGCGATTGCAGAGAAGGAGTCTGAGAAGCTCGGGCTTGAACTGAGCGAGGAAAATGTTGTCATAACGCCAGGCGCTACCGGGGGCACATATGCAGCATTGATGGCCTCCTTAGATCCTGGCGACGAGGTTATCGTACCTGCCCCATACTACAGTGGCTTCTACTATGCGGTGCAAATGACGGGGGGAACTCTGGTTGGAGTGAGGCAGCTTGAGGAGAGAGGATTCCAAGTGGACGCTAGTGAGATCGAGCACAGGCTGTCGCCGAGAACGAAGGCGATCATCGTTGTGTCGCCTAACAACCCCACTGGAGTCGTATTGACTGATGATACTTTGAAAGCAATCGCGGACATAGCTCGCAAGAACGACCTGCTCATAGTGTCTGACGAGGTATACGATCACTTCGTCTTCAGCGGGAGGTTCAGAAGCATCGCAACCCTTCCTGGAATGAGCGAGCGAACAGTTGTGGTCAACAGCTTCTCCAAGACGTACGCGATGACAGGATGGCGAATAGGTTACACTGTGGGGCCGAAGGAGATCATAGAACAGATCGCCAAAGCATCACATTCAACCGGAATCTGCGTAAACTCAATCGCTCAGCACGCAGCCCTAGCAGCGCTGCAGGGACCTCAAGAGCCAACCACGAAGATGCTAGAAACCTATAGGATTCGAAGGAGGCTGCTCGTAGACGCGTTGAGGAAGATACCGCAGTTCAGTCTAGTGGAACCTCAAGGCGCATTCTTCGCTTTTCCGAACATATCAGCGACAGGCATGACATCAATGGACCTGTTCAAGCATCTCCTGAAGGAGGCAAGGATCGTTGTTCTTCCGGGCTATCCCTTCTTCGGTGCAGAGGGAGAGAATCATATTCGTCTTTCCTATTCGACATCCACCAATAGGCTGCAGGAAGCACTCATAAGGATCACAGAGGCAATGAGCAAGCTTTAGAGTGGCAGAGCCCAATGTTCTGGAGAGGAAACACATGAAGATCTCCATACCATATGGAAAGAGTGACGTTGAATTCGAGGTACCTGAATCGAATCTCATGGGAGTCTTTCGACCAAGAACTGTTGCTGGTGTGGATGACGAGTCGAAGGCCGTACATGACGCGTTACTGAACCCTATTCGCAGTGAGCCATTGCAAGAGATCGCAAGAGGAAAGAACCGTGTCGTGATAATCGTCACCGACGTGACTAGGCCGGCTAAGGATCATGTAATAGTTCCGGAGATCTTGGATGTTCTGACACGGGCCGGAGTCAGAGAAGAAAGAATCAAAATCGTCATCGCTCGCGGGCAGCATAGAGAGATGGCTTATGATGAGGTTGAGCGAAAGCTGGGCAGAAAGGTTATTGATCGAGTCAAGGCGATTCAACACAACCCTGACAAGAACCTCATTGATCTGGGAACCACTAAGAGAGGCAATCAGATCCTTGTCAATAGCGAGGTTGTCAAGGCGGACCTCAAGATCAGCACCGGCAATATTGTTCCTCACAGGTATGCTGGCTTCGGAGGCGGAGGTAAGAGCATACTCCCAGGGGTTTCTGGCAGAGAAACCATCTACAGAAATCATCTCTACATAATTGAAGGAAAATCTGGGCCTGGCGTCGTTGAGACCAATCCGATCCGGATGGAGATGGATGAGGCTGCACGGCTGGTGGGACTCGACTTCATAGTCAACACCGTGATGAATTCCGAGGGACGCATCGTCAAGGTTTTCGCTGGACACTTCCTCTCGGCCCATAGAGAAGGTATGAAATTCGCAAAGGAGCTGTTGGGAGTTCGTTTACCTTCGAAAGCTGAGGTAGTCGTCTCGAGCGGCTCGCCAATGGACATCAATTTCTATCAGGCTTCAAAGGCCTTGGAGATGGGGGACGCAGTAGTAGCTGATGGCGGAGCCTTCATTCTCACTTCCCCTTGCTACGAGGGAATAGGAGAGAAAGATCTCTACGAGTTTTTGACTCTCAAGTCGCCTGGAGAGATTTTGAGCCAAATCAAGCAGCCGAAACGAGGCGCAAACCTAGTGTACGCTGTAGTGGCGTACCTGATGGCCCGATCGAGAGAACGTATCGACATCGTCTGGGTTTCAGAAGGATTGAAGAGAGAGCAGGTAGAGGCCATGGGCTTCAAAAAGGTTGAGTCCGTTCAAACTGCCGTCAACGAATCACTTGGGACATGCGGAAAGGATTCCCGGATCGCTGTTTTCCCACAGGGCCCGACAACTCTCCCTTATCTCCAGACGATCTAATCGTTGAGAAGACATCAATCCGCCGAAATACTTCGATGTATACTGTTGTGAACACCTGAGAGATGACATTACAGATCAATGTGATCTCGTGTAAGAGAGTTCTATTTTGGCCCACTCATCTGGAACACCCCTCTTCACAGCTGCTGGACTCATCGAACTGCCTCTCTGATTCTGTCCCACGCTTCTTACTGTGACAACAAATCTTTTAGGAGCGAGACGATTCCTCGGTAGGTGTGGGCCGGTAGCTCAGCTTGGCTATCTTAGTAGCGGAAGGCCAAGGAGCATCCGGCTGATAACATGAAGCAGAAACCGGAAGGTCATGGGTTCAAATCCCACCCGGCCCACCAACTTTCGGATTCGACGGCCGCCGCTTATCGATGGCAAGCATCGCTACCAACGCTATCAAGAGACATGCTGCAGCGAACATCACTCCAGCCGCGAACCAGTCGAGCTCGATTTCAATCTGCTCCTTCCATTCAGCAATGATCATCTTGGGACC
>Ga0315307_1000881_pt1 | contig 13148 bp, 10 predicted proteins | sample TDP2_MG_FD_203079 | JGI IMG/M metagenome (GOLD analysis project Ga0315307, IMG submission 203079) | Freshwater sediment microbial communities from Lake Towuti, South Sulawesi, Indonesia - TDP2 | ecosystem: Environmental > Aquatic > Freshwater > Lake > Sediment | place: Indonesia: South Sulawesi... | reverse complement strand
GGCATGGCCTATGGATGGCTCCCGGGCAACCTCAATGACTTTCACAACGTCGAAGAAGACTTGGTCTTCGTAGGCTTGGAGGCCATGATTGATCCGCCGCGAGAGGAAGCGATCGAAGCAAACAAAAAGTGTGAAACAGCTGGAATGGAAACTGTAATGATAACTGGCGACCACAAACTCACTGCTGTGGCGATAGCAGAAGAGATCGGAATAATGAAGAAAGACAGCCTTGTCCTCACGGGCGTTGAACTGGAAGCCATGAGTAACGAAGACTTTGAGAAGATCGTAGAGAGGGTAAAGGTCTACGCCAGGGTGTCTCCTGAACACAAACTGAGAATCGTGAAAGCACTGAAAGCCAGGGGACACATCGTAGCGATGACAGGCGACGGCGTGAACGACGCGCCAGCCGTGAAGGCTGCAGACATAGGAGTCTCGATGGGGATAGCTGGAACTGACGTGACACGTGAAGCTTCAGACCTGGTGCTCACGGACGACAACTTCGCGACGATAGTTAAGGCAGTTGAGCAAGGAAGAGTGATCTACGATAACATTCGCAAATACGCCAGATTCCTCATATCATGCAACTTCGACGAGTTACTTGTTATAGGTTCCTTCGCAATACTAGGAGGGATGTTCAGTCCTGAGATGTTTCCGTTGCCTCTGCTTCCAGCCATGATTTTATGGATAAATCTCGTTACGGACGGCGCGCCTGCAGTAGCCTTGGCCACAGATCCTCCAGACGAAGACGTAATGCAGCGGAAACCTCGAAAGCCGAATGAAGGCATCTTACATGGGATGGGCGCATTCATACTGATGTCCTTCATATTGCAAGCCCTCGGAACGATTCTAGTCTTCTGTCTTGAGTACTACGTATGGCCGGCTCATGGATTCGGAACAGAAGAAACTCTACGCGAAGCGAGGACTACAGCCTTCGTTCAAGCTGCCATGTTCGAGCTCTTCGTTGTCTGGAACTGCCGATCCGAAACTCGCAGCGTGTGGAGAATGGGGCGCAGCAGCTTCAAGAACAGATTCTTCGTCATAGCTGAAGTCGTCTCTATCGTTGCTACCCTCGGCATAACATACATTCCGATAACGGCCAAAATGTTTGGATTGTCTCCACTGAGTCTGACAGATCTAGCCTACGTAATTGGCGTGGCTAGCTGGGGATTGTTCGTGCTACCAGAGGTATCTATGCGAAGAAGGCTGTGGAAATGGCAATAGCACGACTGCCCTGCGCTCGCATACGTTCGTGGATAAGGCTCTCAAATCTATGTACAGCGCGAAAGAAGTTGCCTTAAGCTCTCTACTCCAGGGTGGAACTCTCAGGCAGCACTCTACCAGCTGCGACGGTACGTTTCTGTCCGGCCCTCAAGTGCTACTTTATGTACTGGAAACTGGTGATGATTGAAGAGTTCACATCACACTTTGGAGAAGTTAGGCATGACCAAGTCAGTAAGGAGAATCTTCGCTCCAGCCTCAATACTGATTTGCGTTTGCGTGATTTCCCTACTGTTCGTGAGACTCCATGGAGCAATGCCCGAGGCTCCAGCGATAGCTAACCCTAGATTCAAGTACTGGACGCGTGACCCTCTCTGGAATTTCACGAAACCCTTGATGTGGGAGGTATCTCTATTACTAGGACCCAAAGACCACGGCTTCATAAGACATGACGTAGTCGACGGGAAGACTTGCTTGGGGATGCATGTCTATCAGGATGGTGCCAATGATGCTCATAATTGGGCCACGGTTCACGTGAGACAGAACCTACGTGGGAGAGCTGTAAAGCAGCTGTTCGAAGGAACATTAGAGATCCTGGTATATCCGACTTTTATGCACCGGCGCCACCAGAATTCCGGTGACCCGGAGAATGTCTTTGGACTGGAAATAAACAACGGAACGAATCTGCTATGGATCATCTTCTCGGAGCAGCCCACTCAGGTCTATCAGATCACGCGACATCTGGTTGTGGTCATCAATACGCCTCTAAACACTTGGTCGCGTCGTGAAGTCTCGATAGGGAACTATTACTCTGAAGCAGGCTGGACGCTGCCTTCGGAAGTCGCTCTGATCTTCCTAGTTGGAGCGACAAAAGGCGCCCCCGGAGAATACGCAGGCTTCTTCCAAGAGATCAAAGTTGTCTGAGAGGATTCTTGCTAATCGCAAGGTCACAGAAGCATTGGTCACTACGGATTTCCTGTTGCTGGCAAGTTCCTCTCTCAAGGAGAGCAGTAGGGCCAGTGGATCATAATGGCTCTGGATGAATCGTCACGGTACATTCGCCGATAGATTGCTTGATTTGTCGCTCTATCACGCTGACTTCTCTGTGGATCTTTTCCATAGGTTCCGTCCCTGTAAATGAGCATGTGATGTCAACATGCTTGTTTCTCTCGCTCAAATACACTCTTACGGAAGAGACCCTTCTGATGTTCGGATTTGACGCTAGGATCTGCCTTATCTTCCTGAGATCCGTCTCTTCACGAACCATCTGGCCCTTGTCTGCCTCTGGATAACTCTCTATGTGTACTGTGGTTTCCTTGATGTTTGGAAATGAATGCTCTATCCCCCTCTCGACTTTCTGTGATATTTCATGCGCTTCAGACAATGTCAGAGACGGATCTGTCTCTATGTGCAATGTGAGAAATGTACCTTGGTCTGTAGTTGTGGAGATTATCTTGTGAACTCCTTTTATGTTCTCATTTGTTGATACGATTCTGCCGATCTTCTGTTCAAACGGCAACTCTTCCTTGACCGGTTCGCAGTGAATGGTGACCACGGCTTTTCCGATAGAATTCCTGATTTTCTCCTCAACATATGATGCGATACCGTGGGCCTTTTCTACGTCAATCAGGGATGAGAGTAGGATGGTTGCGTCAATATAGTGCTTGGACCCAGCCTTACGCATTCTCAGACCTTTGAATCCCTTCACACCTTCAATGTTCTCAAGCACGGACTGCACCATCTGATACTCGCTTGAGGAGGAAATGTCGCTTAGCTCCAGCGATGTTCTATAGACGAGCCTCACACTCAAGAAGCCCAAAAAAGCGCTGAGAACTAGAGACGACAGTGCGTCACCAACCGTATATCCGAGGGATGAAGCAGTCACTCCGATGAGAGCTGCTATCGTGGAGGAGAAGTCAGCCGCAGCATGGAAGAAGTCCGCTTTCACAGACGGTGAGTGCCCCCCGGCGGTACTCAAGATTTTCATTCTGAAGACGTCTACGCATATGGTGTAGATTACAGCTAGCAAGGCAACGGGAGCCAATCCCTTTACCATTGTTGCACCTTCAAGTAGGCGCGTTATGGAATGGTAGAACAGCAATCCTGCGACTGCCAATAGTGCCATACCGCCAAACTGACCTCCAAGCGTCTCAATCTTCTCATGTCCGTATGTATGATTCACGTCCGGAGGCTTCATTGATAGTCCAGTCGCGTAGAGCAGCCAGAACGTTGTAAAGGTGTCAAACGAAGCATGAGCGGCATCGCTTATCAAGGCCATGCTATTAGCAAAGAATCCACCAAGGAACTCAACAAACACCACTGACGAGATTGCGTATAGAGACCTTCTTAGGACTGTAAGTCTGTTGTTCTGGCTCATGCGTGCGTGTACCTTTCGCTAAGACACCAGGATATGGGAGATTTAAGGATAGTACAGATCTTGGGAGGGCATTGAGTCGATAAGCCAAGTACATAACCTGAAAGCATGTTCACCTAGATCAGAGAACTCTCAGATGTCAAGAGGCCGCTGATGCATGACGGTGGCCTGCATGGCCCCGCCCCAACCAAACGGATCCACATAGATAACAAGGGTTGAGAAAGCACTGGAAATGCATCCTTCTCCATGCTGAAGGCCCATAGATCTTTTCAGCCACATCGGAACTAGTCATGTGATCAGTGACTCTGGGTGATAGAACCAACATTTGCCGATGTCTTGAGTGCTAGAACCATAGTATCCAAGTATCTTAGGCCCACACCTTTCATCAAGTCTACTCCTCTCTCAAAACAATTGGGCTTTGAGGCGTTCGTAAAATGCGAGAATCTGCAGCCTATCGGAGCCTTCAAGGTCAGAGGCGGAATCAACCTCATCTCCAAGTTGTCGGCCAGTGAGAAGAGCTCTGGGGTAATCACTGCATCGACTGGTAACCACGGACTGTCCATAGCCTACGCTTCGGGATTATTCGGGGTAGAGGCAACGATAGGAGCACCGATTGGCTCCAATCCCTACAAGATACAGGCCATCAAAGACCTCAACGCACATGTCGAACTTCATGGCAAGGACTTTGATGAGGCAAGGCTCTGGGTTGAGAATCAGGCTCTCAAGAAGGGATATAGGTATGTTCACTCTGCGAACGAGCCTTTGCTGATAGCCGGCGTGGGAACATTGTACCTTGAGATTCTCGAGGAGCTTCCAGATGTGGATGTGATCTTCGTTCCTGTCGGCGGTGGCAGCGGTGCCTCGGCAGCATGTATCGTGGCGAAGACCGTCAACCCTTCGATCAAAGTGATCGGAGTTCAATCGGAAGGAGCCCCTGCTGTCTACGAGTCGTGGAAGAGTGGAAAGATGGTTGAGAAAGAGAAGATTGAAACGTTCGCCGATGGCTTGGCAACCAGAGTGCCATTCGAGCTGACGATGACAATAATGCGCAGGCTCATTGATGAGATCATACTTGTGAGTGAGGAAGACCTCAAGCGTGCCATACTTCTGCTCTTGGAGACAACTCATCAAGTGGCAGAGGGGGCCGGAGCTGCATCTACGGCTGGAGCGATCAAAATGCATCAGGACGTCAAGGGAAAGAAGGTCGCGCTTGTGTTATCGGGAGGAAATCTGACATTGGAAATGTTGCGGACCATAATTCAGGCTGACAGAAATTCGTGTCGATCGGCCTGATGAAAGGTCTAAGGATATTAGGGATGACCCTTCAGAAAATGCATCATCGGTAGTTGATATGGCTCAGGCGAGAATGAGAGGATTCAAGCAGACAACAAAAGCCGAACAGGCTCTCAAGACATTTCTAGAGCATTTGAGACCAAGACCGTTGGAGTCTGAGCGCGTGCCACTCGACGAGGCGCTGGGCCGGGTCCTAGCGAAAGACATAGCATCACACATTGACATTCCCTCCTTTGATAGAGCAGCGATGGATGGGTTTGCTGTAGTCGCGGAAGACACCTTTGGATCTTTACAAACGAATCCAGCTTTGTTAAGAGTTGTAGGCAAGATAGTCATCGGTATTTCTCCGACACTCAAGATCAAAAAAGGAGAGGCAGCTGAGATCACAACTGGAGCAGCGCTACCGCCAGGCGCAAACGCTGTTGTAATGCTTGAGTATGTGAGGAGGGTTGATTCAAAGCAGATCGAGGTCCTGGGGCCAGTGACTCCAAGCGAGAATGTCTCAAGAGCCGGAGAGGATGTCCGACAGGGCGATATCGTACTTAGACAAGGAACTCGTCTTGGGCCTCCGGACGTAGGGATGCTTGCAGCCCTGATGCTCAGTGAAGTGGAGGTAGTTTGCAGGCCAAGAGTTGCGATACTATGCACCGGCAGCGAACTTGTCGAGCTCGGCGACTCGCCTCAACAAGGTAAGATCGTGAACACCAACCGATTCGTTCTCTCTGCACTAGTCCGTGAGCTGGGCGGAACAGTGACATACTTGGGAATAGCCAAAGATTCAGTAGGCGATATCAGCGGTTTCATGAAAAAAGGCTTGGCTGAGGCAGATGTGGTGCTTGTGACAGGAGGAACCTCTGTTGGCGAAACAGATTTCGTGCCTGAAGCGATTCGGCTGCTTGGTGAGCCCGGTATGCTTGTTCATGGCATCTCAATGCGCCCGGGCATGCCGACAGGGTTGGCGGTCGTCAATGGTAAGGCTGTAGTTTCACTATCTGGACAACCTGTCGCAGCGACAATCGGCTTCAAGAAGTTTGTACGTCCGATAATGTTGCGCCTGCTCGGTACAGAGGAGGAGCTGCCTGTCTCAGTCAGGGCAAAGGTCTCAAGGAGAGTCGCTTCAACCCTGGGAATGAAGACTTTCCTTCGCGTGACCGTCGTAGAGACCGATGGAGGGTATATTGCAGATCCTGTAGCCACATCTGGGTCCGGGCTCTTGTCAAGTATGACTCAAGCAAACGGCATTGTCGTGATTCCTGAAGACAAGGAAGGAATAGAGGCAGGCGAGGAAGTCGCGGTCGAGCTGTTTCGCCCAATCGAGAGGAGAGGACATGGCTGAACGAAGGGTTTTCCGAACTCTCCTCACCTTAGAAGACGCAAAGAAGAAACTCTTTCAGCACTGCCCTGCTCAACCCGTTGGGGTTGAGGAAGCCGTCGTTCGAAAGGCTCTCGGACGAACCATTGCAGAAGACATCCAATGCCCGACAGATGTACCGAGCTTCGATCGGGCTTCGATGGACGGCTTCGCAGTCAGGGCTAACGACACATTTGGCGCCGAGGAGAGGCGGCCTGTCAAGCTGAAAATAGTTGGGATGATTGAAGCAGGAGAGACCCCCCAGATCGAAATCAACGCCGGCGAAGCAGTTGAGATATCGACCGGGGCACCGATTCCGAGAGGCGCCAACGCAGTTGTGATGGTAGAGCACACTGAGCGCGTGGAGGGTCTTGTGGACATCTTTAAGGCCGTCAATCCCGGCGAGAACATAATGGCTGCTGGAACTGATTTGATGGCGGGAGAGCTTGCCCTTCGAAGAGGACAGAGATTAACCCCTAGGGAAATGGGCATCCTGTCGGCCATGGGATTCAAGAGTGTTGAGGTGTACAGGCGTCCCCGGGTCGCCGTCATATCTACTGGAAACGAACTCGTTCCCCCTGGCAGCCGGTTGACATACGGCAAGATTCACGACATCAACGCCACTGTGATCGCCGGAGCTGTGCAAGAATGTGGAGGCGAAGTAACCTTCGAGGCAGTCGCCAAGGATACAATGGATGATCTGAAGGAGAAGACACGCAAGGGACTTGAAAGCGCGGACATTGTCATAACCTCTGGCAGCACATCGGCTGGCGCGGGAGATCTTCTTTACAGAATATTGAACTCCTTCGGTCAGCCCGGAATAATAGTCCATGGTCTGGCCGTGAAGCCAGGAAAGCCTACAGTCATCGCGGTCGCAAATGAGAAACCTATATTCGGCCTACCAGGATACCCTACCTCAGTGCTCATGATCTTTAGTCTTCTAGTTCGGCCACTCATTAGCAGAATGTCCGGCATCCATGAAGATGACCAAGGAAAGCCACTATTGGCGAAGTGTGCATCGAAGGTTTTTTCGACAAGGGGTAGACAGGAATTCCTTCCTGTGGACGTGATCAGAGACGAATCTGGCGGCTTTCTTGCATATCCGACAACGGAAGGATCCGGCGCGATAACGTCCTTGGCTGTAGCTGACGGCTTCGTCGAGGTGCCTGAGGAAGTTCAGTTTCTTGACGAAGGCGAGAAGGTAGAGGTGAAGCTTTTCGGCACAACGCTAAGGCTGGCTGATCTGGTGATAATAGGAAGTCACTGTATCGGGCTTGATATCCTTCTGGAATGCGTAAGGAAGACCAGTCCAGGCTTCCAGGCCAAGATAATCAATGTTGGGTCTATTGGAGGCCTCAACGCGATCAAACGCGGGGAGGCTGATGTAGCGGGAATTCATCTCCTTGACGAGCGATCAGGAGAGTACAACTCACCTTACCTTGAGCGATATGGGCTGTCCAACGAGGCAGTCATGGTCAAAGGATATGTTAGGCAACAAGGCTTGGTGGTGGCCAAAGGAAACCCGAGAGGCCTGCGAGGAATAGAGGATCTACTGAGGAGCAATGTCACTTTCATGAATAGAAACCGTGGATCTGGAACTAGAATCCTGTTCGATCTATGCCTTAAGAGAATTGCTGATGGACGTAAAGCAAATACAGAAGAGTTGGCAGCCAGAATAAGAGGATACGAGAGCGAAGCTAAATCGCATTCGGCAGTTGCAATGGCTGTGCTACATGGGAAAGCAGACGCAGGCTTAGCGATAAGAACTGTAGCACTGATGCATGACTTGGAGTTCATTCCCATCGCAGAGGAACATTATGACTTCATAGTCTTGAGAAGACGTTTGAAGAAGGAAGCAGTGAAGAAGCTGCTTGACGCACTCAAATCCGATGAATTCAGAACCAAACTGCAAATGCAGGCCCCTGGCCTCGTTCCTTCAGAAGAGACTGGCCAGTTGACTAAATGATTCGCTTCAGTCAGCCGCCAAGAAAAGGTGCGGGGGGAGGGACTCTCCTGAGCTCTTCGCTCAATTTGAACCTTTTCGTCAAGAGATTGCTCTTGATCTCGAACCCCTTCGGGACAGGATCCTCATTCCTGCGCCTTTGACCTGGCTTGGCAACCCCCGCACAGCCCTCTAGCTACCGCCAAGAGACACATTAATCTTCTCTTAGAGATCAAGCGAAGCCAACGATGATGACAATCGTCCGCGTCCTGGATGGAGCAAACGTAATTAGCCGCCACACAACTTGATTCTATTTCGAAGGGCTGAGTGTACTTGGAAAAGGCGGTTGTGTATTGCCGGGCACTCAATAGGATTGCAGTCGCTCTGGGCTCGGCCAGGAATCTTTCCTCTGTCCTCAATCTGATCACCAAGAGCGCCGTGGATGTGCTTAATCTGAAGGCATGTTCCTTAGGACTTTGGGACAAGAAGACAAGCAGATTTGAAGAAGTGGCTTCTCTTGGCCTCGATGAAGAACGCGAGAAAGAGGAGCATGAAGTTAGGAGCATCCCGATCAATCAGGAAGCACTCAAGGGCCAGCCGGTGATCGTCACAGATCTCTCTAAATGGCTCTCGCCTGAAGAGGCGAAACGAAGAGGCATCGCTTCTATGCTCTGTGTGCCAATTCAAGCCAGACAGGATAAGCTCGGAGTGGTCTGCGTCCACTCAGCAAAGAAGCACAAGTTCTCAAAGACGGAAATTGAATTCTTGAAGTCACTAGGCAACCTCGGTGCCGTAGCCATAGAGAATATTCGACTCTACGATCACCTTCAAAGGCGTTTGACGGAAACCGGGACTTTGGTCGAAATATCGAAGATCTTGACATCTAGTCTCAAACCTCAAGCCGTTTTCAACGCAATCGCGAAGACTGCCACGGAAGCCATGAAGATGAAGGGATGCATACTTAGGCTAATGGATGAGAAACATGAGAGGCTCGAAGCGGTTGCGGCGTATGGTCTCAGTGAAGATTTCCTCGAGAAGGGGCCTGTTCACGTCGATAGAGGGCTTGACGATGTCAGGACAGGAAGGCCAGCAATCGTAAGAGATATTCTGAAAGATTTGAAGCTCGAGTATCCACAGGAGGCAGTTAGGGAAGGCATTCGTTGTGGGCTCGCCGTTCCGTTGTTTGTAAAAGAAAGGATAATCGGTTCGATCAGAGTGTTTGGGTCGTCTCCACACGAGTTTGATGAAGAGGAAGTTAGGTTCCTAGAGGCTTTGGCTAGTCAAGCTGCGATAGCAATAGAGAATGCGAGACTCTACCGTGTCTGTCTCAGCAACTGGCAGGATCTCGTTCAAGAGATCTGGGAGAAATCTGATGTTTGGGGACACACCAAAGGAGAAACTCATCCCAGTTAGCCGTCTTTGACCTGTCGCTTCTAGCCTTCTGGTGGCGTCGACTTAGGGAGATTATGTCATTATCTCGGACAGCACAATTTCTACTGCCTTCGGAATCGCGTTACGCACTGCATCACTCAGGCCCTGCCTGCATCTTGTTGTGTCTGCGACTTCGATGCCTATGATCACGAACTCTTTCGGAAAGGTCTCCGGTTGAACTAGTCTTCCTACCTTGAGTAGGTCGGCCAAGTTGATTTCGTGAAGCGATCTAACATTGCTTCTACAGGGCTGAACCATGTCCAGCGACAACCTATGGATAGTGCCAGGCTCGCTTCCCCCAACAGCAGCATCAACCAATATCACTTTGTCTGCCCCCGCGATCGACTCCAAGACGGATGGCCCAGAGGACTCAGCCTCGATGACTTCGACATTATTGGGTAGCTTGACTTTCAGAACCTCACGTGCTACATGAACTCCTATTGCGTCATCAGAAGCAAGAGGGTTTCCAATTCCAATAACCCTCGTCTTCAACTACGTCCACCTTCAAGTAAATCCAGATGAACCCTAGCTGCTTACCTCATGATGATCCATTGGCTTCTTTCAACAATCAGCCTAGCCTTAAATACGTTCCACTATACTCTCGGTTCCGATCAGCATAAGAAAGCGACTGAGAGCCCAAAGAGGTTCATGAATGGTGAAGACACGAATCCTCAAGAAAGCAGAACTTGGCCATCTTGTTGATCGGTTGAGAAAAGATTTCCGAGTGATTGGACCGACGAGAAAGAAGTCGGAACATTTCTTGAGTGTCATTCACTGTCCAGAGGACCTAGACCTCAAATATGTTACTACTATCCTTCCACCCAGGAAGCTGTTCCTTCCGCCTGTAGAGAACCTATGTTCATTTAACTCAGCGGGAGAAGCAGCTCCGACGGACATTGAGACGCAGAGAATGTTGATCTTTGGAATACATTCATGTGACCTGAATGGCCTGTTATTGCTCGACCGAGTTTTCGGGAAGGACTATCCCTATCCGAGATACCTTGAGAGAAGACGGAACTCAGTCATTGTGGCAATGACCTGCACCAGTGTCGGGGAAACCTGCTTCTGTGACTCAATGGGAACCGGGCCTGAACCGAAAGCAGGATACGACATTCTCCTCACGGATTTGGGAGAGCAATTCCTGGTGGAGGTTGGAACAGCCGAGGGAGACAGGCTCACTAGCCCGATGGGATGGAAAGAAGCTGAGAGATCAGACTTAGAGTTGAAGAAGAAGATCTTGGCGGAGGTCAAGGAGAAATTCAAGAAGAGAATAGACACAGATGGGCTTGCGGAGATCTTTGAGAAGAAGCTTGATCATCCACTATGGAAAGAGCTTGCTGATAAGGACTTAGCTTGCGCCCAATGCGTCATGTCCTGTCCGACCTGCTTCTGCCTGGACATTAGGGACCAATGGAGCAATGTTCCAGGGCAGACAGTCAGATGTGTCGAATGGGACGCTTGCTTTCTACTAGAGTTCGCTGAGGTCGCGCTGGGAGGCAACTTCAGAAAGGAAAGAAGTGCAAGGCTCAGGCAGTTTATGGGACACAATCTGAGCTGGGGAGGAGCTGCCCAGTATGGCCCCATCAACGGGCAGCATAAGTGCGTTGGATGCGGCAGATGCATCCGCGTTTGCCCGGTAGGCATTGACATTACAGAAGTGGCAAAGGAGATTAGAGGAAGCTAGATTGAAAGACCCATACCTGCCTAACACCGCTGAGATAGTCGATGTGAAGAAGCAATCTTATGACACTAAGACCTACAGGGTCCGCTTTGTCAAGGAGGCAATACAGACTGAGTTCGGACCTGAGCCAGGCCAGTTCGTAATGATCTCGATGCCGGGGCTTGGCGAAGCACCATTCTCTCTCAGCTCAGGACCTGAGAGGAGCGACTGCTTTGATACGACGATAAGGGCAGTCGGCAATCTCACAGGGATCTTGAATCGATGTGTCGTGGGAACGAGGATAGGAGTGAGAGGCCCTTACGGAAAAGGTTGGCCTCTCGATAAAGCAAAGGGGCTGGGCGTGCTTGTCATCGCAGGCGGCATAGGGCTGGCGCCTTTGAGGCCGATAATCAAAACAGTTCAGAAAAATCGCGACATGTACGGAACCTTGGAGATTCTCTACGGAGCTAGAACCCCTGCCGACGAGATGTTTGTGGACGAGTATGAGGAGTGGAAACGAATCAAAGACACTACGCTATCTCTCACGGTCGACTCGGTGCCGAAGGGAGTCACGTGGCCTCACAAAGTAGGCGTAGTCACGGGGTTGTTCGACGACATGAGGACTCCTGCAGAGGACTCGATAGTGATGACTTGCGGTCCAGAAATAATGATGAGGTTCGTGGCTCGCGGGCTTCTCGCAAGGAACTTTCGAAGAAACCAGATCTACGTCTCGCTTGAGAGGAGGATGAGGTGTGGCATGGGTCATTGTGGCCACTGTCAGATAGGGTCGAAATTCGTGTGTAAAGATGGACCTGTCTTCAACTATTCAGAACTGCAAGGATTGCCGGATCTAACATTGTAGAAGGTGCAAACTGGTGACCGACAAGCTCAAGGTAGCTGTCTTCAAGATGACCGGATGCGCTGGCTGCCAAATGGAGCTTCTCCGACTGGAAGAAGAATTACCGTATGTTCTCGAGATTGCAGAGATACCGTACTTTGTCATGGCCAAGCGCAAGAATCTTGAAGGCGCCTACGACGTGAGTTTCGTGGAGGGGTCGATCTCAACCCCAAGAGAACTAGAAGAACTCAAGGATTTGCGAGAGCGATCTAAGATTGTTGTTGCGTTCGGTGATTGTGCGTGTCATGGATGCGTACCGTCTATACTCAACTGGATTCCGCCAGGTGTCGCGGGCAAAATCGTCTACGATGATTTTGAGGCGATTCATTCAAAGAAGGAGTCATACCAAAAGATTTGTCCACTCGACGAGTTTGTACCCGTAGACATTCATTTGAGAGGTTGCCCGCCCCACAAGAACATGATACTCGAAGTTCTTCGAAGCATTGCGCTGGGCGCAAAGCCATTCCTCAGACATCACCCTGTATGTGTCGAATGCAAGTTGAGAGAAAACGTCTGCATCCTGACCTTTGAAAAAAGGCCGTGCATGGGGCCTGTGACCGCAGCGGGATGCGGAGCAATATGTCCGACAGCAAATAGAGAATGCGAAGGGTGTTATGGGCCGATGTCGGATCCTAACGCATCTTCACTGGCCCAACAGTTTCTCAAGATAGGGTTGACGAGAGATGACATTACTCGTAGGTTCCGGAAATATGCAGGAATCACGCAAGCGTTTGTAGGAGAGGCGGGCGAGCAATGAACAAAGACAGAGAGATTAAAGTAGAGTATATCGCCAGAGTTGAAGGACAGGGATCACTTGAAATCAGAGTTTCATCTGGAAACATAGAGGAGTTGCGCCTCGACATATTTGAGCCACCAAAATTCTTTGAGGCTTTCCTCATCGGCAGGCATTGCAGCGAAGTTCACGAACTTACCTCTAGGATATGTGGCATATGCCCGGTACCCCACCAAATCACCGCCCTT
>Ga0315307_1000880_pt1 | contig 13149 bp, 13 predicted proteins | sample TDP2_MG_FD_203079 | JGI IMG/M metagenome (GOLD analysis project Ga0315307, IMG submission 203079) | Freshwater sediment microbial communities from Lake Towuti, South Sulawesi, Indonesia - TDP2 | ecosystem: Environmental > Aquatic > Freshwater > Lake > Sediment | place: Indonesia: South Sulawesi... | reverse complement strand
ACGCAAGAGTTATCGTTCTCCCCTTTATTCTGATGTCTTTTCTTCTTGCTTCAGAAAAGATTAAAGAGAAAGACCTCCCCCTCAAATACAAAGAGTTCCTGAAGCTCACCCGGTACATCATCCAGGAGAAGGAGAAAGATGCCTTCATGCAACTGACCTCTGACAGAGACAGGGATATCTTCATCGAGGCTTTCTGGAAGCAGAGAGACCCCACTCCCGGCACTCCGGAGAATGAATTCAGAACCGAACATCTCAAGCGGTTTGAATATGTCAACGAGTATTTCAAACGGTCCACGCAGCGGGAGGGTTGGATGACAGACCAGGGTCGGTTCTACATCATCCTCGGTCCTCCAACCAGTATCGAAAGGTTTTACGGCACGCTTGGCATCTATCCCTGTGAGGTCTGGTCTTATTACGGAGATGCCAAAAAAGGTCTGCCCCCGCATTTTGTTCTTGTTTTCTTTCAGAGGCGCGGATCAGGGGAGTTCAAGCTCTATGACCCTGTTTCAGATGGCCCTACGGCCTTGATAGTTAATACCAGGGACTTAGATGTGGAAGACTATGAAGGCATGTACGACAGGCTCGTCGAGCTTGCTCCAAGCTTGGCTGAGCCTGCCATAACCATGATTCCAGGCGAGATTCCCTATAATTATACGCCATCCCCCAGGAACGCCATTCTTCTGGCTGACATCATCGAGTCGCCAAAAAAGAACATCAACCCCGCCTACGCCACCAATTTTCTGACTTATAAAGGAGTTGTCAGCACAGAGCAGATGACCAATTTTGTCGACAGCGAGACGAGCATAGCCCTGATTCCAGACCCCTTGACAGGTATGAATTTTTTGCACTTTTCAATAGCTCCCAAGACTCTCTCTGTTGACTATTACGAACCAAATGACCAGTATTTCTGCAATTTAAGCCTAGCTGTGAGCTTAAGGGTGAAGGAGGACATTATCTTCCAGTACTCAAAAGATTTTCCCTTATATTTTGCCTCCAACGAGAAGGATAAGATCAGGGCCAGCGGGATTTCTATTGAGGACTCTTTCCCGGTGATCGGAGGAGACTATCAATTGATCATTCTTCTTCAGAATTCCATTGGCAAGGAGTTTTCCATTTTCGAGCAGGATATTTCTGTCTCCGAAGGGTCCGCAACTCCACAGATCTTCGGTCCTTTCTTGGGTTATAAATTCCAGGATTTTCAGAGCGATGTCCATATTCCTTTCAAGATGATAAATAAAAAGCTCATCGTCGACCCCAAAAATACGTTTTCAGTTTCGGATGATGTCTCCTTCATCTTCGACCTTATCAATGTCAGCGAGAGCTTATGGAATGAAGGTCGAGTGAGAGTAGCTCTGAGCGGCCTGAAGAAAGAGACTCCTCTGCAGAAGTCTTTCATCATGAGATTGAGGGATTACACCTACAATAAAATTATGTTCATTCCCTATTCGTTTACAGCCAGAGAGCTTATTCCCGATTATTATGAGTTGAAGCTGATTTTGTTCGATAAGGATGAGAATATTATTGATGAAAAGAAAAGAAATTTTATCGTTTCTCCAGCAGAAGTCATTTCTCATCCCCTTGCCAGAGCCAAAGGACTCCCACTCTCCAGTAGCTTTCTTTTTTATTACATGCTTGCTAACCAGTACAGCAAGGTGAAGGCCCTGGAAAAAGCCGAGGAAAACTACGAAAAAGCTTATAACCTGAACCCAGGCTATAAAAAGGGATTGATAGAGTATGCCCACTTCTTGCTGGGCGTCGACAACTTCGATAAGAGTTTAGCTCTTATCGAGACTCTCAAGGATGATGATAACCTGAAATTCGAGTATTATCTCCTGAAGGGCAGAGCATATATGGGCAAGGGAATGGATGAGCAGGCTATCGAGAACTTTCTGGAGGGAAATAAAATCTACAACAGCGATACCCGGCTCTTGAACTCGCTGGGCATCTGTTATTACCGAACTAAGCAGAGGGAAAGAGCCCTGGAGGCTCTCGGCGCATCGCTAAAGCTGAATCCTAACCAAGAAGATGTAAAGAAATTGGTTGATAGGATCAAGAAAAGCTGAGGCCCTAAAACCTTAGAAAGGAGAACCTTTTCAGGTTCCAGGCAGATTAGCTTCTTTTTAAAGCGGGAACCTGCTATTTTATTTCAAAATCGATTGTTTTTGTAACCGATTTTCCTGAAACTTTATCGCTGATCCCCAGAGAAAGAGTATATTTTCCTGGCTCCAGAGGTCTTTGTTCTTGTTTCTCGCCTGATTCGGATTTTATAATTACATTTTTGACCAGAGGAAGTGGCTGGTCGATCAACGGCTGGGGATAATTGTAAGACTGCGGTGCCCAGCGCAAGGCTTTTTCCTCGCCTTTTAAAACTTCATAATTCACTTCGATTGTGTATTTCCCGTCCGCTCCGGGTTGGGCACCAAAAATATAATAAAAAACTTGAATGTAGTCTCCGGCAGAAGCAATTCCCTCGACGTTGGATTCGAACTGATAATTATAATAAGTGAAATAATCCTTGTGGGCAGTCGGCTTTGTCTCCGGTACAGGCAGGTCTGGCATGGACTTGAAGAGGAAGAGAGGAGTGGTGTCGAGTTTATCCGTGAAAGAAGCTGGATCGGGGAGGGAAAGCTCGAAGTACTGGGTACCGATTTTATCTAATTTCTGGGAAGTCATGGCGATTGATACCAGATAATTTCCAGCCGGCAAGGAATAGCCAACTGAGTAAATCTCTTCTTTGTCTGGGACAAAATTGCTGCTCTCAACTTCCATATTGACCGGGACATAAACTTCAAAAGCCACTGCACCGGGAACGCCGCCTTCGAGCTTGTTGAACTGGAGGAAAATATTGGACCTGGCTTGGAGCTTGCCGGGAACAGCTTCAAAGGCGGTCAGCGCTTCTTCTTTTTCCTTCTCTTTTTTCTTTTCCTGTAGTTGAGGAATAGCAGATGTGCCAGAATCAGGAGCAAAGCCGAGGTCTGCGTTTTTTATTTTGAAAAGAAAGATGGTATGGAGACTCTGAGGCATAGAAAAAAATGGGAGATAAAGAACTTTATGGATAGAGAAAGGAACATCAGAGCGAACTTCTCGAGTCTGAATTCCCTTTTCAAAGACGGCCTTGACTTCTTTCGGGATGTAAATCGGCTTAAATTCCTGGGTCTTTTTTTGTCTTTTCTCTGAAAACGCAGAGAGGCTTGGTGAGGAGATCCAGAAGAGCATAAATCCAGAGAGAAGGGCTGCGGTGACAAGATGTCTGATTTTCATCTTTCCTCCTAATTTTGAAGATGGCATTCTGAATCTATTATCTGTTGTTAGCTTTGATTTTTTTTCGGACGGCTAAACCTTATTTCGAATTTTTAATATAGCAGAATCGCACTTTTTTTTCTACTGATATTTTTTATCGAAGTCACCCAGAATCAAGATAGCTATGAGGGTGATGTGCTGGAGGTGAGGAGTCCCCTATGAAGCCTGAGCGGGCACGGTTTCTATCCGAAAGAGAGAAGAGCGAAGGCTGAATGGGAGCTGATTTTCCTCGCTGGGGAAAATCAGCGTGCTCCGAACCTCCAGCACATCACCCATCTCAGGAAATAAGATATTCTTCTTTTTGGCATTCACTTTTTCTTCTGGTATTTTATAACTGCGTTCTGGTGTTCTCTAAAATTGCGGCTGAAGTGGTGGCTTCCGTCATTCTTGGCGACAAAATAGAGGTAGCTCTCCTCGGCCGGGTAGAGCGCCGCCTCAAGGGATCCGCGTCCGGGGTTGCAGATTGGGCCTGGAGGCAGTCCGCGGCGGAGGTAGGTGTTGTAAGGAGTGTCGAATTTTAGGTCTTTGGCGTGGAGCCGGTCCTTAAAGATTCCCTTTTCTCTAAGGTCATAGATGATTGTCGGGTCACAATCGAGTTTCATTCCTATCTTCAGGCGGTTGTGGAAAACCGCGGAGACAAGCTTTTTTTCTTCGGGGAGAGAGGCCTCTTTTTCTATCAGTGAAGCAAGAATGATAACCTGCCTTATGGTCATCCCCAGTTCAGCCGCCCTCTTCTGCCAATCGCTGCTGATGACCGATTTGAACTGGGAAATAAGGGTTGAGACGATTTTATCAGCCGGAGTCCTTTTGGGGAAATAATAGGTTTCTGGGAAAAGGTAACCTTCGAGGTTTGAGGCTTCTTTATCCAGGGAGGAGATGAGATCCGTCCGGGAGGAAGCGAGCAAGAAGTCTTCAACAGCAACCGAGAGCTCGGATTCAAGATAACGGGCGATCTCTCTCCTCGTCATGCCTTCCGGGATGATTATCGGATGGAGGTAAACTTTTCCCTCGACGATGGCTTTGAGGACTTCTTTGGAGGAGAGAGGAACGCTGAAGGCGTATTCTCCCGCTTTCAGACTTTTCGAGGGCGAAAGAATTTCATATCCAAAGAGAAAAGGCCACTCTTTTTTGATAATTCCATTTTCTCTGAGACTGTGGGCGATCGTTCGCGCTCCTTTTCCATTCTCAACCTCAAAAAATATTTTTTTTGGTGCGGTTTTTGGAGCGAGATAAAATTCCAAAGAAAGCCATGCTGAAAAGAGAAGAATGCTCACCGCGCAGACAACGAGAGAAATTTTAACGATTCTGAGGATCATCGGGCTCTGTTCTTTTTCTTTCGAGATAGCTGGAGAGGATAATGGCGGCCGAGATTTGGTCTTCTATTGTTTTTTTTCTTTTGTTTTTTATTTTTTGCTCCTGAAGAATTTTCGCAGCTTGCTGCGTCGTCAAGCGTTCATCCCAGAGAATGACAGGAAGGCTAAGTGTGCTTTCCAACCAGCGGGCAAATTTTTTTGTCTTTTCAACCCTTGTTCCTTGACTGCCGTCCATTCTCAGGGGCAAGCCGACAACGATTTTGCCAATCTCGTATTTTGAAACCAGCTCTTTGAAGTATCTTTCGTCCTCTGGCTTGCTTTTGGGTCGGTAAGAGCCGAGCGCTTGAGCGGTGATAAGCAGCCTGTCGCTCAAGGCCAGGCCGATATTTTTGTCGCCGAAGTCTATGCCCAAAACTCTCATCAAGGTAAACTTCCTGTATTCCTTTTTTTCTTTCTGTGCCTTTCAATGCCGAGCTCAATAAGTCTTTCCAGAAGCTTGGGATAGGGAAGACCGCTCACTTCCCAGAGCTTGGGATACATGCTGATTTGGGTGAATCCTGGGATGGTGTTTAATTCACTGACAAAGACCTTGCCAGTTTTCTCTTCCATAAAGAAATCGACCCTGGCCATTCCTGAGCAATCCAAGGCCTTGTATGTTTCCAAGGAGAGGTGCTGGATTTTTTTGACCTGCGACAGAGTAAGCTTTGCCGGAATTCCGAAGCTGGTCTTTCCTTCGATATATTTATCGCGGTAATCATAAAATTCTCTGGAGGGGATGATTTCTCCTGGCAGAGAAGCTTGCGGCTCGTCGTTACCCAAGACACTGCATTCCAGCTCTCGCCCTTTGATTCCGGCTTCAACCAAGATTTTTCGGTCGTAGCTGAAGGCCAGGTCAAGAGCAGCCGCCAGCCTCGAGTATTCTTTGACTTTAGAGATGCCGACGCTTGAGCCCAAGCAGGCTGGCTTGACAAAAAGCGGAAGAGCCATCTCTTTTTTGACTTTGGAAAGCACGGCTTTCTTGTTTTCAATCCATTCCTCTACCAGAACGACGAGGTGTTTGACCACAGGTATTTTTTTCGCCTTAAGGATTGATTTGGTCAAGGCTTTGTCCATTCCCAGCGCTGATGCTGTCACTGAAGCTCCAACATAAGGGACGTCGGCCATTTCAAAAAGCCCCTGGATTGTTCCATCTTCGCCATATGGGCCATGGAGCACAGGAAAATAGATGTCTGCCTGGAGAGCATGAGCAAAGGCCTTTTTGCCCCAAGGGAGGAAGGATGAGAAGTGGCCTTTATTCAGAGCCGAGAGAGGCAGAAGCGGGGAGGGGACGACTTTCCATTGGCCTCTCTTGTTGATATAGACAGAAATAACTTTGAATTTTTTCTTATCAAGATTCTTATAGATTGAAGATGCGGAGAGCAGAGAGATTTCGTGCTCTGCCGACCGGCCGCCAAAGATTAAAGCAACTCTTATCATTTCCTCGCAAATCTTTTAGAGGATGATTTATTTTATAAGAATGAATCTTTGTTGTCCAATGAATGGCTCAGGCAGAGTGATTCGAAAGCACGCCGCTTTTGACCCAGCGAGTCAAAAGCGGCTCGGTTCAAGGCTTCGCTCATACAAAAAGGGGACAACCCCCCTCGAAAAAAGGGACTGTCCCCTTTTTGTATACCATGCCCGCTCAGCCTTTCACACGGCTTTCTTACCACTCTGCCTTCGCCCTGTTAGGCAAAAGCTGCGTGTTTTCGAGCCACTTAGCCTTCGCCCACCTTTTAGAGTGGTATGGGAAAAATTGGAAATTTTGATTCTATTGACAGCGCAAGAATGGGTTAATATAATGGCTTCAAAGAAGATAGCCTTTAAAAGGAGTCATGATGCGAAGATTCGTTCTAAAAATAATTTTAAAAATCTTTCTCTTCTCAGCCTTAGCCTCTCTTGTTTTCTTTTTAGGAGATGGATTTCAGTTAAACGCTGGAGAAACTGCGCCGCAGGAAGTCAAACAAGCAAGGATGTACAGGGATATCCACCCTCTTATCACCGAGTCTGACCTTTACTGCTCTTTTTTTATTTTTGAAGGAAAAAAGCACGAGTTGGAGACGAGAATCGTTGAAGCCGAGAGCGCTGGCGAGAAAGTTCTGCTCAGGGAAAACGATATTTTCTATATTAACCGAGGAAGTGAAAGCGGCCTCGAGCCAGGTCAGGTTTTCCTGATATTAGAATTGGGCCCGAAGACGAAGAGTCCTTTCAGCAAGAGAAAATTTGGGATCCTGACCTTTAGGAGAGGGAAAGCGGAGATCGTTGCTGTCGCTAGCAATCGGTCTTCGGCTCGAGTGGTGAAAGCCTGCGACCAGGTTAAGGTTGGTGATTTTCTCGTGCCTTTTGAAGAAAAAACGGGCCTTCTCGGTAAGGACCTGGGCTATGAAGATTTTTCATTCGAAGGAGAAGGTGTTGGAGGCGTTGTTATTTATCTCCAGAATGACTCCAACCAGATCGCAACCGGTCAATGGGCCGTCATCGACATCGGGGAAGAAGACGGCATCCAATTCGGGCAGCAACTCATTGCTTACGAGATATCCAGGGAGGCTGTTTCTCCCAAGATTTTGGGAAGTTTAATCGTCATCGATGCCCAGGCCAAGAGCTCGACAGTCAAGGTCCTGTCTTGCAACGACCCTTTGAGAGTCGGGACAAGGGTGCGAACAAGATAAGCTCAGCCGCCAGTCTTTTCTGCGCTTTCTCGGTCTATTGACAGAATTTTTCCTTTCTGATAGCTTAAGCCAAGAATGCTGCTTTGTACCAGGACATTGAAGCGGGCGTAGTTCAGGGGTAGAACGTCTGCTTGCCAAGCAGAAGGTCGTGGGTTCAAATCCCATCGTCCGCTCCATGCTTTCTTCTTCTTAAAATCATTCAAGATGAAAAAGGCGCGGTACCCAAGTGGCTAAGGGAGAGGTCTGCAAAACCTCGATTCGTCGGTTCGAGTCCGACCCGCGCCTCCAAAACTGATAAGACAGTCCTTCATCCTTAACGTGAATCTTTTGATGATAGTGATGATGGTCTAGAGGACAATCAGAAATTGTGAGGTCAAGAATTTTTTCTTTGAAGGAGAGTGGCTATGAATCTATTTTCCCGAGTGAAGGGAATAATGCTAAAGCCCAACCTGGAATGGGGCAACGTAAAAAAAGAGTCTCTTTCTGTTTCTAAGCTTTTTTCTTCTTATATCCTGTTTTTGGCTTTGATTCCGGCCATTGTCCAATTCTTGCGTTTCAGGTTCGTCGGCTTTAGGGTTCCTTACCGCGGCTGGTACAAGTTCGGAATGGGGATGTCTTTTCTGCGGGCCGTTCTTGTTTATATTTTCATTCTTGGCTCTGTTTATCTCCTTGGGTTCATCATCAATACTTTGGCGCCGGCTTTCTCCTCCAGCCAAAATCTGAACAATGCCATGAATTTTGCAGCCTACGGCCTGACTCCTCTGCTGGTGGGAAGTGTTCTTTACCTCATCCCTTTCTTGGGAAGGCTGGATATTTTAGTCGGGCTTTATGGAATTTACATTCTCTATCTTGGTTTCATGACTCCTCTGGTCGATGCTCCAAGAGATAAAGCAGTCATCTATTTTGTAGTCTGTGTTGTTTTGGCAGGATTGTTGTTGGCAGTTGTTTGGGGGATTTTAGATACTATCTTTACGGTGGGAAGAGTCTCACGCCTGATTTAATTCACTGACTATCTTGAGAAAAGCTTCGTAGGGTGAGGGAGCTTCTATGATCGGCCTTCCGATGACCAAATAATCCGCCCCTTTTTGGACAGCCTGAGAGGGAGTCATGATCCTCTTCTGGTCGCCAGCCTCGGCCCAGGATGGCCGAATTCCAGGGACAACCACCAGAAAGTCTCTGCCAATCTCTTTCTTGATGATTTCAATCTCCTGGGAAGAACAGACTAATCCATCCATTCCAGCTTCCTTGGCCAGCTTGGCCAGTCTGAGGACTTGAGGAGCGACATCCGAAGTCACCCCAATTTCTCGCAGCTCGTCGCCCTTGAGGCTGGTGAGCACGGTCACAGCGAGAAGGAAAGGCTTCGTCCTTCCTTCTTTCTCGGCTTCGGCTGCTGCTGCTTCAGCGGCCCTCGCCATCATCTCCCTTCCTCCGGACGAATGAAGAGTCAGCATGTGGATGCCGTGTTTCACCGCAACCCTGACTGTCTCGGCTATGGTGTTGGGAATGTCATGAAGCTTAAGGTCGAGGAAGACCTTCTTTCCGAGTTCCTTGATTTCGTCGAGCAAAGCAGGGCCTTCGGCGGTGAAAAGCCTGAATCCGACCTTAAAGATTTCAACTCCCCGCAGTTCCTTGACCAGAGCAAGGGCTTCCTTGCCGCATCCAAGGTCAAGGGCGACAATGATTCTTTTTGCCGAGTCTTCTTTCTTGTTCATGTTTTTCTTCCTTTGTTCTTGTCCGAATCAGACTTTTATCGAGCCGATGATTTCTTCGATTTTCTCGATTCCTTTTTCCTGGCAGTAGCTCTTCAATTCCTCGATGATGCGCAGCGCGGCTTGCGGATCGACAAGATTCGCTGTCCCCACCCCGACCGCTCTGGCTCCAGCGATCAAGAATTCGAGAGCATCTTTGGCCGAGAAGATACCGCCCATCCCGATCACAGGAATTTTCAGACGATTTGCCGCCTGATAAACCATCCTCAAGGCGATGGGCTTGATGGCCGGCCCGCTCAATCCCCCAAAGACATTGGACAAGACCGGCTTTTTTGATTCCACGTCCACCGCCATGGCCAGGAAGGTGTTGACCAGCGAGACAGCATCTGACCCTGCTTCCTGAGCGCTGAGGGCGACTTCGACGATGTCAGTGACATTGGGAGAGAGCTTTGTTATCACCGGCCTCGAGCTTTGCTTTTTGGCCAGGCTGACCACAGAAAATGTAGCCTCAGGGTCTAAGGCCGGACAGAGCCCGTCTCTCTTGAGATTGGGACAGGAGATGTTCAATTCATAGGCTGAGATTCCTTGCTGCCTGTCCAGAAACTCGATCGAAGACGCATATTCCTCGTCGCTTTCGCCGCAGATATTGACGATAATCGCTGTCTCGAATTTTCTTAGCTTGGGAAGGATTTCTGCTGAGAACCTCTGGACGCCGATGCCCTGAAGTCCGATGGCATTGAGCAGGCCGCTCGGGGTTTCGGCAAGCCTGGGCGGGGGATTTCCATTCCGTTCCCTAAAATAAAGGCCTTTAACCACAAACGCGCCCAGCTGACTCAAGTCAAAAAAGGGCAGGAATTCAAGGCCGTAGCCGAAGGTGCCGCTAGAGGCGATAATCGGGTTCCTGAGCTTGGTGAAGCCCAGGTCAACAGAAAGGTCGGTCATTCTTCACCTTCTGACCAAACGATGTCTTCTCCGGAGAAAACAGGCCCATCCTCGCAAATTTTAATCCATTCTGCCTTGCCATTCTTTCTTATTCTTTTGACGCACCCCCAGCAGACTCCGAAGCCACAGCCCATTCGGGATTCAAGCGAGAACTCAGTCGGGATGTTTCTGGTTCGGGCGGTCAGCGAGATTTTTTTCATCATGGCTTCAGGCCCGCAGGCAAAAATTCGGGAGGCAGAGAGCCTTTCGAGCTCTTCATCGAGAAAGTCGCTGACGAGCCCCTTGTATCCGCAGGAGCCGTCGTCAGTGGAGCAGCGCAAGTCAAAGCCCTCTCGTTCGAATCTCTCCTTGAGAGGGAGGTCTTCGAGGCTGCGGCCGCCGTAGAAAATTTTGGGCGAGGCGCGGTGAGAACGGAGTTCCTTGGCCAGAAAATAAAGAGGAGCAATTCCTCTTCCTCCTCCGACCAAAGCCACTCCTTCTCCTTCAAGAACTTTGTCTGTGGAAAATCCTTTCCCCAGAGGTCCGAGGATGTCGACAGCTTCACCAGGTTTTTTCTGGCTCAAGAGCGCTGTTCCGATTCCGGCAATCTTGAAGAAAATCTCGATGTGTCTTTCGTCTTTAGAATGGATGCTGAACGGCCGGCGCAGAAGAGGAAAAGGATGCTCAGAAACGCGGGCCATGAGGAATTGTCCGGCTTTGGACTCGGAGGCGATGAGAGGAGTTTCGAGGGTGAGGAGGAAGTAATTTCCCCAGCCTTTTTTATCGGCAATTCGTGCCCGAGAGTCGACGATCATCTTGGCTCAGGATTACCTTGACCAAAATACCAGAATCTTGAAATGATGGCAATAAAAACTTTGACAACCTCGTCTTCTTTAGTTAATAATCAAATCGCCTTTATACGATCTTATACGGAGGATTGATAAATGAACATTTCCAAGAGGGGTCGGGATATCCAGGCTTCTCCGATACGCAAGTTTAAGCCCTATGCTGATCAGGCTCAGCAGCGTGGAATTCATATCTACTTTTTAAACCTGGGCCAACCTGATATCCTCACACCCCAGCCGGTTATGGACGCCATCCATGGCTTTGACGAGAAGGTCCTGAGCTATGGACCCGCTCAAGGAATCCTGGAGCTGAGGCAGGCTATCGCCGATTATTTTGCCTCATACAGCATCCCTCTCGATGCCGAGAATGTGATTATCACCGTCGGCGGCTCTGAGGCCATTCATTTTTCTTTCAGTGTCATGGCTGACCCAGGCGAGCAAGTCATCATTCCTGAGCCTTTCTACACCAATTATAATGGCTATGCCTCCTTTGCCAGCGTGGAGATTGTTCCGCTGACCTTGCGGGTTGAGGATGGATTCCGCCTTCCATCCAAGAAAGAGATAGAGGCCAGGATTACTCCGAAGACAAGAGCGATTCTGGTTTGTTCCCCCAATAATCCCACCGGAACTGTCTATACAGCCGAAGAGCTGGAGCGGGTTATCTCTCTCGTCAAGAAGCACGACCTCTTTTTAATCGGCGATGAAGTCTACAAGGAGTTCATTTATGATGGGGCAACACATAAAAGCATCCTGGAATACAGAGAGATCGAGGATAGGGTTATTGTTGTCGATAGTATTTCCAAGCGATTCAGCTGCTGCGGCGCCCGGGTCGGCGCGGTCATCACCAGGAATAAAGAAGTCTACCAGTCCCTTCTGAGATTCTCCCAGGCAAGGCTCTGCCCTCCTTCGGTCGAGCAGAAAGCAGCCCTTGCCGCTTACCGTATGGGTAAAGATTATTTCCAGGCGGTCAAGGAAGAGTACGAGCGAAGGAGGGATGTTTTATATGAAGGTTTAAAGAGCATTCCGGGGATTGTCATGCACAAGCCTCAAGGTGCCTTTTATATCATCGTCAGGCTTCCTCTAAAAGATGCCGAGCATTTTGTGCAGTGGATGCTGACCGATTTTCATCTTGACCAGGAAACGGTTATGGTCGCTCCTGCCGGAGGATTTTACAGCTCGCCTGATAAAGGCAGGGATGAAGTCCGAATAGCCTATGTGCTCAAGGAGCAGGATTTAAGGCGAGCGATTGAAGTTTTTAAAGCCGGTCTAAAGAAATACCAGACCCTTTTTCCCTAGAAAGCCCGGGGAGTTTTTTTAAGCTTCTGATGAATCTCAAAAGGCTTATCCAGCACAGCGCTTTCATCCTTGCTTTGGGATCGGCCCTCGGGCTTCTATCAAATACTGGCCTTATAAAAAGATACTTTCAGGGGGAATTCCGCCATGCTTTCCTCTCCAAAGAAGAATATCCCTCGATCACTTTTATCACCCTCGAAGAGGCGGAGGACCTGTTTTCAGGAGGAGAAGCCCTTTTTATCGACAGCCGCGACAAAAAAGATTTCAAGAAGGGCCATGTCCTGGGAGCGGTGAACATTCCTTTTGTCGAGCATAAGGAAGAAGCCCTGGATTTGCGTTCCATTCCGCTTAAAAAGACTTTAGTCGTCTACTGTGACGGGAGCGAGTGCCAGTCGAGCGTGGCCTTGTCCAAGGTTCTTCACAAAAAAGGCTTTGCTCCGATCAAGGTCTTTTTCGGCGGCTGGCTGGAATGGCAAAAGAAAGGCTTGCCAGTGGAGCGAGAGGATGATTCGCAATAGAGACCTTCTTCTTGGTTTGAGATTTATCGTAGGCGGCGTCTTCATCTGGGCAGGGATTCTCAAGATATTAGATCCTCTGGAATTTGCTCAGGGCATCGACAACTACAGGGCTTTTCCCCGGTTCATATCTTTTTTCCTGGCTCTGGTCCTGCCCTGGCTTGAGGTCATCTGCGGCAGTTTTTTAATCTTCGGCCTATTCCGCAAGGCCAGCGCCTTTCTTGTCTCGTGCTTCTTGGCCGGCTTTCTGCTTCTAGTCACGAGCGCCATCCTCAGGGGTCTGGATATCGACTGCGGCTGCTTTGGCAGCCTCAGCCGAAAAGTGGATTATAAGCTGATAGTCGCTGATAGCCTTCTGCTCTTTTTTTCGCTGAACATACTTTTTCTCCGAAAATCCTGAAGGGCGGGCATTGCGATTTATTTCAAACAGGAGACGAGCACAGTCGCCAGATTCCTTCCTCTTTCGTCGATAGCCTTTGTTGCCGCTTCCTCCCTGCGCGCGGAATGCCAGCCCTTGCCCAATCTGGTGAAATAAAATATTTTTTCAA
>Ga0315307_1000879_pt1 | contig 13155 bp, 18 predicted proteins | sample TDP2_MG_FD_203079 | JGI IMG/M metagenome (GOLD analysis project Ga0315307, IMG submission 203079) | Freshwater sediment microbial communities from Lake Towuti, South Sulawesi, Indonesia - TDP2 | ecosystem: Environmental > Aquatic > Freshwater > Lake > Sediment | place: Indonesia: South Sulawesi... | reverse complement strand
CGCCAAGGACCTAGCAACTCTCCTCGCTCAAGAGTTGAATGAGTTCTATAGAACGAGGGTACAGAAGGACGCGTCCCTGTCCCACGGTTGAGGGATGGGGCCGCCCGGATTTTCATGGCTTGCTTGACCATTTTGAACCGGAGTCTCGAGGTCCCGAACCTCGAAGGATGCCCTCAAAGGAAATGGACCAGGCTACCCCACGGCCCCTTTCCCGGGATGGAGCCTTGGCGGGCGTATAAATCTTTTCGAGAAGAGGCGCGCCGGACTAGATGTACATATTGCTATCCGGGAGCTCCGGCCCTTCGTCGAAGTTGAACCTTCTAGCAAGCTCGTAGATTGCCCTCTGCTGGGCCTGCTCCCGCGAGCTCTCCCGCGTGCTCTCCCGCTTGATGCTCTCCTCAATCTCCTTGCCGTCCAACCCGAAGCCGACCAACTCAGCGATCTTCACCATGACATGCCGAATGGCCTGTGGATCCATCTTGACGACGAAGTGTTCGAGCATGAGGGCGGTCCCGAGGAAGAAGATGGACGGCACCTTGCGGCGAATGGCCAGCATTGGCAGGGCCGCCTGGAATCCCTGGCCGGCATTCAGGATCTTCCCGATCCCTTCGGCCTTCTGGATCTCGTCAATCTTTGGAATGTTGTTCGCCCGCATGAACTCCTCGGCGTCGGCGCAGTTCGGACGCCCCACGACCTCCGGCATCTTCTCCTTGCTCGGCACTCCATACCCGCCGACGGACAACATAATCGGTTTCTTGGAGATCTTCAGAATCACATCGAAAAGCGCGGAGCTTGCGAAGTGTGCCTCCCATGCTGCAGGCTGCCTCGGGCCGAAGGCCAGAAGCATCGGCACCCGTCCCTTCTCGGTGAATCTAAGCTTCACCCCAGGGCTATCGAAGTATCCCGTCTGTTCATCCACGATCGGATCGGACAGCATGCTCAGCGAGCTGATCTCGCCAATGTCCCTGTAGCCGAGCGCCTGCTTCTGAAGGTAGTACCCAGTCATGAATGCCACCAAGCCGATGCCCGTCCCCGTGCAGACGATGGCGAGCATCTCGTCGACCTTCGGAAGGTCCTCCGCCACTTCGGCTATCGCATAGGGGACTTCCTGTCCGTAGAACTTAGTCATTAGCCAGCCCAGCTGGTCACGACCTGGAAACCATACTATAATATGCTTTCGCGGAGAGCCTTGCGATGTTCGAGATGCCATTGCCCAATTCTGCAAGGAGATGGCGGATCCTGGGCCGGGTCGGCCCATGTGCTGCCCGTAATATATTATAGGATACGGACGCTGGGCGATTCTCGGATGGGAATGGATCTCCTTAGACGGCACAAACCGGCCACGGGTTTCCTGCCGATCGTCGACGACCGAGCGCTGTGCAGATTCGTCAGATTCGGCCTTCTCAACCTGCCGAGGGGTGGAACCCACAGGGACGGGACAGGCGATGAGGAAGCATGCCTTGTCCTGCTGAACGGCCGCTGCACCGTCGCCGCAGCCAAAGAGAAGTGGGAGGGCTTGGGGGCCCGGAACACCGTCTTCGATGGCAGACCCTACTCGGTCTACATTCCAAGGGATGCGTCCTTCCAGGTGAGCACCGAGGAGGGCTGCAGCTTGGCCATATGCCGTGCACCGGCGAAGACAAAGAGGGTGCCGAGGGTGATCCCGCCCGACCAGGTGAAATCCCGCACGGTGGGGAAGTGGAACTGGAGGAGGGAGGTTTGCGACATAATGGGTAACGACTCCACGATTCCGGAAACGTTGATAGTCGGGGAAACCATCAATCCGCCCGGCAACTGGTCCAGCGTCCCTCCGCACAAACACGACTCCGCTAACCTCCCCCTCGAATCAAAGCTCGAGGAAATCTACTTCTACAAGCTGAGGCCACCCCAAGGCTTCGGCCTCCAGAGGCTCTACACGAAGGAGGGGGACATCGACGAGACATACGTCATCAGGGACGGGGACACCCTTGTCATCCCCAGAGGTTACCACCCAGTTGTGGCCGCCCCGGGCTACTCGCTCTACTACCTCTGGGTCCTGGCTGGGGAGAAGAGGATGATGAAGCCCAACGATGATCCGGAGCACTCCTGGCTGAAGAACTGCGAGCCCATCATTTCCGAGGTGGAGACAAGCTCTCGAAGCTGAGCAACGGCCCGCCACGTACCTCGCCCGAACACCCTAGAGGAGCCGACGAACCGCATCCTCGAAGGCATCCATGGTTCGGGCAACATCCTCCATGGTGACCGACCCGAGATGGGCAATCCTGATCATCTTTTCCTTGTACTCGTCATGCCCCGTTGCCACGACCACATCATGGTCACGGTCCATGATGCTCTGGATCCCGGATGCCCCGAGCGATCTAGGCATCCTTATCGCGGTCAGCGTGTTCGAGCAGATGGCTTCCGACGCCGGGAAAGGCTTAAAGCCAAGCTCTCCGGCCCGGCTCCTGACCCGCTTTGCCATTTCCCTATGCCTTCCGAATCTCCTCTCAAGCCCTTCGGAAAGGATCTCATCCACGGCTGCCCTGAGGGCGGACAGGAGCGTCTCCGACTGGGTGAAGGGCGTCTGACCCTTCTTCCTGTGATCGCTCGCTCGGTACTTCCTCAGGTCAAGATAGAAGGACCTTGGCTTGGTCCTGTCTAGCACCGACCAGGCCTTCTCGCTGATGGACAGCATTGCCAGCCCCGGGGGGCACCCCAATGCCTTCTGTGACCCGGCGATGCATATGTCGATCCCCCATTCATCGGTGGGGATATCATCACCTCCCATCGAGGAGACGGCATCCACTACGAGGAGTGCCTCCCGGTCGGAGAGGAATTCCCCGATTTCGCCGAGGTCGACCCTGACGCCGGTGGAGGTTTCGTTCTGGACCAGGGCAACGGCCTTCACGTCCTCGGTGTAGACGGACTGTATCTGTCGAAGGATCGGCGCCTGCCCCCATGGGAGCTGAATGTCCACCACCTTGCCCCCGTAGACCTCCACTATCTGTCTGAAGCGTCCACTGAACTTGCCGTATGTCGGGACCATCACCTTGTCGCCGGGCGATACCCAGGATGAGATGGCCGCGTCCATTCCGGCAGTCGAGGACCCGGAGATCACATGTAGGTCGTCCTCCGTCTGGAAGATCCGCTTGAGATCCTCCCTCAGGTCGAAGAGGAACTGGCCGTACTCATCGGTCCTGTGCGGCTTCATCTGGGCCCGGAGGGCATTGAGAACGGACTCCGAGAGCATCGTCGGGCCCGGGATCATCAGCAGCTTGTCCATGCGAGATCGGCACTTCACCGAAGTACTTCTTTTAAATATTCACGCCCTACTAGCGGCGGCGTTGTTGGCAGATGGCAAGCCCCAAGATCCGGCCCAGTCTCGAAACGGCCGCTTTGCTTGTAGCAGCCTATGCTGTTGTGGGTCTGCTGCAGACGCCTGCCTACCTGAAGATCGACGCTTCGGCGAAGGCCCAGGACGGATTGCTCGCCACCATGCTCTTCGCGGCGCTTCTTTTCCCGGCCGCCTACCTCGGAAGCGGGCTCGATCCGAAGAGCCTGCCCGTGCTTTCGCGAGCTTTGCGAGACAGGGGTTGGATTGAAGAGCTAGCCCAAAGGCTGCCTTGGACACTGGCATTCGCCGTCGTGGCATTCGTGGTCAACGTGGCTATGTCGGGGCTCTTCAGTTGGGCCTGGATAGCCCCCACCACCCAGGACTACGTCGCTCGGTTCTCCATCTTCGACAAGGTCGTGACTGCCCTTTCCTCAGGCATCTGGGAGGAGACGGTGTTCCGCCTCTTCCTCATCTCGGCGGGGGCTACACTACTGGGCAAGAAGCGAGTAGCTGCCCTGGCCGCTAACTTGCTGTTTGCGTCAATGCACCTGGTGTTCCAGAACCCACCCTACAATCTCCCGGCGCTCGCGGTGGTATTCACGGTCGGGCTGATCTACACCAAATGCTATCTCGGCAAGGGGCTGGAATCTGCGATCGCATGTCACGCCACAATGAACATGCTTACGATGACCGTTGGAATGCTCCTGTGATGATCTAGGTCAACAGTATCAGTGCGTCGAAGAGGGCTGAGCCGATGGCGTGGGTCGCCCAACTCGGAATGACCGACCTTGAGCGCAGATTTGCCCATCCAAACGCGATGCCCGCGAAAAATGAGTAGGGGACTTCAATATCGGGCTTCCCCAAGTGCAGAAATGCGTATGGGAGGGTCTGCAGGAGGATGGAGCCCCAGAAAGATCTGCGGGCCAACACGAACAACACAACGCCCCTATAGAAGAACTCGCTGGCAAACATCAGGACCGAGATGACGCCCTCGTTGTACAGGAAATCCTGGATTGTGACGGTGCCGCTGCGCCAGACAGGATAGTACCTCGTCATGGAGGTGAAGCCCAGCCCGACCACCGACAAGCAGGCTGCAACGAGCAGGAAGGCAGCGGTGATCCGAGCCGTAGTCCTGCGGGATCCGAAAGAAAGGCCCACATCTGAGGGCCTCATCTCGCGGCGCGCCAGCCAAAGAAGGCCCAGGGGCACTAGGACGTATAGCAGCAACTGCTGCACTAGCTGGCCGTGGCGGAATCGCAGCGCGATCAACTGGTCAGCCATCGGGATAGCGAACAGGAGCCCGATCGCAAGCCTCTCATCAGAACCCCATCTCCGCAATGCCGAGAACGCGACCCCGGCGGCCAGTCCCACAAGCAGGAGATAGCTGCCCAAGTACCTGCCCGGGAAGTTGGCCTGCCAGACGTAGACAACTGCGAAGCACACGAAACCCGCCGTGATGATACGGGGACGGGCGGGATACACAAAGCTGGGCAGACCCAGCGGGGAGATATGTGTTCCTGCAGAGGAACTGCTGTCCTATGTTCTGTTTCCGCAGAACGGGCAGAAAGCGGCGTCCCTGGGCAGCCGGTTCCCGCAGCTTGAGCACAGGTCCTCGGCCATCCTCGCCATCCTGTAAAGCTGAACGTAGAAGAAGAGAAAGGCGCTCACGGCTGCCGCAACCATCCCGAACACGATCGAGAGGAAGATCAGTGCAATCGCTCCGACGATGCCCGGCTTCACCGCAAGGTAGAGGTAGTAGCCGAAGAAGATTGCAGATGCCATGCCGACGATGAGGCCGGTGATGAGCGGCCTGAGGTAGTACCTGCGCTCGATGTACATCCGCATGTACTGGCCGAAACCCATTTCCCCAAACACTCAAACCACCCCGAAAGCACGCGGAGCAAACCCTAGGGCTGTTCCTTGGACTTCTCCTTGCCGCCGGCTTCCTTCTGTCTGGGCTCCGGCTTCCTCCCCGGCTCCTCCTTCTTCCGCTCGGCTTTCTCCTTGGGTTCCTTCGGTTTGGCCTCCGGCTCCTTGCCTTCCTTCGGCTTGGCCTCCTTCGGCTTGGCCTCCTTCTCCTTCGCAACCTCCTTTGGCTCCTTGGCCTTCGCCTCCTTGGCTTCCGCCTCCTTGGCCTCCGGGGGAGCGAAGTTCTTGCTCAAGACCCTCTTGGCCTCGATGCTTTTCAGTCTCGAGGGATCCTTGTAGACCCTTGCCAGGCCACGGCTGGTCGGACTCCCAAAGTGGCTGTATATTCCCTCAATCACGACGAGTTCCGGCTTGGAGTTCAGCTTGGCGCAAAGCACCCGCCTGGCGTCCGCAAGATTCGGCGTGGCCACTCCATCGTGCGATATTTCGAACCTGATCTCATCTCTCTCCAGAACCGGATTGTGCTTCTTCTCAACTATCTCCATGTCCATCTCAGGACACCCTCGACCTTTCCAGAATCGACCTTGCCACTGCCTTGGTTTCTGCGTTAACCGACACGGCTACGATCCCAGCGTCCGGTTGACCGTAGAGAACCAAGGAGCCAACCGGTGCCATGTGGATGGCAGGCAGTCCGAGGAGATCCTCCTCTCCCAGAATCTTGAGCGCGGATTTCTGCGGAAGGCTTATTAATTTTTTCAGCTCCCTGAGAGCCGCCTCGCTTATTGTGCCGGCGGGGTTCTCAACCTGCGATCGCTGGTAGCCGGCCAGGAGTTTGGGCGGAAGGGGCCTCCAGCCCTCCCTGCGGGTTCTCTCATCGAAGACGACGACGTTGGGAGACACCCCCCTCCTGAGAAGCGTGAGCGAGACTATGTCTCCGACGGCGATGACCAATCCCGGGCACGAACGAGCTCGCCGTACCGCCTCATCCTCGGCTACGACCTCCCCCAGGGGGCGAGCAACGAGCTTCCTTATCTCGGGATTGGTGAAGATATGCCTGGTTGCCAAGGAGGATCCTCAGGATACGCTCAGTGCGTACCTTCCCTTTTTCCTGATCTTGAGCTTGTCCGCCAGCATCGACTTCGTGGGGTCGACGATCACGAGCAGACCGCTCCATCTTGGGGAGAAGGAACTCCCCTTGCAGTTCGGACACACTGTGCCCTTTGGCACGATGTAGAAACAGTTTCTGCAAGCTCTGCCCCGCATCACGCCGCCTCCTTCTTGTCCTCCTCTACCCACTCCAGTTTCCCGAGCCCCGGCTGCCTCATCGTCAAGGCGATCTTGCCGCTGATCGTCGGCCCACCCTTGATGCTTATGGCGACGATCCTTGCCCTGACCTGGTCGCCTTCCCTCAGGACCCGGTTGCTCTCCTTGCCTATGAACCTCGCGTTCTTCTTGTCGTGGATGATGAAATCATCGGTGATCTGCGAAACGTGCACAAGACCGTCCAGCGGACCAAGCCTAACGAAAGCCCCGAAGTCGACTATCTCTACAACCTGGCCCATGGTTATCTCCTGCATCTCGGGTTTGTAAGTCAGAACCTCGAACTCGGTGTCATGGTACGTCGCGCCGTCGCCCGGGGTGATCAGCCCTCTGCCGACCCTCAGAACCCCGGTGACGCAGATGATCAGCCCAAGGTCCTTGTCCAGGACCCCCTCATAGTCCTCCCTCAGCAGCTTCTCCACTACGCTCGCCTTGTCCTCCCCGAAAAGGTTCGGCGGGATTCTCACTGTATCCCTGAGCGTCACGAGCTTGTACATCCATTCACCTCATGTTGCCAAACTATGTGGAAGTCTGACATCTACAAGAAGTCGAGGTGGGAATGATCCCGAACCCCGACCACCCGTATCCCACGGTCTTTTAATATGTTCTTAAGGCGGGCATCGTTTGTGCACACCACAACCTTGTCCCCGCACTGCTCGGCAAGCTTCACAATCGCGCCATCGGCATCGGGCGCGACAACACGCACCGATTCGTAGCGGGCAGCCAGCCCAAGCCCAAGCCTCGCCGCAGCGGCTGCCCTGCCTTTCCCCCTGGAAATCAGCTGGAGCTCATCGATCACCATGCTCGGCACCAGGATCCTGTGGGACTGGGACAGAAGCCGGTCCAAGTCCTCGAACAGCCTGAGGGACGAACCATAGGCGCTCATAAAAAACTGGAATCCAGGACCACGCGGATCTTCTCATTCGACCGTTCCATATCCGATCAGTCTCCACCTGTAGCCTATCCTTCTGCTAACGGCCGCCCGGGACCCAACCAGGGTGCAAACGGGCAGGTGAAGCCTCACCTTGACCTTGGAGCCCGAGATCTCCCTAACGACCCCGGCGGTTCGCGCGGTGCCCACGTTGAGCATCAGCAACTCGTTTGTCTTGATCGGGGCCACATCCAACTCCTCCTCGGTGCCCACCACCTTATCCATGAGGTTCACCTGAAGGTCTAGCTCGTCCCAGACATCGGGCAACTGCCCTGGGTGGCCCACAAGATGCCCCACCAGATTATCCGACTTGGTCAAGGACGAGTCCAGCAGAGTGCCTACCCCTATCAGGCCACCCGGTCCCGCCTCATCCACCCTGGTAGTTCCCCTCATTATCGACTCTATCCTAGTCCTCATGGATGTCCAGACCGCCTTCCCCTCAACCTCCCGCCGTCTCCCGGGACGGATCTCGATCTCGTCTCCCTTCCTCAACTTCCCTTGAGACAGCGTCCCCCCAACGACCCCTCCCACCAACTTCTCGGGTGGGCTTCCGGGCCTGTTGACATCGAACGATCGGGCCACCATCAAAAGGGGGGGTTTGTCCAAGGCCTTGTATGGCGGGTTGAACCGCTGGTTCATGCTCATGACCAGGACATCGATGTTTGCCTTCTGTTGGGCGGAAACCGGAATAATCAGGGGGTCGGCAATCCTCGAGGAGGACAAGAAGTCCGATATCTCCCGGTAGTTCCTCTTGGCCTGATCCACATCGACTAGGTCTATCTTGTTCTGGACGACTATCAGGTCCTTGACCTTCAGTATCTCCAGCCCCCTTAGATGCTCCTTGGTCTGGGGCTGGGGACAGCGCTCATTTGCAGCTATCACCAGGATGGCCCCGTCCATTATGGCTGCTCCCGAGAGCATCGTCGCCATGAGCGTCTCGTGACCGGGGGAGTCGACAAATGAGACCTTCTTGATTGGCTGCGCTTCCCCTCCGCATGCCCTGCAGGTCGGCTCGGCTGTGTAGCACTCCGGCTCGCCGCATTTCGGACACTTCCTGATGATGGTGTCCGCGTATCCGAGCCTTATCGTGATGCCCTTCTTCAGCTCTTCCGAGTGGGTGTCCGTCCGGACTCCGGAGAGGGCGGCCGTCAGGGTGGTCTTCCCGTGGTCCACGTGGCCAACCATTCCAACGTTAACGTGGGGAAGCTCATCCTCAGACGTTTTTCCCGGTATGCAGAGACCCCCTAGCCGCCTTCCTTCTTGACTATGCTGTCAAGGGGAGTCTTGCCTTCCTGAATCACCGTCATGTTGAGCTGTTCTATCTCGTCCGACAGGATCTCGCCCACCACTGTCTTCCGCCGGCGTGCGTCACGCCTGCCGGATCCCAGACCAGCGCCGCCGGCCAGCAAGGGCGCTGCCCTGCCGGTTTTGTGGATTCCTCGCCTCATGGGGAAGCCCTGTTTGTCGGTGCCGCCCGTAAGCTTGAGCCTGTACCCCGGAAGGCCCAGGAACCCCCCGTCCACCTCTTCCCCAACCCTCCTCCCCACTATCTCTCCCATCTTGGACTTGTCGAACTCCATTTGATGGCTTTTGCCGGTTTTGGGATTGCTGATCACAATTTTGGGCAACGAAACCCTCCGAAAGCCCCGTTTCCAATTCTAGAGCACTAGATGCCCCAGAATAGGTCTTTCTTCCTCCTGAGCCTCAGGAATTCTTTAAATGTTTCCATCTCGGAAGGCCTCATGGTGACTGCCAGCTTCGATCCGATGAGCTTCGCATCCTCCTGGGGAATGTCCACCAGAAGCTCCTCTCCTTCCTTGACGTTCCTGCCGATGACGGCGCCGTCGATGGAAACCGCAACCTCCATGCCCTCGGTTGCCTTATCTATGTTCTTGGATTCCTGCTGGATCTGCTTCACGCTTCCGATCCTCACATCCTTGGTGTTGACCAGTTCCCTTCGAGGCCTTATCTCCCCGGTGAGCACGCGTATCCCGCAGATAGCCGGTTTGGACTGCCGGAAAACGAAGCCCGGCATCAGAAGGATCTTGCACGGAGTGACGACCCTCTCCCTCAACAGCTCCAGCTGCCGCTCCTGCCACTCCTTCCTCCATGCCTCGTAGTCATCGAACATCTGGAAAATGATCTTGCTCTCGATGAGTTTGATGTTCTTCTCATCTGAGTACTCCCGGGCATCGGCGGCAATGCCGACGTTGAATGCAAAAACCGCCCCAAGAAGGGGGTCCTTCCTTCCGACTATCTCAGCATCGATCACATCCCTCTTCGAGACCTCGCCAATGTCGGCGACCCGAACCCCGACCGAGCGGTTCTTAAGCTGCGCGGCTATCGCCTCCAGGCTGCCCAGTGCATCCGCCTTGACCACGACCCCGACGTTGTCAGTCCGGACGCGTATGCCTCCGATTTCCTCGGATATCGATCTGTCGATCTCCTCCTCCTTGCCGGGGGGAACCACGTACAAGGGGGAACCGGCGACGGCCTCCTCGAGGCCCGGGGCAACCACCCTAGCCCCGGCGGCCGCGACGACCTCGTCTATCTGCATGAACCGCTCCCTGGGATCCCGCATTTCATCCAGAGGCTTCGGAAGCAGCAGCGCCCTCACCTTGGTGTGAATGATGCCGCGCCTCCCAGACAAGGCGATGCTATCGTTCTTCCGAATTATCCCGTCGTAGACGATGGCATCCACCGTCATCCCGACGCCCTTGGTTTCCTTGACCTCCAAGACCGTAGCCTTTCCGGCCCCTTTGACCTCCACCTTCAGCGAGCTTTCCAGATACCTCTGAGTTATTCCTGCGATGAAAAGCAGAAGCTCAGGGATGCCCTCCCCCGTCTTGGCCGAGATAGGTATGATGCAGACCTCGTTGGTGAAGTCCTTGATCCTGTCGTACCTCTCCGACCTGTATCCGAGCTCATGGAGCTTCCCGACCAAGGCGTATACCCTTTCCTCCAGCTCCTCGAGTTGTCGGGTTCCCTGGGTCCTAAGAGACTCAGAAAGGCTTGCCCCGGGCGTCGGGCGCCAGCCGGTGATCTTGTCGATCTTGTTGTATGCGATCAGGAAGGGGGTCTTGTAGATCCTCAGTATCTCCATCGCCTCCCTGGTCTGGGCCATCATCCCCTCGTTGATGTCGACGACCAAGACGGCGAAATCGGCGATGGACCCTCCCCGTCGCCTAAGATTCGTGAAGGCCTCGTGGCCGGGGGTGTCGATGAAGAGCAGTCCGGGGATCGCGATCTCGAACCGGCGCTCGGCCAGAAGCGGCCCGCTGACCTTCTCTATCACATCCAGGGGTACGTATGAGGCTCCTATGGCCTGGGTTATGGCACCTGCTTCCCGGGCGGCCACCGTGGTTCCGCGGATCTTGTCAAGAAGCGTCGTCTTCCCATGGTCCACGTGCCCCAGTACCGATATCACGGGTTGCCTGAGAACCATCCACACCTACCTCCAGAGGCCAGGGAGAGCCGTCAGATCCGGTAGATCGACGAGGACGCGAGATCGTACTCGAAGATCTCCGCGTCCTTGAAGAAAAGGCCTATCTCCTTCTTCGCCGACTCGGCCGAGTCTGATGCATGGACGAGATTGAAGATGGCCTTTCTTCGCTCGATGGAGAGGTCGCCCCTGATCGTCCCCGGCTCTGCCTCGGCCGGGTCGGTTGCCCCAACCATGCTCCTCACAACCTCGATCGCCTTCCGACCCTCCAAGACCATCGCGACGCTGGGGGACGATGAGACGTATTCGACGAGGGAGTCATAGTAGGGCTTCCCCACATGCTCACGATAGTGGTTCTGGGCCTTCCGCTTTTCGAGCCAGACGAACTTGAGCCCAACGATCTTCAGGCCCTTCCTCTCGATCCTCCCTATGATCTCCCCGATCAAGCCCCGAAGCACCCCGTCCGGTTTGATCATGAGGAACGTTCTCTCGACGGGCGGTATTTCTCGCCCCATGCTAGCCGCCCTCCGGTTTCGCTCGCTCTTCCTCAGCTCCCCCGCCACGGGCTTCGCCCTGGGCCTCGACAGGCTTCTCTTCCGGTGGCGGGGCTGCCTCGGGTTCAGCGGCTTTCTTCCCCCTCTTCTTCCCCTCGGGCTTCGCTTCTCCCTCGGCCTCCGGGCCCTTGGCCTTCTCAGGTTGTGGGGGTGAGGGACCCTTCTCGTAGTGAGCCGTCCATTTCAGCTTCCGCGCCTTTCTGTCCAAGCGGACCAAGCTGTGCTCGCACTTGCGGCTGCAGAAGTAGGATCGCTGGTTGTCGTTCCTGACGAACATCAGTCCGGTTCCGGGCTCGATGGGGTGACCGCAAAAGGAGCAAACCACATGCAACGGCAAACGACCATGCCCCTCAAGGAGTTGATATCTCTCTGGCCTCCCTCTCGCTTTCACGGAGCATCAGGATGTCGCCCAGTCGAACCGGGCCCTTGGTGTTGCGCCTGATTATCCTGCCCTTGTCCCGCCCGCCGAGTATCCGGCATCTAACCTGGAGGACCTCACCATAGACGCCGGTCCTGCCTCGGATCTCGATCACCTCTGCCGGGATCGCGTCAAGCTTCTCCTCCAAGTCCCCGAACCTCCGGCGCTCTCGCTACCTCCTCCGGGACAGTTTAGCCTTGATCGGCCTGCTCAGGCTTCTTGCCCCCAGCCTTCTTGGGCGCCTTCTTGGCTTGGGCTCGCTTCTTCGGCGGCTTCTTCTTCTCGACTACCTTCTCCTCTTCCGGTTCCACGGCCTCCTCCTTTGCGGCCTCCTCCTTCACGGCCTCCTCGACCGCCTCCTTGGCCTCGACCGGCTCCTCCTTGGCGGCCTCCTCCTCAGCCTCCTCAGCCTCCTCAGGCCCAGCTTCCTCCGCGGCCTCCTCTGCAGCAGGTTTCTCCGCCTTTGCTTCCTTCTTCGGAAGCTCCTCGCCTCTCATCAGGGCCTCGAGGTTGTCGATGATCTCCTTAAGCTTCGCGGCCGCCTTCCCGGTCTTGACCACCGCGACGGAAGCGGTGGAAACCTCAAGCCCAGCCGAAACCCCAAGTTCATCCTTGCTGGGTACGACGATGAAAGGAACCCCTTTCTCCTTGCACAGCAAGGGCAGATGAGCTATTACTTCCTCGGGTTCCACATCCCTCGCGAGGTACACCAGCTTGGCTTGGCCCCTTTCGATGGTCTTGGTCACCTCGTTGGAGCCACGCTTTATCTTGCCGGTATCCCTAGCGAGCTCTAGTGCGTCGTACGCGTCCTCCGTCAGTTCCTTCGGAACCTCATACTCATCGAACAACGTCAAAACGACACCTCCCCCTTATCCCGATGCATGTCCTTGCAGGATTTGCGCTGGGGATTGCTAAGGGTGTTGCAGGCTTCCTGGACCTCTTGTTCTTAAATTGTTTCATGCGGGCATGCGGGACCTAGAGTCGACACCGCCTGGAGAACGTCAGAGGATCCACCCCCCTGTCCGTCATCCAGTTCCGCAACCAGCCCGATATGACCAAGTCCGCCCTTCGAAGCTCATCCACGCTCCTTGAGCCTGTCAGGAACATGGATGCCAGGATCTGGGAATGGAATAGATTGACCAGCCTGTCCACTTCCCCTGCCCCCCTCCTTGCTGCCTTCAGAAATGGGGACGCCATACCGGCGCATCTTGCTCCTAGGGATATGCACTTGGCTGCGTCCAGGCCACTGCGGATTCCTCCGCTTGCGATCACGTTCAGGTTTGTGGACGCCACCACCTCGATCACGCT
>Ga0315307_1000878_pt1 | contig 13169 bp, 11 predicted proteins | sample TDP2_MG_FD_203079 | JGI IMG/M metagenome (GOLD analysis project Ga0315307, IMG submission 203079) | Freshwater sediment microbial communities from Lake Towuti, South Sulawesi, Indonesia - TDP2 | ecosystem: Environmental > Aquatic > Freshwater > Lake > Sediment | place: Indonesia: South Sulawesi... | reverse complement strand
CACCCCGCCCGGTGATCGGACTTGTCCGCCTCGGGCGGATTCCCCCGGAATCACCGCGCACTTTGAATCGGAATCCGCGCGCACTTTGGATCGGAATCGGTGGTCACTTTGGCCCGGAATCCGCAGATCAGCGAGGGCAGCGCCGGGCAGGCTGTGAAGAGCAGGCGCGTTGAAGCCACAGTTGAGGTCAGGGCTCCCAGTGACGCCTACCGCCCCCACCTCAGGCTCTATGATGTGCAGGCCTTGTATCGAAATGATATTCTGGATGGTCGGGTAGCCGTGGTGCAGGGGAAGCTGAAGAACATGGGTAGCCAGACTCTAGGGAGAGTGCAGGTCACAGCGTACTTCCTGGATCATATGGGGGCTCGAATCTATGAGGAGGACTTCTGCCCGGTGTGCGAGGGTGGTCTGAATGTGGGTGATGATACCCATGAGCCCCTGAAGCCAGGCTACATACGCAGCTTCGCCTTCAAGGCTGTCGGATGCCCGAGAGAGTGGAAGCCCGGCGCTGTTGAGTGTGGGATCACCCAAGTAGAGTTCGCAGAGTAGTGGCCTGCGACGGCGAGATGTAAGCAGGCTGTCACCTCCTGATGATGAAACCCCGCTTTGGGACCTGTGAGATTGGGGGCTCTCTGGTGCTACGGGGGTTGATGTTTTGTTAGAAAGTCACTATAACTATACTGTGAAGGAATCACCAGAGAGGGTGAAAACGAGAACCATGCGCAAGGAACCGGCCGCTTTCCTGGAGGCCCTGGTGAATGCTCCCAGCCCGTCGGGCTTCGAGCAGCCAGCCCAGACGGTAGTGCGAGACTACGCGAGTCGGTACGCTGACGAAGTCCGGACCGATGTGATGGGCAATGTCATCGCCTGCCTTAACCCGAGTGGGAAGCCCAGAGTGATGCTGGCAGGCCACTGCGACGAGATCGGCTTCATGGTCCGCTACATCACTGATGAGGGGTTCGTGCACTTCTCCCCCATCGGCGGCGTTGACGCCCACCTGGTGCCTGGACAGAAGGTCTACATCCACGGCAAGGCCGGACCGGTGCTGGGGGTAGTGGGGAAGAAGGCGATCCACCTGATGGAGCAGGAGGAACGGAAGAAGGTCCTCGAGTTCCGGCAGCAGTGGATAGACATCGGCGCGCCTAGCCGCAAAGAGGCCGAGAAGCGGATCTCTATCGGTGACTGCGTCACCTTCGCCACCAGGTTCGAGCGGCTCGACGGTGAGATGGTGGTGGCGCGCGGATTCGACGACAAGATGGGCAGCTTCGTCGTAGTGGAGGCGCTCCGGTTGGCCTCGCAGATGAAGCCCAAGGCGGCCCTCTACGCGGTCTCCACAGTGCAGGAGGAGGTGGGACTCCGGGGGGCGACGACCAGCGCGTTCTCCATCGCGCCGGACGCGGCGGTGGCCGTCGATGTCACTCACGGGACCGACTACCCGGACGCGGAGAAGAGGCTGTTCGGCGAGGTGAAACTGGGCTCCGGGCCGGTGCTCCACAGGGGCGCGAACATGAACCCGGTGGTGGCCGAGCGGCTGGTCGGCGCGGCGAAGAAGGCGCGCATCCCCTACCAGATGATCGGAGTTCCGGGGGGCAGCGGCACCGACGCGTGGGCGATTCAGCTCGCCCACGGGGGCGTGGCCACGGGGCTGGTGAGCGTGCCCCTGCGCTACATGCACACCCCGATCGAGGTGTTGAACCTCAAGGATCTGGAGAACGCGTCGAAGCTGCTCGCCGCCTTCGCCGTCGGCCTGGACTCGCGGGCCAGCTTCGTCCCCAGGTAATGCCTGCTGATCGCGCTCACCTGGGCGGTACCGGAGGCAGGGCAGTGAGAGATCTGGTTCAGCGCGCGGTGGCGCGCGCCCAGGAGGCCGGCGCGCGCTATGCGGACGCTCGCGCCATCATCCGACACCATCAGGCGATCCACACCAAGAACGGCGCGCCCGAGGCGCTCGCCGATGCGGCCGAGCAGGGCGTTGGCATCCGGGTGATCGCGCGAGGTGGGTGGGGGTTCGCGAGCACCGCCTCGGCGGCGCCCGGTGAGGTCGAGGCCGCGGCTGAGCTGGCGGTGCGGATCGCCCAGGCGAGCGCGATGCTGTCGCCGCAGCCCCTGGAGCTGGCCCCCCAGGAGGTGTCACAGGCCGAGTGGACCTCCGAGTTCAGGGTGGACCCGTTCTCGATCTCGCTGGAGCGCAAGCTGGGGCTCCTGCTCGAGGCAGATCGGGTGATGCGAGAGGTGGCCGGCGTCCGCGTGGCGACCGGTCAGCTCAACTTCGTCAGAGAGCAGAAGTGGTTCGTCAGCAGCGAGGGCGCGGACATCTCCCAGACCAGGATCCAGTCCGGCGGCATGATCCAGGCGATAGCGGAGGGCGCCGGGGAGGTCCAGCGGCGCTCCTTTCCCAGCTCCCTCGACGGGGACAATGCCAACCGCGGGTGGGAGTTCATCGAGGAGCTGAACCTGCCAGGTGGCGCTCGCCGGACCGCCCAGGAAGCGGTCGCTCTCCTGACGGCCGACCCCTGTCCAGCCAGGATCACGACCCTGATCCTGGAGGGCAGCCAGCTCGCCCTCCAGGTACACGAGTCCTGCGGCCACCCCACCGAGCTGGACCGCGTCTTTGGGACTGAACGGAGCTACGCGGGGGCGTCCTTCCTCACGACGGACAGACTCCACTGCTTCCGGTACGGGTCGCCGCTGGTCAACCTCTACGCCGACGCGACTATGCCCGGCGCCTTGGGCAGCTTCGCCTATGACGACGAAGGAGTGCCGGCACAGCGCGTTGAGCTCGTGCGCGACGGCATCTTCTCGGGTTACCTGTCCTCCCGCGAGACCGCGGCCCGACTCGGCATTCGCAGCGGCGGCGCCATGCGGGCGAGTGGATGGAACCGCATCCCGATCATCCGCATGACCAACATCAACCTGGCCCCGGGCGGTTCCTCTCTCGAGCAGATGATCGCCGAGACCGATGATGGCATCTACGCCGCGACCACCAAGAGCTGGAGCATAGATGACGTTCGCTTGAACTTCCAGTTTGCCACCGAGATCGCCTGGGAGATCAAGAACGGCCAGCTCGGCCGGATGCTCCGCAACACCACCTATCAGGGGATCACGCCTGAGTTCTGGGGGAAGTGCGACGCGATCGCCGGGCCTGGGGAATGGCATTGCTGGGGTCTGGTGTCCTGTGGCAAGGGGGAGCCGGCGCAGATCATGTGGGTGGGACACGGCGTGGCTCCCGCGCGGTTCCGGGAGGTGCGCGTGGGCGTGGGGGCAGAGGAGCAGTAGCGCATGCGCGCGGTGCGGCACGTTGCCCTGCTGGCCCTGTGCGCGCTATCTCTTGGTGATGCAGCAGATGGCGGCAGGCAAGCGAGCACCAGCTTGAAAGGAAAGCAGCAGATGCGTTCCACCCAGAAGCGGCCCATCCCGCGCAAGGAGGCCTTCTTCGGGCTTCACTTCGATCTCCATCCAGGCAAGGGCGACACATCGCTGGGCGCAGATGTGTCCGAGGAGAACATCGCGAAGCTGCTCACCCGCGTCCGGCCGGACTATGTGCAGTACGACTGCAAGGGGCATCCGGGGTATGCCGGCTATCCCACGAAGGTCGGCTGGGCCTCGCCAGGCATCGTCAAGGACTCGCTCGCGATCTGGCGGAAGGTGACCCGCGAGCACGGGGTGGGGCTCTACATCCACTACTCGGGCGTGTGGGACAGCGCGGCGATAGAGCGCCATCCCCAATGGGCGAGGATCGGCCCAGATGGGAAGCCCGATTCGAATGCCACCAGCACATTCGGCCCGTACGTGGACGAGCTGCTCATCCCCCAGTTGAGGGAGGTCACGGCAAAGTACGACCTCGATGGCGCGTGGGTGGATGGTGACTGCTGGGCCACTCAGCTCGACTACTCCCCGGCCGCGCTCGAGGCCTGGCGGCGCGAAACCGGCCGTGCGGACGCACCGAAGGACGGCTCTGCCCCACACTGGCTGGAGTGGAAGACGTTCCAGCGGCGGCAGTTTGAGAACTACCTCAGCCACTGGGTGGATGCGCTCCACGCGTTCAACCCGAAGCTGCAGCTCACCAGCAACTGGATGTACACGACCTTCGCTCCGAAGCCTATCGTCGCCAAGCTCGACTTCCTGTCAGGCGACTTCTCACCAACGGCCTCAGTGGACCGCGCCCGGGTCGAGGCGCGGTACATGGCGAGCACCGGCATGCCGTGGGACCTGATGGCCTGGGGCTTCAGCAATCCCCCCAACACTGGGCACAGCCTCAAGCCGGCCGTCCAGTTGCAGCAGGAGGCGGCCGTGGTGCTGATGCAGGGGGGCGGCTTCCAGATCTACAACACGCCGACGCGCTCAGGCTACATCGTGGACGAGATCATCGAAACGGCCGGGCAGGTGGCCGACTTCTGCCGGGCGCGGCAGCAGGTCAGCCATAGGAGCACCTCGGTGCCGCAGATTGCCCTGCTGCTATCGAGCGCCACCCAGTTCGACCGCTCTGACGCGGTCTTCGGCGCGTGGGGATGTCTGGACGAACTCGAGGGCGCGCTGGACGCGCTGGCTGAGCTCCACTATTCGGTGGATATCCTGGCCGAGCATCAGCTCGAGCCCCGCCTGGAGGAGTTCCCACTGGTGGTCATCCCCGACTCCTACAAGCTCGATGAGGAGTTCCGGCAGGCCCTGCTGGAGTACGTCAGCGAGGGCGGCAGCCTACTGCTTCTTGGGGGGAAGTGCGCTCGGCTCTTCGAGCCGGCCTTGGGGGTGCGGCTAGAGGGAGAGCCGCAAGAGGCCGCGGCCGAACTCGTCTCGCCCGCGGGGATCGTGAACCTCGATGGCTCTTGGCAGAGCGTCGTGCCAACTACCGCCGAGCCCGTGGGCTTCCGGCATCCGAGCCGAGACACTCGCGATGGCGGCGCGGTGGCGGCAACCATTGCTTCCTATGGGAGAGGGAAGATCGGCGCAGTGTACGGGCCGATAGCCGTGGCCTACTTCCGCAGCCACCACCCCGCTTTGCGCGCGTTCATCGGCAGTCTAGCCAAGCGCCTGCTCCCCGAGCCGGCTGTCAAGGTTGACGCGCCCCCTTGCGTGGAGATCGCGCTCCGGCGCACCAGGACCGGGAAGCTCAGCCTCCACCTTCTGAACTTGGCGGCCGCCCAGCGGGCCGAGCGCTTCCTGAGCACGGACTTCGTCCCGCCGGTCGGGCCCATCACCGTCCATATGCAGGTGGCCTGCAGGCCGGCCCGGCTGCGGTGGGTTCCCGAGGCGCGGCGGCTGAAGTGGTCCTGGAGCGACGGCATTCTGTGTGTCACCCTGCCGCGCCTGGAGATCCACGGGGTGCTAGTGGTCGAGTAGTCGGCCTACTTCTTCAGAGGCATCGCCAGGATCCGATGGATATCCAGATCGAACAGGTTCGCCGAGGCCGCCGAGGTTGCCACGAGGGCCGTGTCCGCCCCATGCCCGGTGCCGGCGCAGGAGATCACCTGGATCCCCTCCGGAAGCGCGCCCGCGTCGGCGGCCATGGCGATGATCTCGACACACACCTTCATGCCCTGCGAGAAGAGATAGAGCGTCTCGGCGATAATGGCGCTCGGCGGGAACCCCTCGAACTTGGCGCGCAGCGCCCGGTCTACCCCGCCGGTGAGCGCGTGTGTGCCGCACACCAGCTTGATCCCCGCGTCCTCCATGATCCTTCGGTACCGGCTGCTGAACTTCACATCGTACATCCTGTCCACCGCGGGGGCCATCTTCACCGCGACGAAGTTGACCCGGGGGGTCGCCTTCGCCAGCGGCGCGAACTGAGCCGCGACGTAGCCGGTGTTGGAGGCCACGACCACGTGACGAATGCGGCGCCGTTTCAGGTAGTCGCCCACCAGGGCCACCACAGCGCGGGTGTTGGCCTCCGCCTTCGCGGTGTCCTCGAAGTAGGTGATCTGCTCGACAGCCATGGTTCCAGCCTCCCGAGTGTAGTGTGCGCGGGTCTCTTCGCCAGGGAGGGGACTGCTCCTGTCACCGGCCGCGATGAGGAGGGGCGCAATGTTGGGTGAAGAGAGATGCCGCGAGCTGCTCGGCGCTGCCCTGGCGGCGTGTGAGTGCGATCAGGCCGAGGTGATGCTGCACCTCGCCGACTCGGCCCTCACCCGCTTCGCGGAGTCAAGCATCCACCAGAACGTCGCTGAGCACAATGCCTTAGTCTCGGTTCGCGCCATTCTGGGGAAGCGCATTGGCTGCGGCCGCGGCAACCAGGTGACGAAGGAGGGAGTGCAATCCGTGGCGCGGCGCGCTGTGGAGCTTGCCCGCGTCTCGGCCAAGGACGCGCAGTTCCTCTCACTCCCAGGCCCGCAGCCCCTCCCCGCGGTCGAGAGCTATGCCGACGCGACGGCAAGCTCCAGCCCCGAGGAGCGAGCCGAGGCGGCGCGCTCGATTGCCTCGGTCGCAGCACGAGCTGGCTGCCGGGCCTCAGGCTCGATCGCAGCCGAATCGTACGAGCTGGCCATCGGCAACTCCTTGGGAGTGGAAGCGTACGCGCCGGCGACGCAGGCCTCTCTGGTGCTGGTGGTGAGTGACGAGGAGTCGAGTGGCTATGCCGAGTGGCGAGGAGTGGACATCGGTGAACTCGATGCGGAGCGCGCGGCACGGACCTCGACCGAGAAATGTGTGCAGGGCCGCGGTGCGGAGTCCCTCGAGCCCGCCGAGCACACCGTGATACTCGAGCCGCCGGCCGTCGGCGATATGCTCTCCCTGCTTGGGTACATGGGCTTTGGCGCGCAGGCCCTTCAGGAAGGGCGCAGCTTCCTCACCGGCCGCATCGGCGAGAGGGTGATGGCCGACTCCATCAGCATCTGGGATGACGCCACCGATCGGCGCCATCTCGCCTTCCCCTTCGACTTCGAGGGAGTGCCCAAGCGCAAGGTGGCGCTGATCGAAAGCGGCGTCGCGCGCACCGCAGTCTATGACTCGTACACAGGCAACCGAGAGGGGAAGCCGTCCACCGGCCACGCTCTCCCTGCCCCCAACACGCACGGGCCCATGCCTCTGCATCTCTTCCTGGGAACAGGGGAGGTGAGCCTCGACGAGATGATCAGCTCCACCGACCGAGGCATCCTGGTCACCCGCTTCCACTACACCAACATCGTGCACGAGAAGCAGAGCATCATCACCGGCATGACGCGGGATGGCACCTTCTTGGTCGAGAGCGGGAAGGTCACCAAGCCGCTCAAGAACCTGCGGTTCACCGAGAGCATCGCGGAGGCGTTGAACGAGGTTGAGATGGTGGGGCGCGAGGGGAGGCTGGTCGAGTACGCCTATGTTCCGGCGCTCAAGATCGCGAGGTTCAGCTTCACGAGCTAGCCGGCTGGTCGAAGCCGCATAGGACGAGGCCAGCGCTATGACCCCTCGCCAGCGCTACATCGAAGCCCTCACCTTCGGTAGACCTGACCGCCTCCCATTCGAACCTGGCTGGCCGCGCGAGTCAACGCTCGCGGCCTGGGACCGGCAGGGCCTTTCGCAGGAGAAGGACTTCTACTCCGCGCTGCTTGAGGCGCTCGGCATCACACCTGAGCCCGTCGGCCCGCAGACCAGCCTCGAGGTCTCATTCCGCATGATCCCGGAGTTCCAGGAGAAGGTGCTCCAGCACCGGGATGGCCACTATCTGGTCCAGGACTGGATGGGGGCGATCGTCGAGATCTCCGACCGCTACGACCACACCTACCTGCGCACTGCCAAGGACTTCGTCACCCGCAGGTGGCACCGCTTCCCGGTCCGGACTCGGGACGACTGGGAGCAGATGAAGGAGCGGTATGACCCCCGATCGCCCGGCCGCTTCTCCGATGGCTTCGAGGCGCGCTGCTCCCTCTTACGTGATCGGGACTACGTCGTTGGCATCAACTTCAATGGCCCCTTCTGGCAGCTCCGCGAGTGGTGCGGCTTCGAGGGCCTCTGCCTGCTGATGGCCGACGCCCCCGAGTTCGTGGAGGAGATGTGCGAGTTCTGGGCCGACTTCGTCGTGCAGACGATGGTGCCGGTCCTCGAGCGCGTCCAGCTCGACTTCGTGTGCATCTCTGAGGACATGGCCTTCAAGGGGCACAGCATGATCTCGCCCCAGATGGCGGGGCGCTTCCTCATGCCGGCCTACCAGCGTTGGGTGCCGCAGATCAAGGCGAGCGGCTGCCCGATCGTTGACATGGACTCGGACGGCTACGTCGCCGACCTCATCCCGCTGTGGATCGAGGCCGGGATCAACTGCTGCTGGCCGGTGGAGGTGGCAGCGGGGAACGACATCGTGGAGTACCGCCGACGGTATGGCCGCCGGATGGCCTTCCACGGCGGGATAGACAAGCGAGCGATTGCCAGAGGGGGACAAGTGATGCAGGCGGAAGTGATGCGAGTCGTGCCAGCCCTGCTCGAGGAGGGAGGGTTCATCCCGCAGTGTGACCACGGCGTCCCGCCGGACATCTCGTGGCCCAACTTCGTGGAGTATGGCCGCCTGCTGGCGAAGCTGACCGGGTGGCTGTGACCGCACGGTTCCCAGTTGGGGCTGGCCAATGAAGCAAGCGTACCTCTACACCTTGCTGGCCGTGGTGTTCTGGAGCACGGGGCCGGTTGGGAGCAAGGCCGCGCTCCTCGCAGCCAGAGGCAGGTCGGGGCTCAGCCCCACACAGGTCGCGTTCTGGGCGATCGCGACCGGCTGGCTGCTCCTCCTCATGATCTCGCTGGCGCGGGGCCGGCTGAGGCGGCTGCGCGACGTGTCGCCGCGAGGCTGGATGGTGCTGTTGGCAATGGGGGTATTCGGCTGGTCGGGCTACCCGGTGGCGATCAACTACGCCTACACATGCCTGCCGATGCCCGACGCGCTGGTGATTAGCTACCTCAACCCCGCGTTCGTCGTCATCCTTCAGGGGGCGTTCTTCGGGCGCGCCGTCAGGGCGATCTCAGGCTGGGAACAGATCACCGACAGGCCAGCCCAGCGCAACATCGTCCCGCTCGCGGTCGGCATGCTCGTGTGTCTGCTGGGTGTGGCCCTCATCGCTACCGAGGGCCGGCTGGGCACTCTGGGACGGACGCGCTCGGTCGCCGGCGCGCTGGCGGCTGTGTTCGCGGCCTTCGCCTGGGGAGCGTACTCCAATCTGGGCCGGTTCGTCGCGGTGCGGCCCGGGCGAGAGCCCCGCGGCATGAGCGATGTACACAACCTGGCCGCGATGACCGCCGGCCTGGGGGTGATGGGCATCGGGCTGGGAATCACCGGACAGCTCAGGCCGCCTGTGGGCTACCAGGCAGGGGTCTACCTCGGCGCGCTGGGGCCGGCCCATGTCACGGCCTGGGCGCCGATTGCGGTGATGGCGCTGCTGAACTACGCGCTTGGCTACACGCTCTGGCTGGGCGCGTTGGAGTCAGCCGCCAGGCTCGGCCAGGCCCACAAGCTGCCAGCCCTGACATACTTGGTCCTCGTCATCGCCATCGGGCTGGGCTGGCTGGTCCTGCACGAGTCCTTCGGCCCCGCTTTCTGGCAAGGCGCGGCTCTCATCGCCGCCGGGAATGTGGTGAACCTGTGGCCTAGCAAGCGCCGAACTGTAGGGAGGGCATTCCCATGCCCGCCGGCGGAGGCTGCGCGGCTAGTCAGTACCTGCAGCCATATGACAGCACACCTCGACCGCCAGCTTCGCGGCTGACCTCCACCCGTCTCTGAGCCGGCCCAGATCGGCCTGCCTGCGCTGGTACACATTGTCGCTCGCGACCAGGATGGCGATGGCCTCCATTCCTCTGAGGGAGGCAACCGTGTAGAGCGCGGCGGTCTCCATGTCCACACCAAGCAGACCTGCCTCGTGCCAGCGCTCGACCTGGTCGCGGGTCTCCCGGAGGATGCCGTCGGTTGACCAGACGACGCCGCTGGTCACTCCGAGGCCGTTGTGTCGTGCGCACTTCGTCGCGACCTCGAATGCGTGAGGCGAGCAGACAGCGGGATAGGTGTCTGCGACATATGCGCGCGATGCCCCTTCGCCCCTGACTGCCGCGAAGGGCACCATGAGATCGCCGCACCTGATCTCCGGCCGCAGGCCGCCGCAGAAGCCCACGCCCACGACCGCCTTCAGCCCGGCCTTGGCGAACACATCCACAGCCATGGCGACAGCCGGCGCGCCGAACTTCGGAGAAGAGAAGGCAACGCGAACGCCCAAGGCTTCGCCAATGGTCAGCGTACCTTGCCGGCCAACGATGGTCGCACAGCTCTCGATCCAGCTTGGGTCGTAGACATCCGGGTTCTCCATCGGCAAGAGTACGACCCGGGGAAGCTGGCCGAGCTGTGCGCTCGGCCCGAGCAGCCAGCTCACCGCGGTCTCGCGGAAGGATTCGAGCCAGGGGTCGTGATCGGTCATCAGTGGAGTGCCCGCCAACAAGGGGGTTCTCAGAGGCGCTGGCAAGCTCCTGCCCAACCGTCGGGTTGCCGCCCCTACAGGCGACCCGCTGCTTTCAGCACCCGTAGGGCGTTCAGAGTAAGGAATGGGTCTGGTTCGCCCATCCGGCACCACGCGACGACCTCGACGCCGCTCTTCTGCTTGGTCCCCGGGGGCTTCCAGCGGCGCACCTCGGGAGCCCAGGTTCCGTCTGGCCGGCGCTTGAAGGCGATGAGGTCGAGGGCTTCGGAGGCGCGAGGGTCCGAAAGCCGGCCGGCCGCAGCCAAAGCGCGGCAGCAGTCGAGGGTGTTGTAGAACCAGTAGGTGGGGTAGGCGAGGAGTGTGAAGGAGGGATGGATGGGGTCACGGGTCGGCGAGTGGTCGCGGCGGAAGAGACCGTGACACAGGAACAGCTCGGCCGCGTAGTCAATGGCCGCGCGCACAGCGGGATCGCCGGTCATGCGCCAGTACTCGGCGAGGCCCCAGAGGGGGAGATGGCTCTCGTGGAATGAGGAGTGGTCGGCCTCGGGCCGGCGGTCGCAGTTCCAGCCGCCGTCGGGCCATTGCCAGGAAATGAGGCGGTCCGCGAGCTCGCGGACGCGAGGGTCGTCTCCGAAGCCCAGACGGACCGAGTAGAGCACGGCCGCGCCCTCTTGGGAACCGCAGCGCCGCGCCCGGCCCTCCAGGACAGGTGCCTCGTGGCCCAGCAACCAGGGAAAGGCGTCGTCGAGCGCGCGCCTCACCGCCCGATCGCGCCTGGGGTAGTCCAGGTCGGCCAGGCGCAGGAGTCGCCAGTGAGAGCCCCGCCACTTTGAGTAGGGATGGCAGCCGAAGCCGCCATCTTCCTGTTGGCCGGAGAGAAGAGCCTGCGCCCGGTCAGAGCGGCGGATGGCGTTGCGGGCGCGGCGGGCCCTTGGCGAATCGGAGGATTCCCCGAGCAGGTCCACGAGGGCGCGGTAGCGGATGGAGGGTTCGTCGGAGGAGAGAAGCCAGTCCAGAGCCGTGTTGTCTGACATGCTCGTCTATCCTTCTCCCATCGCAGTCTCGGATGCTGCCTTCACCAAACACCTCCTGTCGCGTACCTTCGTCCCCTCCAGCCGGACTTGGGAGCGCTCGCTCAGGATGACAGACACTCGCGTGCTGAAGGTCAGTAGTCTCGCAGCCTCGCCGCGGTCTTGATCATCGCCAGGTAGTTGTTCACTGTCAGGTGAGAGAGTGTCGGGGTGTGTGGGGAGGCCGTGGGGCAGAGGATGAAGCCTCCGCCTGGCTTGCCGGCCGCGATCGCGTCTTCGACCAGCGTCACGACCTGGTCGGTCGGCGCGGCGTAGAGCTCTCCGATCTGGATGTTGCCCTCCAGGCAAAGCTCTCCGCCCACCCGGCGCTTGGCATCCGCCAGATCCACATCACCCATCAGTGGCGGCTCCAGCGGGTGCAGCACATCCCAACCCACTGCGGCGAAGTCCTCGAGCAGGGCGTTGACCTTGTTGTGGCAGTGGACGTGAAGCAAGCCGCCCCTGGCGTGGATCCGTGCGCAGTAGTCGCGGAACGTCGGGAGGACAAACTCGCGGTAGGTCTGCGGCGAGTGGATGGGAGGGGCCACCTGCTCCACCCCGTTGGTCCCGAAGACCGGCCCGACGCCAGCCGTGAGCAGCACCTCCAGGACCGCCATCACACGTTCCTGGAAGGCCTCGCGAAGCTGGAACAGAAGGGACCGGTGCTCGGCCCAGAAGAACCCGAAGTTCTCCGTGCCCAGCAGATCGTGCACCATCTCGGCGGCCTGAGGGCACCCGCAGATCACCAGATGGTCCGGCCACTGATCGCGCAGCTCAAAGTAGCCAGATGGGTCAGGTCTGGGCGGCAGGTAGGGCACCGACAGCACGCGCTCGACGTGCTCCGGGTTCTGGACGAAGTACTTGCGGACCATGGGCAGGTCGCGCGTCTTCGACTGCCAGTAGTCCTGGCTCAGGTCCCCTTTCGGCGTGTGGATAACAGCGCGGTGGATGTCCCACTCGCCCGCATCTATGACGCGAAGCTCGGTGATCTCCTCAGTAGCGGTTGTCAGCAGCGGGGACTCGATCCCGCCTACCCCTGCCACCGGGATGACGTCACAGTGTTCAATCACCGCGTCAATCAGCGGCCGATAGGAGATGTCGCGGGTGGCCACCCAGTCTGAATCCCAGACCCGCACGCCCCGGATATGGATCGGCATGCGGTCGGGCTGCTCCCGACGCATCGCCGCGAGCACGCGTTCCTTCGAAGTCATGACGGCACCGGCCTCCTGCCCGATCCTATGATGCGTACTGGACCTCCACCAGTGACTCGCCGACGGGCAGAGTGACCCATTCGCTCTCCCGCTGCCCGGTGAGCTGGCCGTTGATGGTCACCACCCGTGGCAGCGCACCGTCCGGCCGGCGCAGCCTCAGCAGCACAGCCTCTGGCGTTTGCCTGAGCTCATCAAGCAGCACTCTCCCCATCACCTTCGGCTGGTTCAGGTGGGCCTCCACATGGTAGGTGACGGGGCCGAAGTGCGTGGGGAGCCCGCGAGCTGCGATCCTCTTCCTCGGCGCCAGCCAGGCCCGCGGGCAGCTTGGCGCCAGCAGCAGCCGGCCGCCCTCCTCTCGGACCAGCATATCTCGCATCAGCCAGAGCAAGCTCGCCTGACCAGGCTGCGTCCAGGCCACTCCATCGCGCTGCTCCACGGGAGAGCGCAGATGAGCGTGCTGCCCACCGTTGGAGATGAGGCTGTAGAAATGCTCGAGCAGAGCCGGCATGTCGTCGCGGCCCATGAACACGAAGGCC
>Ga0315307_1000877_pt1 | contig 13172 bp, 11 predicted proteins | sample TDP2_MG_FD_203079 | JGI IMG/M metagenome (GOLD analysis project Ga0315307, IMG submission 203079) | Freshwater sediment microbial communities from Lake Towuti, South Sulawesi, Indonesia - TDP2 | ecosystem: Environmental > Aquatic > Freshwater > Lake > Sediment | place: Indonesia: South Sulawesi... | reverse complement strand
CATAGGGCGTTTCATAGTTTTCCTCCTCACATGGTAGCTTTCGTGTATTTTTTGGATTCAATAATAACCTTTATGAATGCTAACTCAATTTTGAAGCTCCAGAATTGTCTCCTACCTGGAATCAAGCTTCAACACTCACGTTATATCATAGACAAAGAACGTATTAAATATTACTATTTACGACATCAACCGCCGACGCCCAAAATACAAAACACGTTTATAAAAAAGAATTAGTAAAAAATAAATGACAACTTCCAGCTGATGATACACAGTGAGACCAGTTCCCTGGAGATACGTGGAATCTTGGAACTGCATAGCCTGCGGCGCATGTTGCAAGGGCTTTGAGGTGGTCCTCTCCTTTCCAGAATGGGTGAACATCGTCCGCTCCTACGGGGTAGAGTTCACCAAACCCAGCATAAGCAAGTTCAACCTAAAAAGAAGAGACGACGGCGCATGCATCTTCCTCTGCAAGTACTTCGACCAGTGGCTCTGCGGTCTTCAGCACATGAAACCCCTGGCTTGCAAGCTCTGGCCATTCAAAATTCTCAGCAGACCTAAGTTTGGTAGTCCCAACGAGGCCTTCTACAACTACAAGAATCAGAAGCTCTACGTTTACGTGGATCCACTGTGCGTAGGTATAAGTTGGGGGAATCCAGCCCAAGGATTCATGCATAACACCATGACCGAATTCGCTGAAATCGCCCTAGGGTTGCGGGAAAAACAATACTATTCAACATCAAATATACCTTACCGCCCAGCATATTTCACGGTCAGAGGAAGAAAAATAATTTAGAAGAATATTTAAGTTGCATGGGACCCGCATGACGTTATTAGTGAAGAGGTGCGATAACCATGAAAATCAAAGGTATTAAAGGACAACTAAGGGTATTGACAAGGAAACAGTTGTACAACATACATTTGGCTACGTTGGATTTACTGGAACATACTGGGGTCAAGGTGCGCTATGAAGAAGCACTGAAACTACTCGACGTTGCAGGGGCGAATGTTGATTATAAGAAGCAGATTGTCAAAATTCCAAGGCATTTGGTTAGAGAAGCACTGAAGAAAGCTCCGAGTAGTATAACCCTAGCTGGACGAAATTCAAAAAATGATTTAAAACTTGAAGATGGCAAGACCTATTTTGGCACGCTCGGTACAGCGCCTTATGTACAAGATTTGGAAACAGGGAAACGTAGACTAGCGACGAAAAAAGACTTAGAAGATTTCGCGAGAGTTGCAGATGCTTTAGAAAATATACACTATTTTCATACCATGGTTACCCCTAGCGATGTCCCAATTGAAATTTGTGACTTGCACCGTTGGGAAGCCACGCTGAGAAATACGGTGAAACATGCAATGGGTGGGGCAGTTTACAAGACGGAAAACATGCCATATCTAATTAGGATGTGCTGTGTTGTTGCCGGCGACGAAGACAACTTTCGGAAACGACCAATAATCTCCATCACTGAATGCCCAGTAGCGCCGCTTGTCCACGACACTCGAGGAACACACAACATTATTGAGTTCGCAAAACATGGACTTCCTATAATGCTTTACTCCGAGCCGCAAGCAGGGGCGTCAGCACCAGTCACTTTAGCAGGAACTTTAGTTATAGTTAACGCTGAAGTTTTGAGCGGAATGACTATAATTCAATTGGTGAACCCGGGAACACCCGTCGTATACGCGAGCGTTGCAACAATAATGGACATGAAGGCCGCTAACATAGCCTTCGGAGGCCCTGAAACTGGGCTACTATCAGTGGCCACAACACAATTGGCACGTTACTACAATGTTCCAAACCTATGCGCTGGAGGGAGAGCTGACTCAAAAATTTCGGATGCACAGACTGGATATGAGAAGACTAGGAATGCTCTTATCTGCGCTTTGGCTGGGTCTAACCTTAACAATATGGCTGGAGCGCTTGAGTCTAATCTTAAGGTCAGCTTTGAACAGTTAATAATTGACAATGAAATTGTTGGGGCGATAGAACGTGTGATTGAAGGAATTGAGGTGACAAATGAGACGTTGGCTCTAGAACTCATTGAAAAAGTTGGGCCAGGTGGACATTTTCTAGCTGAAGATCACACACTTAAGTATCTTAAAAAGGAACACTACATGCCCAAAATAGATGACAGACGATCCTATGGAGCATGGGAGAAAAACGGTGCGAAAAACGTTGCAGATGTAGCAAAGGAGAAAGCAAAAGAAATACTAACTACATACCAGCCAGAGCCTCTCAGCAAAGAAGTTCAAAAAGAGCTCACATCCATAATAAGAGAAGCAGAAAAATCATTGAGAAAATCCACATACAGAATAAGATATTTCTGAGATATCTTTCTTCACTGCTATGCCGGGATTATAGCGAACGGCTTCATTGCTTATACGGAACGGCTGTGGCTTGGATTGTAGCGCGCGCGAAAGTTTATAATGCAAAAAGTCCATTTTGACGTTGATTAAAATGGGTAAACATAAGAAATACGCAGGATACAAGGCCTTTCAATACTTGGAGCCAGAAGTAGACTACCAAGAATTCAAGCTTGCGAAGGAAATCAACAGGGTTGAACCCTATGTCATCCAACTGTCAAAGACAGAGGAGGAAAGGGTTGAGGAAATCATCGAGAAGAACATTTTGATCTCACTGCATGACCATCCAGCCGTTGCCCCTGACGACATAAACCAAATACTCGAATATGATAGGGCGGGTAGAGAGTTCATAGCCTACGAGGCACTCAGCATCTCAGGCTTGGACGCTGTCTTCGACAACATGATGAATGGAAGCTCCATCATAACATCTAAGATGGGATGGAAGTGGAGCGACGTTATACATGACCTAGGCATGAGGCTTAGTGATATAGCTCATCAAGACTTCGTCATCCACTGCAAAAAGGTCGACGATATAACAGAGGCGCATAAAACAGGTAGAGTCGCTATTATCTTTGCCCTCGAATCGCTGACGCCAATCGAGAATGAAGTGGATCGAATCGACGTCCTTTATGGTTTAGGCATCAGATCTATGGGGATAACTTATGGAGAGTCGAACACGCTTGGATCAGGCGGGGAGGAGCTGAAGGACGGAGGCCTAACGGATTTCGGTTACGATGTGGTTAAGAGGATGAACAAAATTGGAGCCCTAATCGATGTGGCACATACTGGGTATCAGACGGCCCTTGACACGATCGAGGCAAGCGACAAGCCAATAATAATATCCCACGCTGGAGCAAGGGCACTCTACAACACGAAGAGGCTTTTCCCTGACAACATCCTAGAGGCGCTGGCGGAGAAGGGAGGAGTTTTAGGTGTAGGGGCCGCCCCTAATATGACACGAACCAAGAAACATCCGAAGCACAGTATCGAGTCGGTCATGGAACACATTGAATACTGTGTGAATCTCATGGGCGTAGACCACGTGGGGGTGGGACCTGACACGTTCTATGGCGACCATGTGGGATATTATCGTGCTTATGCTCGGTGGAGTGCAACTGCTGGGCTCGGGCACTACCAACGTGGAGAGCGTCCACCACCTCCATCTATGGATCTCAAGGACATGGTAGAGTACGTTAAGGGATTGGAAAACCCTTCAGACTTTCCAAACATCGTCAGATGGCTGGTCAAGCACGGCTATTCAGACTCGGAAATAGTGAAAATCATTGGTGGGAACGGATTAAGATTGCTTAGAGCAACTTGGTGACGCTAATCCCTTAGAGGAAACTTAGATCTTGGAACTTGTCGAGTCCTATGCAAACAAAACCAAGAACCCATTGTGCGTGTGCAGGAAGAAAACGCAAAGAAAGACCACTAAGTTAATCTTCTGAGATTTTACAAGCTCTGGAACGGGTGCCTCTCATACTGCATCTCGTATAACTTGTGCAGCTTCTCTACACTGTCGATCTCCTCAATTTTCTTGTCGGGTCGAAATCGAACAATCTTTGGAACCCTTAACGCATAGCCGCTTGTGTACTCGTCGGTTTCCTGTATTTCCTGATAGGTTGCTTCAACCACCAAAGAAGGTTTAACAAAAACTCCTTCGTCGTCCACGCTGAGTCTCGTTTGTTCCACGATTTCTCGTAGGGCGTCCATGGTATCCTCTGGCAGGTTGGAGACTCTCCCTATGGTGTAGAGCCTTTTCTCCGCAGGATCTCGGACAGCCAACAAGAAGGAGGAGTACAACCCGGCCCGTTTTCCCCTCCCGTACAAGGCTTTGACAATAGTGCAGTCAATGGTGTCGCGCTCCGGCTTCAACTTGAGCCAAGTGTAGGTTCTTTGTCCCACCTCATAGGAGGAGTTAAGGTTCTTGACGACTATGCCTTCTAAGCCCTTACCTAACGCTTCCTCATAGAACTTCATCAGGGCCACCTCGTTTTCGCAGTCTCTCCCCTCCACAAGGTACTGAGAGGGAACAACTTCCAACAGGTATTTCCTTCTCACCGAAAGCGGCAGGTTTGTGAGTTGCCTGCCGTTCAGGTAGAGAATGTCGAAGGCTCGAATAGTCAACCCTATCTTTTCTCTCCTCTGCTCCAGCTCCCTCTCAGTGAGTTCTCTGGGAACAGTTCTCTCCAGCAGGACTTGGAACGGAAGGAACCCGTCAGACTCGTCGACGGCGACAACTTCGCTGTCTACTATGCAGCTGTGTGCATTGAGCTTTCCAGAGATCTCCACGACCTCTGGCAGGGTCTTGGATTTTTCGATGGCTCTCCTAGAGAAGAGCCACGTTCGGGTTCCCCACTTGTGGATTTGTAGTCGACTCCCGTCGAGCTTGAACTCGGCGCGGACAGGGTACTCCACCTTATCAGGTTCGTAAAGGTGAGCAAGCTGGGGCTTCAAGAACTGTCCAGGACGCAACTTTATGGTGGAAAGCGTTAGTTCTCCTGCGGGTGCAAGGAGGATGCCCTCTGTTAATCCGAGGATGGCGCAGGCGCTCTCAACAAGCTCCGGCGAGACTTTGTAGGCTTTTGCGGCGGCTCGAATCACGGTTCGCTGGTAGTATCCCAGCTTTAGGTCGCCCAGCAAGAGCCTAACTAGGTACTTCGCTTCCTCCGGCGTGCTGACTCTCAGCAGACTGGATATGAGGAGGTTTCGCTCCGTGATCTTGGCAATTTTGGGCAGGAGCCTTATCGCCTCGTAGACCTCCTCCATCGTCAACTGAGCTTTCCCTGGTTCTTTTAGGAGGAAGGCTACCTCGCCGTGTTCCCCATAGTCTCTAAGTAGCTTTCTCACTTCTCTGACGGCGGCTCCGGTTGCGAGGCAGAGGGCTTTCTCCACGGTTCCCGGACCCACCTTCAAACTTTCCTCTGTGAGAGAGCCTAGGGCGAGTCTTGTCTTTATTTCAAGACTCAAGTCTTGTCGCTGAAAGAAGTTGGCGAGCTCTGTCTCCTTCCCCTTTTTGCTTTGCAATGTGGCCAAGCGTTCATAAACCTTCACTACACTGGAGAAGGAAGCAGGATTTGCTGGTTGTATCCCAGCCATGAACAGGCGTATGAGATAGTAGGGAACGCCAATTCTCCATTCAATTTGCTCTGGCGTGAAGCCGGATTCGAGGAGGTAGTGCACAGCTGCTTTGACACTGCCGTACTTTTGAACGAGCTCCTCAAACGTGGGCGGCTTCACTATTGTCATAGCTTTTCACGGTTATTCCGAGGGCTTCGGGATAGGTTCGAGGGCTCGAATAAAGCCGTCCGATGTAATGTCTACTCGAATCCTCCTCCGCTCAAAATTGCACATCCTGCAGTCTAACACCCTTGCGATCCTGACGAATTGTCCGCGGTTGGCTTCGAGGTCCACTTGTTGATCTTGCCAATACACGTGGCCGTAGTCCACAATGATGGTTCCATCGAGGTTATGCGCTAGGCCGATGCCTCCAGCCATCTCGTAGGTGTCCCATCTCTCCACGCTTCTCTGATTCACATAGAGCCCGGTGACCCCATGCACTTGGTTGTATCTGGCGAGTTCCATAACTCGATACTTAAGGGCACCCCTATAGGCTTCTAGAACGGTGACAGAGTCAACGATGGCGAGTTCTACTCCCTCCCTTTCAATCACGTAGCGATAGGTCTCAGCGAAGGTTCCCCAGTCCCTCAGCTCCGGATACATAACCGTGTCCAGCACGTACAGGTTTTTCATGATTTTACTCCAGTCCACCTCTAAGATGTCCGCCTTCTGTTTCAGGCGGGACTGTAGATCAAAACGCGGGGTTGCACTTTTCCAGGTGTCTTCTGCGGTGGCGAAGAGAACTTTCCTTCCAGCACCTGCCACTCGAACAGCAATCTCCTCAACTAGGATGGACTTGCCCGCGCCGGGAAGTCCTGTTATGGCGAATTGTCCACAGATCGGCACCCCATTGAGCGGCTCACTTTCTGGCGTTAGAAATAGCTGGTCTATGAAAGTCCCTGTTGACAGCTCCACTAGCGGTTTTTTCGCCTCAGCGGCTTGGTCTGGGCGGAGAACAAGAATGCCCAGTTTTTCCTCCTTCCGCTCAATCTCGGTTTTCATGGGTTTTGTGGCTAACTCCCATTCATCAGGGGGCGCCCTAGCTCCTTTCATGGCTTCTGCCAGCGTTTTCGCCATGGCTTTCATGATTTGTTCCATCTCTGGCGGGGCTTCCGGCTTCTTTTCCTCTTCTGGAGCTGGTGGTGAAGCTTCTTTAGGGACAGCTGCTTCGGGAGCCAACAGCACCCACAGCTCTCCCTTTCGATCCACGATTTCCCTTGACCGTAGAGACTGAAGCATGGAGTAGGCTGAGTTAGGTCCGTACTTCGGCACCCCTAAACCCTTACAGATTTCCTCCAGTGAGGCTTGACCCTTACGATCTTTCAAGAATTCAACGACATCGCTTTCTTCAACCAAACTGGTCCCTCACATTTAGTGCTCGCTGTTCCACTATAAATTTCTCACTATCCAGACCTTTACACAAAGGTTTCGAAAACCGTTTAAAACTCGCCATTCCTAAACTACACCCAGGCGTCTTGGATGTCGCTGAAAGCAGCCGTGACAGTGAGAGGAGCAGTTCTCTTAGGGAAGTACGTGGCCTGTGACGCGTTTGACGAGGTCAAGCCCTTGAGAGTGGTCACTCACGCCCACTCCGATCACATTCTTGGCTTGCAAGAGAGCTTGGAAAACTGTGAGACGACGTTGATGACCCCGGCTACGAAAGACCTGATCGACGTCTTGAGAGGACCTCTTTTCTTGATGGCTGGGGAAGTGAAGACGCTCAGATATGGGGAGAAGTTCAACTACGGAGATGAGTGGGTAACGTTGCACTACGCGGATCATATCTTGGGTGCGGCCCAAGTTCTCGTAGAAGACGCTGAGGGAACGAGGATTCTGTACACCAGCGACTTTAGACTTCCCGAAACACCAATCATTGAAAGTGACATCCTAGTTATGGAAGCGACCTACGGAAATCCCTCTCGCGTTAGACCCTTCAAAAAAACTGTGAAGACCATCCTCATCTCTTTGGTGGAGCAAGGATTGAAGAAGGGCCCTGTCTATCTCTTCGGCTATCACGGCAAGCTTCAGGAGGCCATGCAGCTTCTGCACAGAGCCGACGTGAAGGCTCCTTTCTTGGTTCCGGAGAAGGTCTTCATGGTTTCAAAGATCTGCGAGAGGCACGGGATGAGGCTTGGGAGGTACCTACCGTCTAGTGACGCAGAGGCTCAGCTGATCATGCAGAGACATCAACCTCATGTTGCATTCTATCATATGGGCTCCAGACGGTACGTTGGAAAAGACGCCCTACGCATCTGCATGAGCGGGTGGGAGTTCGAAGGTCCCTATCGCAGAACAGCTGAAAACGAGTATGTGATCGCCTTCAGCGACCATTCCGACTTCAAGGAGTTGCTCCGATACGTCAAGGAAAGCAAACCGAAGCTTGTGATAACCGACAACTATCGGGTTGGAGACGCCGTGATCTTAGCGAGAGAAATTCAGAGGACACTAAACATCCCTGCAAAGCCTCTTCCCACTGAGCGCGTTTCTTAACGCAACCCTACCTTTCCTTCTCAACTATTGCTCGCGTTTTCGAGTTATGAACTCTTCAACCCACTGTCTTGCCACATCATCCGCAACCTGAACAGGCGGATGCTTAAACGCGTACGAAGATATGCTGGTGAGTTGCCCGCCTATCTTCCTATCCAATGCCAACTTCACCGCCCTAATAACATCTATTACAACCCCGGCGCTGTTCGGAGAATCTTCTACCTCCAGTTTCGCCTTGATCATGACGGGTTGATCCCCGAATTTCCTGCCTTTAATGTAAATATAACAAATTTTTTTGTCGCCTAAGAAGGGAACGTAGTCAGATGGACCTATCCTCGTTGGAACCTTGTAAGGGATGAGGCTGGTGACGGCTTCGGTTTTGCTGACCCTCTTAGTTTTCAGTCGTTCCTCCACTGTCATGTTCTGAAAGTCTGTGTTTCCACCGAGGTTGAGCTGATACGTCTCCTCCACTTCAACTCCACGATCCACACAAAGTTTAACCAAGTTACGATGAAGAATTGTGGCTCCAAGCTGGCTCTTTACGTCGTCTCCAGCCACTGGAAGACCTTTTTCCCTAAACCTCTCCGCCCATGTTGGGTCAGATGCCACAAACTCAGGTATGCAGTTAACAAAAGCGCACCCAGCATCGATGACCGCCTGGGCGTAGTGGCGCGTCGCCTCGTAGCTCCCTACAGGTAGAAAGTTGATGAGCATGTGCGCCTTGGCTTCTTTGAGAGCGTCGGAAACGTTTACAGACTTTACTTTTATCTCCTCATAAGACTTGAAAGCCTTCTTCATGTGGGGGGCAACACCGTCCAGAATGGGTCCTGGAAGAACCTTCACCTCCAACTTGGGCACAGTTGCGAACTTTGCGCACGAGTTTGGCTCCACAAAAATTGCTTCACCCAAGTCCTTCCCAATTTTTTGTTTGTTCACGTCGAAAGCGGCTACAAACCTTATGTCGCGTATGTGGTAGCCACCAAAGTTCACGTGCATGAGCCCTGGAACCTTCACTTCTTCCGTTACGTTCTTGTAGTATTCAACACCTTGGACAAGAGCCGAAGCGCAGTTGCCAACTCCAGCAATGGCAACCCGAATTTCTGGCAAACCATCCTCTCCGTGACTGAATCTTTTAGGAGCGCTTTGTCTCCAAGTTCTTATTTAACTTGCGCTGGGCGTTTTTCTTGGAGCAAAGTTAAAAGGAGTTTAACTCAATAAGGGTTGTGACTGGAGGATTTAGGTATGGAGAAAGGTGAAACTGTTATTCGGTATGAACCTTTTAAGGAAATTGTAATCATGGAGTGTAACAGATTTCCAACGCCCGATGATCTGGCACGATTTGCAAGCATTGCCACCGGGGGAAAGCCAACAGGCGTTTACTGGGCGGGCGGGGTTGCTTTTATCTACTATCCAATACCGGTAGCCACTGAGGCAGCTGCAAAGTCTGTAATCGAAGAAAAGAGAGTTCATTGGGCGTTTGTGAGTTTCGCGCTGATGCCTGAGTACCAACCGAAAATCGAGACCAAAGAGAAAATCATTGTCCCTGTCATCGACATGTCCACGAGCCCTCTATTTCGAAAGGTTGCTCAATGGCTTAAAGGATGGAGCTGAAAAAAGACGAATTGCTAAGTTCTGATTCTCCTCTGAAAAATCTCTAGGTACTGTTCGAAACTGCCGCTTCTCTTTAAGTAGAGTCCGTAGCTGACGAGGGCAGTCATGGCTCGTGCAGCGTCTTCTGGAGATGGGTAAGCTGGAATTCCCAACTTGTCAAATCTAGAACGGGTGTGTAACGCCATTTCGGTTTCACCTATGTCGCATGCCACCACAGGTTTGGTGTAGTCCTTTGACAAGTTTGCTATTCTGTCAACAAAATCCTCTTGGAGGGCAGGAACGTGGTGCAAACCAATTATGATGACTCCGTGAACTTCAGGATCATCCAGAACTATTTTGGTGCCGCGTTCAAACATCTCAGAGGTTGCTGAGCCCGTGAGGTCGAGAGGGTTTAGGTTCGTCGCGAAGGAGGGAATAGTGCCCTCTCTCTTTAATTCCTCGAACTTTTGGAGGGTCTCTTCGGAAAACTTCTTTACATTTATTCCCCTCGACTCGCACTCGTCAACCGTCATGATTGCTGGTCCGCCAGCGTCGGTGACCACGGCAACGTTATTTCCGGCTGCTGGAGGTTGAAAGGCTAGAGCCTTGCCAGCGTCGAAGAACTCCTCCATGTCACTTGCCCTAACCACGCCGACTTGCGTGAAAACGGCGTTGTAGATATTGTCAGAGCCAGCGATTGCTCCTGTGTGAGATAGGGCTGCCCTGGCTCCAGCTTTTGTTCTGCCCACTTTCAGAGCAACTATGGGCTTTTTCTTCGTGACTTCTCTAGCGACCTCCATGAACTCTCTCCCAGCTTCTATGCCCTCAGCGTAGAGGAGGATAACCCGCGTTTTCTCGTCATGGAGGAGATAATAAAGCATCTCAGGCTCGTCAATGTCGCATTTGTTCCCGAAGCTCACGAACTTGCTCACTCCTAACTGCCTACCAGCCAAATAGTCTAGGGCAGAGACACCGAAGGCTCCGCTCTGCGTAACAACAGCCATGTGACCAGCCATCGGACGTGGCGTGGCAACCACCTCGTCGCCAGTGGTGAGGACCTTGGTTTCTGGAAGAAAAAGCATGTCCACTCCAGTGTGAGAATCATAGACGCCGAGACAGTTTGGACCTAACACACGAATCCCAGCCTCTTTTGCAATGGTGACTACCTCTTCCTCCAACTCGTGGTTTCCGATTTCACTGAAGCCAGCGCTGATTATCACTGCTGCCTTCACGCCTTTGGCGGCTGCTTCTCTCATGACTTGGGGGACGACCTCGGCTGGAACCACGATGATGATTAGTTCCACCTTTCCGATGATTTCTGTGATGGACGGGTAGCACTTAGAGGCTAGGATGAATTCTTCGTGCGGGTTCACTGGGTAGAGGTCTCCCCGGAATATGCCTCTCCGCTTGTTATCCGCAAAGTTTTTGAAGATGACGTGTCCCGCCTTCATGATTTTGCGAGAGGCTCCCACAACCGCAACCGACTTAGGGTCGAAAAATCGGTGCATCTGCTCGATAACAGACTCCATTTTATCTTCCCTTCCAGAAATAGAGTATTACTCCCGTGAGTTCTATTAATGTGTTCAGATCTTATGTTTAAGAAGCTAATAGGTCCTCACGATCACAATTGGCTTATGTTCAACTCTGTCGAGCATTTCCCAAGTCACACTGGTCACGGGAACTCTGAAGGTTTCCGCTGTGTCCCAGATAGTTCTGCCAGCGCCAAAGCCTTGGGCTCTGTTAGCGATTTCCGCAATCTTAAGAGCCTCTTCTACATGTATTTCGGAACCTGCAACTGCGATGGGTGTGGCTCTTCGCTTCATCTTGAATGATCTTCCGATGACGTAGGCGAGGAACCCTCCGAAAGAGTGGATTCCTTTTATGGGTTTGGGGCGGGGAGTGAAGTGGAGCCTCCCAATGGAATAGGTCTTGTCCGTGTCTATTATGATAACCACGACTTTTTTGTCCAATACAGACCGTATGTGCTCACGAATTCTTTGCACTGTCTGCTGAGCGTTTTGCAGTGGAAGGCTGACATAGGAGTGGGGCAGGTTGCTCCCGTCGATTCCCCCCTCTGACCCCATCATCAACGCCTGTAGAAAACTGGCATGCGTTAAGGCTACTTGTTTATGAACAGCGCCTTCCTCCCTAGGGTATGCTCGAAGATGCTGGACAGTTTTCTCTCTAAGATGACAGAGTGGCCCGAGGATGTAGCCCCAAATATAACGCATCCAGTATTTTGCGAGGAAGCGCGCTGTCCAGCCTGGGCGAACAGCGCTTTCATCCACGAGGTTGCCTAGGGCTGTTGAGACGGCCTTCTCAGAGACCGTCACGAAATCTCCGTCCCTCACCTCCTTTTCAATGGATTCAGCTATCTGCCCGAGATAGTCTTCGCCTGGCTTCCAGTAACGCGTCTTCACTGCCAGTCTCTTGTATCCTTTGACCACTCTGCATCACGGCATCTTATTTGGCTAGCGAAACTTCTAAGCGTTTATCAAAAAGGGGAATGAAAAAGGCGCATTGAAAAAAGTTTAACTCCTTTTGCCGCATTCCATGTTCCTTAAAGCCCTTCTTAGAATCTTTCCTGCAATACTCTTGGGTAGCTCGGCTACAAATTCAACTTCTCTGATTCTTTTGTAAGGCGCTATTCTCTTTTGGCAGTGGTCAATGAGTTCATCTTTGGTTGTTTTAGCTCCTTCTTTTAAGACAATGTAAGCTTTGGGGATTTCACCAGCAACCGGGTCTGGTTTGCCTACCACTGCGCACTCCTTAATGGACGGGTGCGTATAAAGCACATTCTCAACTTCTGCTGGGAACACGCTATAGCCCTTATACTTAATCGTGTCCTTTAGTCTGTCAACAATGTAGAAGTAGCCTTCTTCATCCATTTTTGCAATGTCCCCGGTGTAAAGCCAACCGTTCCTAAGCGCTCTCTCGGTTTCGTCGGGACGTTTCATGTAACCTTTCATGACTTGTGGTCCCTTCACGATTAGTTCTCCGACTTCACTTGGAGGAAGTTCCCTTGTGCCTGTCTCGATGTCAACAATCTTTGCATCGGTGTCAATTATTGGTATGCCAACAGATCCTACCTTCACTCTATTTGGAGGACTGTCGTGAGTTTCAGGTGAAGCCTCTGTGAGACCGTAACCCAATATTAGTTCAACACCAGTCAAACTATCCCATTTTGTTTTTGTGCTGTTAGGTATTGGAGCAGCTCCTGCTTTGACGCAACGTAAGGAGGAGAGATCATGCTTGGTGATGGCTGGATGATTCACGATGATGGTGAACATTGTGGCAGCGCCATACCAGACAGTAACTTTCTTCTTTTCAACAAGTTCAAGAATCCTTTCAGGGTCAAAACGTGTAGCCAGTACTAAAGTAGCTCCGACACAGATCGCTGAATTCATGTAACATGCGCCCCATGAATGACAGAGAGGTAGAACTCCTAGGACGACATCGCTACTACTCCAATTAAACCAGCGGGCATTCATGATGGCATTTGACACCAGATTGTAATGAGTTAACATGGCACCTTTCGGCGTGCCAGTCGTGCCACCAGTACATTGAACGACTGCTACATCTTGTTTTGACCGTATTTCGGCTTCAAACAC
>Ga0315307_1000875_pt1 | contig 13175 bp, 13 predicted proteins | sample TDP2_MG_FD_203079 | JGI IMG/M metagenome (GOLD analysis project Ga0315307, IMG submission 203079) | Freshwater sediment microbial communities from Lake Towuti, South Sulawesi, Indonesia - TDP2 | ecosystem: Environmental > Aquatic > Freshwater > Lake > Sediment | place: Indonesia: South Sulawesi... | reverse complement strand
CGCCAAGTTCCAATCATCCTCTCCTCCTTGTCTATTGGCCGCTTGTCCTCAACGAAGCGCGGAAACGCTTCGGTCTCTAGATCAAACCGCGTCGCCGCACCTTTCTTGTCAAATTCAAATGTCAGTTCCATTCCGTCGCTTCCCCCTCCGTGAACCAGATACCTTGACTCATCCAGCTTCTCAAGATGCGCCTTCTCACGTCCTCTCTCGAGAATGAGGCTTCCCTTCTCTGCCTTGACATTCACGTTGCGGGACTCACGGGTGTATGTGCCGATGAGTTTCTTCCACTGTTTCAAAGGTCTCTTCATTTTTGTCGTTTTCGGACTGATGGACGGAGCCCCATCGACAAGAATGCTCAAGGCTTCTCTGGCCGGGGGCCTCCATCCCGAATTGTCGTTAAGGTTGCACAAGATAATGATGCCCACTCTGAGTTCCGGATAGAATGCCATATGTGCAGTCCATCCCAAGTTGCCCCCTGTGTGAGACAGCATCAGGTTCCCGTAGTGCCAGGTTCTTTTCCAGGAGAGTGCATAGCCGCTCCGTGACTTCCCGGCGCTTGCCTGCAGCTTGTGCATTTCATCAATAGTCTCCTCGTTCAATATTCGAGTGCCTTCGTGGACACCGCGGTTCATTTGAGCTATGAGAAAGCGACCCAGATCCATGACTGAGGAAAACAAAGAGCCGCATGGCTTCTCAGGAAGTGAGCCACCGTACCAAGGCTTGACTGCTTCGATCGGCGCATCGGTCTTCTTCCTACTGTAAGGTTGAGCCATCATCTTCCTGATCTCGGGTGTCTGTTCGAAGGCGCTCGAATGCATCTCCAACGGATCCAGCACGTTCTTCTTCATATAGTCAGGATAGGGCCCTCCTGCGAACAATCCCACTAAGTAGCCCGCAATGTTGAAGGCAGTATTAGAGTAAACGATCTCCTCATTCGGAGGACGAGTCGTGATAGCTGACCTTCTGATCATCTCCTCCAAAGGAACCGTTTGGCTCAAATCGAAGCAGACAGGGTCAGCATGCACTGGAAGCCCCGACGTGTGAGAAAGAAGATTCCTAACCGTGGGTTGCTTGCGGAACCTAGTCTGAATCTTCACATTCTCCATAAGGCTGTTAGCAGGATCATCGAGACAGAACCTGTCCTTCTCCATCCATTGAAGGAGACCGGTTGCTACTACGGGTTTTGAGACAGAGGCCACTCGATAAACAGTTTCCGGACTCGCTAGTGTCTTCTCCTCTAAGTTCGAATAGCCAAACCCTTTAGACCAGACAATGTCGCCACCCCTGACCACGGCGACTGAAAAACCCGGGACTTTCTGTCTTCCCATATCCGTAACTAGGAATTTCTCCATCAAGTCAAACATAGGATTACCCCACAAAAAACCAAAGTTGTGTTACAGCATAGATGCGTATTTGCTATGCACGATCTTGTGTCTCTTCCTTAGAAGCTGAACAAGACTCTCTCGAAATCGACGATTCTCCGATTCCTGACTTCAACGTTTTCCTTTCTCAGCAATTTGATCTTCTTCTTGATCCACTTGCCAGAAGTCTTTCCTCCAAAACCGCCGACTGTCCCATCAGATCTGACGACCCTGTGACACGGGACTATCGGTGCGTAAGGGTTTCTGCGGCAAGCGTTGCCAACAGCTCTGTATGCCTTCGTATTCAGTTTCCTGGCGATCAGACCATATGTAGTGACTTTGCCTCTGGGAATCTTCTTCAAGAGTTCCCAGACCTTTTCTTCGAATTTCACTCGTTCAATCCTCCGACTATCTTCTTGCAGGTCAGAACAGTATCTTGCACTTATGGTTTTATCGTTTGTGAAGAGCTCTATGGCATGTGCTGTCGGTACACATTCTCTTGCTTTGTGGGCCTTCATCGATGGAAACAGAAAAATACAGAACAGAGCTCTTCCTCTCTAGGTCGATTCATGATGGTGGTTAGCATGCCTGTCACGAAACGTTGGGCCCGCCTTGGTCTGGACAATCCACGGAGATTAGTTCATGTGCCCCGAGCTGGCGTGTGTCTATCCGCGTTCGTGGTCGCCAGACGGGGAAAATCAGTTCTCGTCGGACGGCCGCGAGGACATGATGCGTGGCCCAAGAAAGGTGGATATCCGAAATGGCAGGCGTCGGAGTTGGAGAGGCAAGGGAGCTGGTTACTGCCAGCCACGAACCTATTGATGGGGGAGTCACCGGATCGAGCTGCAAAGAGAATCGCTTTTGAATGGGCAGGGCTGAAGGGGGTTCCTAGATTTGTTATGGTTCAATCTCATCTTCGTCCGGTCAGGCTTTGGAATGAGAAGCTGAGGGGATGTCATTGGGACATGTGCTTCGTCTACGAACTGCACCCTGGAGGTCCAATACACCTAAAGCCTTGGTGGTCGGAAATGCGGTTTGTACGTCCATCTGAAATCCAGAGGATTAGGTTTGGACGCGGACATCGTGACATCCTTGAAGAAGGAGGCTACCTTGACAGTTAGCCTGCATAGTGCCTGACATTGGTGTGGCCCTCCCGCGCGGGCTTGAACTGCTGGCGGCAACTCCGTAAGATCTAGAGGAGTTAGGATCGTGTGCATTCAGCTAGGGTTGGGTCTGAACTTAATGAAGGCGTGTTCCCTTTGCCCAGTCTACCGAGGCTCATAATGTACTCGAATCACACGATCGGAGTGAATTTGGCTGAGCGTATCCCTTTCTCTGGATCAACGGTTACGCCGTACAAGAGAGTCCTTGGCTTCTCTCCGTACAGGAGGAGGCTTCCATCCCTCTCGAGTATTCTGAGATGAGTTGCCGCTATGTTGGAAACGGTTCTTGTCACATGTTCCAATCCAGGCTTGGCAAGTACCACTGCGAGGTCCTTGTTACGAATCACGTGTGCTGACAACTCACTCAACGCCTTGTCTGCATACTCAATACTGAATATGTCGACGAAATGGTCTAGACTGACCCACCACAAGACAGGTCTTCCAGTCTGCTGCCGCAGTTTGTATCCAGCTTGTAGGTACTCTCTCACATTCTCTCTAGGGTCCTCACCTTTGAGAACTATGATGAAAGGCCTCTTCTCTTCCGTACCTTCTCTTGCTTTCTCGACATGCCTAGCATAGTTGACTGCGTTCTCTCCTGCAATGTTTTCAAAACGTGCTTGAGTGTTGCTGGGATCAGCCCCCAACGACTGTATCCCGACAAACGGCGACTTCTGGTTCAGGAAGTTGGCGGTCACTGAATACGATATGAGGCCAAAAGCTGTTAGAGGAACTCCGGGACCGGTTTCGAATAGTACCGTGCTTCCCCTGGGATATCCTCCCCCAAGTATCTGATCCATCGAGGCATGACCAGTAGAGAAATGGCTATCAGAATCCGGAATCGGCTCCAACCTTCCCGTGCGCCCTAAAGCCTTGTGGGAGAATTGTGGGAAAACAGTGAAGCCCTCCTCTAGGGTGAATGGACAGGTCGAGTACTCTAGCCTTGTTCCCCTCAGCTTGGCGATCTCAAGTTCTCGCAGAATTCTTCGTTCATGAGCTAGCCTTCTGAGTACGACAATGCCGTCAACAACGAAGTCTTCAGGTGATTTGCCTATCTCCTCATTTGGGCTCATTTCCTTGATGATAAGCGTAGTGCATCCATACATCGGAATCACCTTGGTCAAGACTGTGTGGGTGAAGATGCGAGACTCAAGCTGATCAGCGAAGGACTCGTAGAGCGCCGTGACCGAGTCAATGACAAGTCTCTTCGCTCCGATATCCTTGATTGCTGTCATAATCGTGTCCATTATTGCCGGCACTCCCTCGCGCTTCATGGATGGAAACGCGAGAACCTGGATCTGTCCGTCCTTCACAAGCCCGGAGAACTCTGACCCAAATTGATGCAACAGATGATTCATCAGAGTCTCCTTCGACTCAAGAAAGGAGACATAGAGGCCCTTTTCACTGTGAGTGGACGCACCCTTTTCTAGGAATTTGCAGCACATGGAAGTCTTCCCTGTGCCTGGAGCTCCTGCCAATAGGAGCAGCATGCCCTTCGGAAGCCCCCCCTCTATTAGAGGGTCCAGTCCAGCGATCCCGGTAGGAACTCTTTCCAGCAAGGTTCTTCTCCTGAAATGACCCGTTATCGACTTCTGCCATCGTCTTTAAGACTTGTTTGCCCAAAAAATACGACATGCAGAGGTGTCAAGTGCTTTCACAGAAGGCTAACCACTTGTTAGTCGAGATACCAATGGTCGAGTTGACCTATCGCGCCTTAGTCCTGTCAAGGTTCACGTAGTGCACAGAGCAAGATGCACGCGTCGTACACCCTGATGTGCGAATACCCGCTTTCAGACGCACCCGTTACTGTGGTGGACTGAGCTGGATTCACGTCGCTAACAATGAGTTCTAACGTTATGATGCGCGATTTATGGATTGACGAGGGTTCACACACTTGTTTTGATAATGGTGCCAGTCATGGGCGAAGCATCGATGGTTCATTGCTGTTGGGGTAGGCTGGTGTTCCATATGTCTCTGTGTGGTTTCCAGCCTTGGGGCGTATTCTTCCAAGCGACGATATACTTGCCTTTGTCTTCCGTTTGTTTTTGGCCTTGTGGTTGCTGCTTTTCCGTGATCGCAAGGGAGCAACAAAGAGGAGAAGAGGACAAGAAGTTCCTCCTCTACTCCTCTCACCTCAGGCTATTTCTTGAAAGCAACTTCTTCTTCGCAGACGTCATCTGGTGATCTGCGGAACCTGGTGAACGTGTAAGTTACGGTAGGATCCAGCTGCTTGAACAGAGCTTCCATCATCACCCCTAGGCCTTTCCGACAGAAATCCTCAATGTCTTCGTCCCTGTAGCCTGCGTTTTTCAGACCCTTGTGGACGGGGCATTTCCCATTCCTGAACAACAGCTTTCGAGGGCTCGCTTGGATTGCTACGCTGACGCCGAGCCCCTCATACATCGCTTTGATGAATGAACTTGTCGTCTTGACATCGAGCTCTTTGATGTCCATCTGCTCCTTACTTGCCTTGCCCGCCGACACGCCGAAATTTCCCAGAGATTCGGAGAGCAAGGAATTTGCCTTCTGCTTACCCATTTCCCTAACCACGGCGTCGAAAAACACGCCTAGCATGCTGAACGCGGTGCTGGCAGCATTAAAGGCATCTTCAATCGCCACAACTCCACCTCCTTTCAGTCTTCTTATTTACAATAACTCCTCAGCTAAAGCTCAGCCGTTCTGCCTATTTCATTCTTTCAAGCCTGAAAACGACAGGTCTCAGTCCGTCTGTGCAGCACGAGTAGGATACGCCTTGCTCTAGCCACGGATAGTTACCACCAAATCTAAGGTGGGTTATGTCTCGTTGGATGTCGGCGAACGCTGTACCACAGAAGCCTTGGGGGCATGAACCCTTTTCTGATACGAATGTGTCGCCCTCCTTGTGTCTTGTGCAAACGGGGTCAACCTCTTGTGAGATTCTAGGAGGTGATGATCCGAATACATCTTTCACGGAGAGCCTCTTGGCCACCGTTATCTTCACATCATACTGTTCCATAGTTTACACCACGTGGGTGTATGATGCCCCAAACCCTTAAGACTTCCCAGTGGGCCCAGGCTCTTGTCTAAGATTTCCGACGACTCAGCAGCATTCTCTACCTTAGCCGCGCCCCCTGGGCATTCTATCAACACCCAGCTGACTCCGGCGCTAGGTTTCACATCTGATAACAACCTTTTATGGCCGAGCCTGAATACAGTTGAAACGGAGGCTGGTTTATGCAAAAAGAAGACAAGATAGATTTGGAAGCCGAGAAGAGGGTACTGAAGGATATTCACGTCAAAATGTTGGTTGACCATACAACCGACGTGGACAAGGAGATGCAGTACATTGCGGAGAATGCTATTCTGATTCCGCCTAACATGAGTCCAATCGAAGGCGCTGAGGCGATCAGAGAGGCAGTCAATCAAATGGTGAAGACGACGAAGGTGCTCTCCATGGGTAAGCGCGACCGCGGACCCAGTAGAATAGAAATAGCTACTTCTGGCGACTTGGCATATGACATTGGGAAATTCCAAATTGTGAGCCAAGGATCCGAAGGCCCAGTCGAGGAGAAGGGCTACTACGTAACCTTGTACAAGAAGATTGGCGGACAATGGAAGTTCATGGGCCAAATCTGGAACAACATCAAGTAGGCACGAAACTCCGCCGACTCCCAGACTGGTTATGTCCACGATTCCACTATCTACCTTCAGGGAGCGAGTAGGATGATGGATATTCAAACGATGTCGGTCGTGATAGCCGCCGGGACTTTGGTTGTTGGAGTCATAAACCAGATTGACACAAGCAGAAGAGCAGCAAAAGCTGCTGAGAGCGAACTCATAACGAGACAGGCTCAATTCTTCCTTCAGATATATGACAGCTTTCACCGTGAAGAATTCTTCGAAAAGTTTACAGACATCATCACGTGGAAATGGAAGGATTACGATGACTTCATAAGTAAATACGGCAGACAAGCGAACCCCAAAGCATGGTACTCCTTGGGCTCGGTTGGAGCATTCTTCGAAGGGATCGGTGTCCTAGTCCATAGGAAGGTCGTAGACGCCGAACTAGTAGGCGAGTTAATGTCCAGACATGTTGTTTTCTTCTGGGAAAAGATCAGTTCTATATCTTACGAGATGAGAAGAAGGCTAAAGTCTCCTGTGGATGTCTATCTTGAGTATCTGTACAGCCAGATGAAGCCCATAGCAGATAAGCAATACTCACTTACAATGCGCGAGCTAGCCAAGTAAGCACACTGAAAAAGTCTTTGAAAGGAATGTTGAAGGAGTAGCGTTCCTAAACAGACTCAGTGTCGCAGGATATCCGAAGAGACTAAGCTTGCACAGAGGGGCACATATGCCTGCAGCTATCTCTCTACGCGGGATGCCTTTCTTAGAACCTTGAATGTTGCCTCCGTTCCGGGGACCTTATTCAGCTCATCTTTCAGTAGGTTTGCATTGGTCTCTGCCTCGGCCCTGGACATGTCGTCCCTGGACAAGTTTATAATAACCCAGGCACGGCGGCGGTTGCTATCAGGAAGTTCTTCCTCATAGGGCCCAAGTTTCACTTCCACTCTCGGTCTTGCCCCTTGAGTATGGTCGTCATATATTCTCCACAGTCGGTTATGGATTTCCGAAGGCGTATCGTGATCACATCTTCCAATTCCTTCATCCGGCATTTTCCCAATCCTCCTCTCACTCTTGGTATTTCTATGGCTCCCCACCTCGGAGCCTGACTTTTGGTTAGCCCGGATCGTTACTTATCACTTGTGGTGGCGCCCGTATGTGGTAATTAGCAGATGCGTTGATAAATGAAGAGTTGGTTTTGGTCAGGAGTCCAAGCATCTGTGGAACTCACACCTTCTGCCTGCGCTCGCTATGATTCTTTCTATCGGCTAGAGAGCTTCTGCTCCCTCTGCCTTATCTGCTCATAGAGGTATTCAAAATACTCATACAGTTGAGGCCGGTTCATGCGTACTCTATATTCCTTCACCACGGGAGCTATCTTCTCCCAAAGCATCAGTATTTCTGAGGAAAGCAGGTCATCCACCAAAGCGATGTCAATCATCTTCTTGCGGAGAAGGATGCCTACTCCCTCAAAGTATGATGGGACCGATATCCAAAGAGACATTGCCTCAGGATTCCTGTCAGGACCATACTTTTCCATCCAGTCATTGAAGTCTCTCCATTTGTGCCTAAAGAGAATCTCTAGGTAATCCCGTGCATGCTCCTTGCTCTTGAAAGTTGCATAAAGCTCCATAAAGAGATCTGCCTTCCTCGTCTTGCTTATGTCCCTGATTTGCACAAGAGCCACGACAACACCTACGATGATTCCCACAGCCTGCATTAGGGCAGCAAACTCCAGTAAATCCAATAAGCACTGTCCACCTACCGACGACTCGGACGTGCCGAATATAAATAGTTCCTTCCAAGATCCGAAAACACTAACCAGCCGCAATCAGTCTTCGCCCAATGATGGCCACAACGAACAGCGATGAGGGGCATGAGGCAATTGTTAAATAGCGAGCTAGCCGACTTCCTTTCGAGGCAAAGAAACTGTTTTTCATAGCAATTTGCGATGTGAAATCCGGTCAGGATGAGGCTGCTTACACCCAGATGGAAAGACTGAGGAGTAACGGGTCAGTCACACCTTTGGTCGTTGGTCGACTTTTCGAGGAGGCAGACATTGTGCTTCTCCTGCACTCAACTGACATGGAGGCTCTGGATGACTATCTGGTAAAGAATGTGCGCAGCATCGAGGATGTACAAGAGCTTATCGTTGTGCCGATCTACAAGTTCAAGCTCCTCTCCTCATTCGACTTCATGATTGAACCGGAACCAAGAAAAGAAGGCACGAGTCTGACACCCTACGAATCTGAAGAGTTGCTCTTTTTTATGGCAAGGCTTGACGTAGCTCCCACCAAAGACCTCGCTGTGTCCCAGCGTGTCTCATCCATCAAACCAACAGATAACGTCATCCCAATAATGATGGGACATACTTTTCACAGTAAAGAGTTTGACTTGGCCCTCTTCTTCTTGGCAAAGAGCCTGGAAAGTGCTTGGGAATTCGTCAAGGCGTTACGTGTTGTCGACGGAGTATGGGACACCGATGTGGATCTTATGGCACATTTTGAAGCGTTGACAACTCTGAAACGGTTCAAAGAATTGGCTTCCACAGTGCCTGCCAAGAGAGCTCCGGGTCGCAGAGTGAGGAAAAGGAAAGTTGCAAAGTGAACAGAAACAAGCCACAGGCATAAAGAGACTTGAGACGCGAGTCGGAAGGCTCTGGGGTTTTCACCGAGAGGAGAAGGGAATGGTCCCAAGGCTTCCGGCCGAAAGAATGGTCGGGAGACTCGTCCGCCTGTTCATCGCATCCGTCGGCACGGTCGGCTCATTCCTGAGAGAGAGAATGGGTGAAAGCAGCCTACAGAGCATGTTCGAATACCAAGGTGAGAAATTCGGAGAGGGCTGGGAGAAACTGAGTTGGAGAGCAGACGATATAGCGGAGAACATGATTCGGCTGAATTTTCAACCCTTCGACATAGAAGCGCGATACACTGGAGATAAAGATAAGGCGACCATAGTTGTTTCGAAGTGCCCCCTTCCAGAAAGGTTTCTTCAGTCACCGGAGTTTCTAAGAGAGATCACATCTGAACAGACGATGACCACAGAGATGACCTCACTATTCTCATCGGTCGACAAGGCCGAACGATCATTGGATTGGCCTCCAAGGAAGACAGAGGTCTGCGCCACATGCAAGATAGTCATGCCTAGGTTGGGAAGGAAGCTAGGCTTCAGCTGGAAACACAGCGCAATCAAAGGTACGCCGCCAAGCTGTGTCTTCGACATTGAAATAACAAAGCATTGAAAGCAAGCTGGGGCCTTCAATCTGTATGCTAGCCTCCCGGACTTGATAGGCATGCTCTTCATGTCATGGTCTTTTGTCAGAATTCTTTGCAGAGCGTAAGAACCGGATCTGTCAATGGAAAAGCAAGCAATCGCGACAAAGGAGGTCTCGCAGCAGGAGCACTCGAAGCTCATATACGCGTAATCTCGGAAGGAATGGTCTTCTATTCGACGGTTTCATGCCAGTGGAGGATCGTACGGGAAAATGATGTCGCGCTCCTTCTCGTCAAAATAGGCTCCAACAAAGTCCGGCTTGAACTCTGCACCCGCTCGAACATACATGACCAGAGTGCTAACTCGAGAATTCTTGGGAATATGATCGAGAACAAATCTCATCGCTCTTCCTTGAATCAAGGAGTCATCTACAAGAAGTAGTCTTCCGCTCAAGGACTTGATGTTATCACGCATGATGTCTAGGTCTTGAACCTCAAGCCTGACGATCTGGCCATCCTGTTCGATGACATGCCTGACGAAGACCGACGTGAAGGTTGGCACCCCCAGCTTTGAGGCCAGATACGCAGCCATTATCGAGCCGCCCCTTCCTATTCCCACGATTCCGTCGAAATTCGAAGCCCTGAGGTCCTCACCCAGCTTCTTCAATAGCTCAACATACTCGTCCCAAGTGACAAGTCTCAACCTTCTCAACACTCCATTACAATCGGAAAGGACTCTGTCCCTCCGTTGAGGGGCCGCCAATCTGTTGGTATGATTGCCGCTCTTAGTTATGACTTTCTATGGTTAGAATATTGCCGCACGGAAAACGTTCCAATTGTTCAGTCCTTAGTCTCTGACACCGCCAGAATGGGCATCATCAAGAAAGTACCTGTGCGTCACAATAGACTGGATGCTGGCTGGGCTCGGCAATGCCTTTCTATCCCTCGGTCGCCTGAGCGTTCCATGCGTAGAGGATGACTGGAGGGCGAGGCGGGAGATAGCCATAGTTGGTGTTGGAAGAGAAGCAGCTTAGCTTTATTTCCTTGACGAAGACTGTAAGCCTCTGAACGCTTTCCTGACTAGGTTGCGGAGGAAAGGCCGAGAGACGCATGAGTAGGCTGGGTTTAGTATGGCGCGATCTGCGAATTGTAGGCAGAGCGGTATGGATCAACTTAAGCCTCTTCGCAGCTATGCTGCTTGGCGCGACGATCTTAATGGAGATGTCGGGCTCCTATCCCGGAATCAGTTTCGACCGCATTCTGGTGAAGGCGTTTTTTATGGCTCTTCTCGATCCGGTGGAGGGAGGAATCGGGCCGATACCGACGCTACTGACGTTCATATTGCCCGTCTTGACCATGATCATCCTCGGCGAGGGGGCGCTTCGCGTCCTCACTGTCTACATGCGGCGTGGTGAGCAGCGAGAGGAGTGGGATCTTTTGGTCGCACAAACGTTCTCGAAGCACACAGTGATCTGTGGTGTCGGCGAGTTAGGTCGGGCTGTAGTCCATCGATTGATTACGCTCAACCCTGAGGCGCAGGTGGTGCTGGTAGACACCCATCCGGACATCATGGCTGAGCTGGGGCTGAGAGGTCCCAACATCTGCCATGTTCAGTCCGACATGACCGCCCAAGCTACACTTGAGGCTGCGCGCTGCCGGGAAGCCAACCTGATCATCCTCACGTCCGGGAGTGATGCATACAACTTGGAGGCGGGCTCTAAGGCGTTGAGGCTCAACCCCAAGGCTGAGATTTGGATCCGTCTATACCGAAGTGGTCTCGCCTCACTTATGGACCTCGGCACCAAACCTAATGTGCATTTCTTCTCTCCGTATGAGCGGGCGGCGGAGGCATTGGTGGAGCACATCACAGCCGGGATTAAGCGGCAGCACAAGTAGCCGGATGTGGTCAGCATCATTGAAAGAGGCGAGGAGTGAAATCATTCCCTTTGAGCAAACTGGAATTGTTGACTGAGACAATTGTCCGACGGACAGGGCTTCGCGACCCTAGGCTGTGAGTAGCTTTTTTTTCGCTATTATTCTTTCCATTCTCTGTCTTAGGCCTGTCTTTTCGAATATTGCCATAGCCCGATCCAGAAGTGAGTGGGCTCTCTCCTTGTCTCCTTCATCGCTCCTCTCCAAGTACATCAAACCATATTCGTACAGGAGGTCGGCAAAGTAGTAAACCGACCACTTGTCCATATCAAGAGATTTGTGTTCTTGAAGGCTCTTTTCGAAATGCTGTACGGACTGTTCCCAGTCCTTCCGGTGTCCGAAGAGTATCCCTTTCAGCATCTCTGCACGAGCGATACCTAGTCTGTTTCTCGTCCTTTCCGCGTGTCTGTAGCATTTCTCGATCAGTTCCTCTGCCTCTTTGATCTCATCCCTTATCAAAGATACCCTTGCAAGGTACGGAAGCACGTGTATGTGTTGCGCATCCCTGTCTCCCGCATTTTCAAACACGCTGCTGCTTTCCTTGAAATATCCCTCCGCCTCCGCATAGTCCTCGCGTTCCATAAGGAGCAATCCTCGCCCCCAGCTGGACATTCCGAGGAACTGATAGGATTCGATTTTTCTTGCTAGGTCATAGCCTTCCTTAAGACATTGAGAAGCTGTGTCGAATTCTCCACGAAATAGATAGTATAATCCAAATACCGACATCGCAAACGAGATGAGATCGTTACGTTTGGTCTTCTTAGCTATTGCCAAGCCCTCCTCGCAAAACACGAGGGCCTCCTGCAGCTCTCCCATTTCGATATAGGCCCATGCTAGGTGACACTCCGTCCAACCTATGGAAAACAAGTCACCAACTTTTCTCGCGGTTTCTAATGCCTTCTGACAGATCTCGGATCGCTTCTGAAATTCTCCTCTAGTCCGGTGGTACACACATAGACCGTTGTAGATCCTGCGAGCAATCAACATGAGGTTGTTTTCAATAGCTATTTTCAGTCCTTGTTCATAGTACTCCGTCGCCTCTTCGCATTCTGCTGACATTCTGCTCAGAGTTGCCAGATCATAACAGCAATCTGCCAAGACTTCGTGTGCGCGTAGTTTCTTTGCCAGTTCGAAGGCTTTCAATGCATATCGTAATGACTCAGCAGACTTGCCACGGGTCCATAGCATCCACGAAATGTCCTCATACAAGCTAGCCAATTCCACGGATTCAGGCTTCTTCTCTAGTAGGTCCAAGGCCATACGATGATGCTCCGAACCCTTGTCAAAATCGCCAAGATAGCTCCAAAACCCTCTTGCCAGCTTGGTATGAAGCCTGGCGATGTTGCTCTCATCTCTAAGCTGATTCCATAATGTCAAGGATTTGCTCCAGTATTCCAGGCAGGAATCGTATTCCCCCATGTACCTTTTCAGATTCCCTAGCTTCTCGATTACACGAGCCCTCTCCTCAAGGCTTCCCTCCTTCCCTTCAAGAATCTCAATGGCGTGCTGAAGGTAAGAAGAGGCCTGTTCATGGGCGTACACGTGCTCCGCCTTCTCTACCGCCTTCAAGAAGTATTCAAGCGCCTTGTCCTTGTAGCCTCCCTCGAGAAAGTGGTAGGCAAGCTCCCCAAGATGCTCATCGATTCTATCAGTGTAGGCTTTTTCTAACGCATATCCAACAACACCATGAAGCTTCTTGTGCCTGAGGAGGCTCACTTCCTCGTGTAACACATCTCTAACTACTGCATCGGCAAAGGAGTACGACTCTTCTCCGCGAACAATTCTTTCCTTGATCAACCCAGTCTTGAGTATTCTCTCTATTGATTCCAGCAGCTTGTCTTCTTCGAACCCCATGGCTCCCTGCAATGCCTCAAAAGTGAAATCCTTTCCAAGAAACGAGGCCATGG
>Ga0315307_1000872_pt1 | contig 13183 bp, 7 predicted proteins | sample TDP2_MG_FD_203079 | JGI IMG/M metagenome (GOLD analysis project Ga0315307, IMG submission 203079) | Freshwater sediment microbial communities from Lake Towuti, South Sulawesi, Indonesia - TDP2 | ecosystem: Environmental > Aquatic > Freshwater > Lake > Sediment | place: Indonesia: South Sulawesi... | reverse complement strand
CAGCGAAAACCGACGCAAGGAACCTTCCCGCCTCCCTTGGACCGCCCTCCTTGGTATCCTTCATGATCATGTCGAACTCCGTTCTGTCGGGGTTGAATTCCGCCATCTGGATCGCGTCGCGCTCGGAATGTTGGAAGATAAGTCTTTCCCGATGCCGGGACGCCTCACGAGCGCTCCCCATCCCTTTCCGCAAGATAGCTATTAGAGCGCGGCAATCGTGGCTTGGGCAATGAACGTTCTGCGGCCAGCTTCAACGCTCATCCTGCTCCTGCTGTGCGTGACACCCGCCCTTGGCCGGGGAGACGTGCAGGGATGGGCGGTGGTGGTTGAGATGGACGACTATCCCGATGCCTACCAAGATCTGCCGGTGGGCTACATCAACTCTCAGAGGATGATGAGCCTGCTCCTGGGCTTGGGATGGGACGGGACCCACATACAAACGTTGCAGGGCAACGTCACGTCTGAGAACCTGTCCCTGTCCCTGGACTGGTTGGACGACAACTCCGACGGGAACGATCTGGTCCTGCTCTACATCTCGATGCATGGCAGCTGGCTCTCGCGCGTCATCCTCTGGGACAAATGGGTCCCGCAACGCTGGCGCACCATCGGATCGCAGCGAAAGCTCCTGATCATCGACACGTGCAACTCCGGCCACTTCATAGCCCCGTTTGCCAACGAATCCGGCGGGCAGGTCTCGATTGCAGGGTGCTCGGAGGGGGAACTTGAGTGGGCAGGCCTGGAGGAGGAGAAGCTCCCCATAATCGGATCCGTTTGGGCGTACTACCTAACGAACGCTTTCTCGTCGCCAAGCGCCGACCTGGATCGGGATGGATGGGTGTCGGTTGAGGAAGCCTTCAACCGGTCGGTCGTCCTCACCCAGGCCTACATGAGGGAGACGGTCTTCGCCGTGCCGGAGTTCGCGGAAATGTATCGTCAGGCCGGCGTCGACCCCGACGGGATTGGCCTCTATCCAAACCCCGTGATCCTGGACCGGTTCCCCGGGCCCTTCATCCTAGACCTGGAATTCTACGCGCCGGAGGACTTTGTTGCTTTTCTGCCTAGCATCCTGGTTTGTCTGTGGATTGTTCGAAGGCGAAGATTCCTAGGCTGGGTTCTCTGATTAAGCCGCCGGCTCACCCGGACGCCGAAAGGCCAAGGAGCCGTGAGGCATTCCCGCTCGCGATCCTTCGCTTGTGCTTCAACGGTATGCGGAGGTTCACGAGCAAGCGGATGATCGGTAGCTCCTGGCCAGGATGAATGCAGTCTGTGCCGAACAGCAACTTCCCGGAGAACTCCGTCAGGAAGTCCTTGGCATGTTCCAGGTCCCTCTCAAGCGCGTTGCATCCTGATGTCGCGGACAGATCGCCGTAGAGGTTGTCGAAGGAGGAGAGCAGCTGCGCAACCCTCCCGATCTTCTTCACGGGCCCAGTGGGATAGGTGGCCTTCGGATCGACTTCGCAGGATATCTCCCTCCACCAGCCCGGGCCGTGCGCCAGAAATATCGTCTGAGGGAGAGTCCGCAGAACCCGTTCGAACCGGGGCAGACCCACCGAATCCATGTTTCTGAGGTCGTCCATGTGAAGAAGCACAGGGATGCCAAGGTACCCGCATGCTTCGTAGATCTTCATGGATCTGGGATCGTCAACGCGCAGTCCCGCGAGGTGCTCGCCAAACCCCTTGGCCCCCTTCCTGACGTACCTCTCTATCAGCCCAAGAAAGTCCGTCGAGGTGTCGGCGGGCCCCCTCCGCGGATCAACGCAGCAGAAGGGCACGAGCCGGTCCGCGTATCTGCGGCAGGCGGATATCACCTGCTTGCTCAGGACATAGTAGTAGGTCTCCTCGGGGTTCTCTATCGAGAGCACCACGGCCTTCTCGATGCCCTCACGATCCATGCGGGAGACAAGCTGCCCGGCCGTCTGTCCTTTTCCCGGCGCTATCTCGCCTATGTGCGCATGGACGTCGATGAGGTGCAGATCCTTCGCGGTCGTCCCCACCGGAGGTAAGCCTCCGGCCTGCCCCCTTTGAGACGTTCTTAAATCTATCGGTTTCCCTTCCCTTCCTGGTCCTCCCTACAGCATGGATGATGAGTGAGGGCGTATCGGTCGTAGCGTCGTGCTTGCTCACGCGGGGCGCAGCGATGGGCAAATCCTTTTTATGAGTTGCACCTTCTGCCCTGCCGGACTCCTGATGTTGACCAGGAAACTCGGTGGCGTTGAGAGAAGCCTTCGCGAGTTGACCTTCCAAGAAAACGATCGGGTGCCCATCGGAGGCGGCTTCATATGCAAGGCGAGCTTCCTGGAGAGAGTCGCAGGGATGGGCCCTTTCTGGAGCAACCCCAGGGCAATAGCAATCGAGGCGTACAGGCGCCTGGGAACCGACCTCATCATCCAGTTTGTGATGCCCAAGCGCCCGGAGGACTCAACCGAGTCGACCACGGTAACCAACTTCTCAAGGAGGAAGGATGCACCGCCAAGCTATACGGCGGAAACCGTCGTCGAATACGTGAGCGCCCTTCCCTCCGTTGGGGAGATCCGCAGGGACTTCGACTCCGAGGCCATCTACCGGGACTTCATACGGGTCATGTCTGATGGCCAGAGGGAGATGGGGGACATGCTCTGGGTCCCCTTCTACGCCATGGCCTGCAGCTTCATGTGGTACTCGCAGTTCGGCTTCTGGCCCTACCTTCTAGCCCTTGCCAGGTATCCGGACCAGATGGAGAAACTGTTCCGCAACTCGGGCGAGCAGGCGAGGCTGAGGAACAAGGCCATCGCCAGGGCCATCCGGGACCGCAACATTCCCCCCTTCCTCTACTTCGGCGAGGACATCTGCTACAACAGGGGCCCAATGGTGCCGGTCAAGCTGCTGAGGGAGGTATACTTCCCGCACCTCAGGCGGGCGATAGAACCCCTCAAGGACGTGGGCGCAAACATCATCTGGCACTCCGACGGGAACATACTGCCGATCCTCCCCGATCTTCTGGATTGTGGAGTCGATGGGTTCCAGGGCTTCCAGGCCGAGACCGACCACAGGCTTGAGGAGCTCGCAGCCATGAAATCAAGGTCCGGGAGGAAGCTGATCCTCTGGGGAAGCATCTCCGTCAGCTCAACCCTGCCGTTCGGTTCCACGCGTGACGTGAGGAGGGAGGTCGAGAGGTGCATCGACGCGGCTGCCGACGGGGGTGGTTTCTTCCTGACTCCCTCCAGCTCGGTTGGACCCGAGGTTCCGGACGAAAACCTTCTCACCATGTATCGGCATGCAATCGAGTACGGCACCAAGTTGAGGTCCTAGGCTCTGCGCCGGAGGCCGGTTCATCGCTTGCTGGTTCGGCCCCGCCCTGCAACCTTCCGAGCCTGACGCTTCCCTACAATCTGGACGTTGGCAGCGATAACCTCTGGCATTATCGGCCCTCCGCCATATGTGTCGTTGACGGGGTCGAAGGTGTCGGCGAAAAGGGTATCCCATAGCCCGTCCTTCACCGCATCCGCTGGGAACTCGGATCGGAACATCCATTCCTGGTCGCCATGGTCGATCATCCAGCGCAGCACCGCCGTCGTGACCCCCCTCTGGTATCTGTCCCAGTCCAGCCCAGGATCTATCTTGGCCCAGTCGATGCCCAACTGGTCCGACTTGTGGAAAACGGTGAGCACCTCCCACTGAACATGTTTGGCCGTCCAGTCGCTGAGGAACCAGCATGTGCTGTTGAGGCAGGGCTTTGTGTTGTAGAGCATGGACACATCCAGGGGCTGCCAGAGGTGGGTGAATGGGATCATGCATCTTATGAAGTGGCAGGCCCTCTCTAGGTATCTCTCATCTCCGAACTCCCGGTAACCCAGATAGTATGCGATCCCCGCGTTGCCCGCCGCCAGAAGATTCGGGCTGCGAAGCGGGGTCTCCCACCAGTCGCCGCCCTCGGGCCGTTCGAACTTCATGGCGAATTCCAGACCCCTTCTCGCCGCTTCGATGAAGCGCCGGTCCCCAAGCTCTTCCCCTGCCTGGAGCAGCGTGGTTGAGGCCGTGGCGCAGAGATCGAGCGCCGAATCGCCAGGCAGACCCAGCGGCCTCCACAACGCCGCCTTCTCGGTGAGATTCGTCTTGTGCCTGCCGGTGGGATCGAACGTGAAGTCCCCCTCCGGCGTCTGGATCTTGAGCAGGCCTTCGGCACCGTCCATCACGTTCTTCCGTCGCTGGGCCTCCGACGGCTTTCCGCCCTGCTGTTTCAGACACCACGCAGCCTTGTCCTTGAGGCCGCGAACGATCTCCGATTCCCCGCCCCTCCTGATGTAATCTGAGACGAACTGCGGAACGCTCGGGGACCCCTTGCCCCTGAACCCCCATCCCTGGCCCTCTATCCACAAGTGCGTGTTGTACGCCTTGGCGATCCGCTCAAGTGCATGTTCCCACCCATACCGCGGTGCGCCCGGGTCGGGCATTCCGTTCCTCTTGACCCAGTCGATTACTACATCCACGCTGGTGCCCTTGACCACCGAGATCGTCGCGTCAAGGTTGAGCTTGGTTCCCCTGGGCACGATCACCGCCGGGTCGGCCTCCAGCTGGTTCTCCCGCAATCCCCAGCGGGCGCTCGGCAGCATCAGGCCAAGGAGGTGGTGGTTCATTCGGTCGACGAAATTCGGCGTGGCGAAAACGGGCTGGGGGCATCGGATCCTGGTCATGTGGGACAGGGCGGACTGGTTGGGATCCCACGACAAACCGATGCCCGTTCCCTGGTGGCTCAATGCCATCACAGGGATCGAGACCTTGTGCGGGTGCGGGGCCACGCGAAGGGCCTCGGGGTGCTCGAACCAGTCGGTGCCGCTTGACCACTCGTCGCCAACGACCCATTCGATTCCGGGGAAGATGGCATCGTGGCGCGCCGTGCCAAAGCTTCCAGCTCCAACGCGGAGCCAGACCCCCCGAAGGCTGCGCAGTTCCATGGCCGACTGTGGGACGAGCCTCATTCTGTACCGGATCAAGGCATCGTCCATGGGAAGCTCCAGCGCCACCGTCCCCTTTAGGACCGGTTCCACCGTTGGACCTGTCGAAAGGGCTTCTTGGGATTGGACCTCGAACGTGAGCGTTTGAGACTCCTGGGTCTTGTCGAGTTTGCAGTCCTTGGCTTCCAGACGGAAAGGCCGGGCATGCCCTCCGATGTGAGCCTCTGCAAGGCTCTCCAGTACCGCAAAGAACTTGGCAGGCTTGTCTGCCCGATCGGCGATGAGAAGCTCGCCCCAGCCCCAGCCGGTGACCCTCTTGTGTAGCTCAAGGCGCAGGTAACGATTCTCCAGAACCGATGTCTCTCCCGCATAGCTCGCCTCTCGGTAGCGCGGCATCCTCTTTCGCCTCCGGGCACTCAGGACCAGCCCTGGTTTGATAATGATGTCGGTAGGCAGGTCAGGAAGACTGAATGATGCCTAGCCGCGATCCGCCGCGTTGCCGAAGGGCACCCATGTCAACAACCGGTGGGATGCCGAAATGCTTTGCGCGTGGAGCGTGATGTCCATGACGGATCGCAAGATCGACAGGTCGTTGTGCCTGTGTCCGCCCTGCCCCAGCTACACGGACTACGGGGAACTGGCCGTCTGTCTGCCAGGGGAGAAGAAGAGCAAGTGAATAGAGAAGGAGAAGGGATGTCTCTGCCGGAGCTGTCCCGTTCAAGAGGAGATGCAATGCATCCCGGGGCCCTTCGGCTTCACGTACAGAACACACGGCGCGGAACATGATACCCGGGCAGACGAGGAGTTCTTCGCAAGTGACGAGAAACTGTGAAGGGAAGTGGACGGCGTGGTAAACAACGCTGTGGAGACGATGCGGCTGGAAGCGGAGTCAAGGATCAACGACAAGATAATCCTGTGTGCGAATGACACGTAGCCACGTGACCTGCCCACCCACACCATCAAGCTACTATCTTGATGCGGATGGTCACTATCTCGTGTGGAAGGCAGGCGAAGGAGATGGTGTTGCCGGTCACATGTGCCCGTCTGGTGGGCTGCTCAAGAAGCGTCGAGATCCATGCGGACATGGGACGGAAAGGAAGCCGGAGCCGAACCCTGCACCGCCGGCCCAGAGTCTCATATCCCCTCACCACCAGATCCCGACCAGCACGCTTCAGGGCCACTATCTCGAATGTACTCGGGGATGTTGTGAAGTAGGCTCTGGAGCGTGCCCCGGTGTCTGACGCTGCGACACAGAGCGGTGGCGAGTTGTAGGAATGAGCCACTGCGGTGACCCCGGATGTCCGCCATGAGCCAGGGTGTGGGTACAGAGCGTAGTGGAACCTGTGGTCCCCTTCCTCCCTCGCCAGCACGCAACGGCTATCATCATTCTCGAAATCCAGCCCGAGCCGCTTCCTTGCCTCATGGTAACCTCCAAATGAGGAGAAGGAGCGCATTATCACCATGTCCAAGCTCCCCCTCCGGACCCAGTGCCCTCCAGTGCCGCGGTTGAGGAGGGCCGCGCCCCGCTGCCCATCGTGGCAATCCACGAAGGTCTGGGCGCAGAAGTGTTGGTCAAGGGGCCTCTCGGTCACCGCAAATGGGGTTTCGTAACACGCGCGAGCCCGGGCCCATTTCAGGTTCAGAGGGAATCTGACCTCCAACATCAGGTCAGCGCCCTTGTAGCCAAGGATGGAGGTCTCCATATCGACTCGCTCCATCCCTCTGTACAGGGATATCCTCTGGACCCTGGTGAAATCCAGAAAGGTCCCCCGGGCCTCGATCCAAGAACCCAAGCCATCCTCAAACGCCACCACCCTCGGACGACCAAAGTCCTCCGGCTTGTAAACGCGCCCTGTAAAGGACAGCCGTCCCTCCATATCCGGGTCCTCCTCCTCCAACCCAACGAGCTGGTTGCCAGGCCCAGCAAGAACCTCCCAGCCCGTCGGCTTGTGCAGGATGCCGTTGAGCGAGCCCGTGCGGGAATCCACGGATGCCCGCAAGAACTCATTCTCTATGGTACCCGCATCTATCTCCCGGGGTTGGCCATCGCCCGTTTTTCCGCATTTCCCGATCCCGTATCTGCGGTAGCCAAGGCCCGGAATATCCCTGGCCAAGAAATCGATGAACGTGCCCTCGTCGCTTTTCCTTTTCCTAGTTGGAATCTCTCTGCGTCCCTCGAAGAGGGTGATCCCCGCGTGCTCAGAGCCAAGCTCCGTCGCGCAGATCTCGCTCCGCGGAAAGCTCAGGCAGTTGAAGACGGCAAGATGCTTGCCTACCTTCCTCCCTTCCGCCAGACGCGTGGCGGATTCGACTGCCAATCGCCTTGTCCTGTCCCTTGTGCTCGAAAGCCTCCGCATCGCATCCCGGTATACGGCATCATAGTGGCTTCCCCCGATGATATCGTGGAAGTGGGAATAGATGAGGTTGATCCAAAGGTCGTCCAGATCCTTCGGTGACTCCAAACCCCGCAGCCAAGCAAGCGCGGCGAGCTTCTCAGCGCAGAGGACCCAGTTCTCGGTTTCGCGGTTGAGCTTCTTCAGCTCCACACGGTTGTCGTAGGTCCCCCTCAAGTCCCCGTCCAACGGTGGGTTGAAATCCATCCGGACAACGCGGCGGACCGGCCCGCGAGAAAGGCGATCCTGCAGGAAACGGCTCGGCGTCGATGGCCCGATCCAGTCGGCCTGAAGACTCAGGTCCTTTGCCGCCTTCGCCACGATGGACCTGATCTGTTCGGAGCCGTGGGTCGGCACACTTATGTCGCTTCCCCAGGGAAGCAAAACCACGTTCGATGTCCTGTGCGCACAGACGGCTGCAAGGACTGCCTTGACGTTCTCCTCACCCGCGGCGTAATGGCCTGACATCCAGTGGGTGAGCATACGCGACCCGTCGGGGGACTCGTACCAGAACTCGCTCGGCATCCCTGCCGCAAGGGCAGGATCGACCCCCCGAGCGAAGAACAGACACCGGTACCCGGACTTGCTCAGGATCTGCGGCAGCTGGGTGCACTGACCAAAGGTATCTATGTTCCAGGCCAATTCAACCTCGGCCCGGAGAATCCTCTCAAACCACCGCTTTCCGTACAGAATCTGCCTGACCAAGCACTCGCCGTTCGGTTCCGCCACTTCGGGCTGTACATACATCCCGCCGACCATCTCGAAGTTCCCCTCGGAGACGCGCCGCCCCAGAAGTCGCCTTTGGTTCTCGTTGAGAGCCCGCAACGCCGGGTCCACAATCGTGACCTGGTCCTGCGAGAAACAGAATTCCGGGTCCCTTTCCATTATGTCCAAGGCGCCCTTGACCGCCCTAATGCCAAAGCCCTCGGCCGTCTTTCTGGTCCAGTACCACTCCGTGTCGATGTGGGAGTGGGGAACGACATGGATCCGAAGCCCCGCTTTTGCAGACCTCAAAGCTTACTCCTCGCGGATCGGACGGGCCGCCCGCCCCCTGCAACTTCGGTGATGATGAAGCGCCCCGGCCCCGCCTCCCTGGCCCTACCCCCAATTCTCACCCTGGCCGACGCATTCGTGATCCCGCTCCACCTGTTGTCAACCTTCTCGAGGGTGATGTGGCTCGCGACAAAGACCCGGTCACCGGGCCCGAACTCCCAGACGTAGGCCTCCGGAAGCGCGAAATCCCCAAGGGGTTCCGCAAGCCTGATCACACCTTTCTCGACACTGTCGATCATGATCGAGCGCTTCAGGTCCCGATCAACCAAGCGAGCTCCTTCATAGTATCCGTGCTCAGCGATCATGAGCTGCGTCTCCGTCTTCACCTCTCGGTCGCCCACCTTCTCCCCGATGAGGCGGCCAATCCTGCCATTGCTTTCAAGCTCGATCCATATCCCTTCGGTAACTGTCCTGGCATTCCTGACCCTGAAGCACGATGATCTTCTGTCATTGCTGATGAACGCGATTTCCCCTGCGATTCCCCGCGGTCCTGGCTTTGATGCTGTCGCCAGGAGGATGGAGCCCGTGCTGTAGTCCACCTTCAAGACCTTGCCTTCCAGTGCGGGCCCGAGATCTATCGCCAACTCCCCGCAGCTCATCGCGGCACCGTCCATGAACACCTTGCTCGGCCCCCCGCGACTACCCATCGTCACGACGAGGAATCTTCCGCGGAACCTGATGCCCATCGCCTCCATGCAGGCCTCGGGATCGAGGGAGCTGAACATGAGATGCCTCGCTCCCTGTTTGCGCACCAGGATTCCGACCGGAAATGCTGACTCCTTCTCGCACTTCACCTTCACACGTCGCGCAGATCGGATCCTTCCCTTTCTGGCGTAGACCTCTCCGACGGACGCGAAGGTGCTCGCCAGTGCCTCGCCTCGATTCCGCAGTATGACGTAGGTCAAGAAGGGCGGGTTGCCTGGGCGAAGCGGCGGGTTGCCCTTCGCCACAACCGCCTCCTGGCTTGCGGCGGGGAAGAGGAGCCTGAGCGTGACTTTCGGCGATCTCCATTCGGCGCTCCAGGGGCCGGCCGGTTTCCCACCCATAACGTCGTAGAGGTAGGAGTATCCGCTTCCGCGGTAGGAGTAGTAGGACCGGGCCTTGTCTGGCTTCTCAAGGTCCGGATCGTCGTACAGATACCCATACGGCACATCCTCCCCAGCCAGTGTCCCCGGCCGTCTCGACAGCTCGACTCCGTGAGTGCTGAATCTGCCGTCCAGCCCATGCATGGAGTAGTCATGGGCACGTCCACCTTTGACCCGGAAGATGTCGAGGAAAAAGGGATCGTCCTGGCCTATCAAGGCCACGGTCCTCCTGTACAGAGCTGCATCCTGGTAGGTCCTAGGCGCCGACGCCTCGGCCACCTGCACAAGCCGGCTCGAGTGGAACATCTCAAGCCAGCCCGCGCTGCCGGTGTCCTGCCTCCTCTCGTCAACCGTGACCGTGTTGTGGGAGATCGTGTTGCGTTCCCAGGCCGGCGGTGACTTGGACTCCGCCGCGAACTGCGGGTAGCCCAGATCGGGCATCACCCTCTGCCCCAGGCCAAAAAGCTCGATGCCCAGCCGGTCGTGATGGCCGTGGCCGTCCATCCTTCCGAAAAACATCGAGCATTCAAGGACCTTCGCCCTCAGGATGACGAGCCCATATCCGCCCAGGCAGTCGCTGCGTGTGCTGACCCTGTATTGCTTGGACATTTGGCGGAGCTCATTCCTTGAGAGCAGCGGGAGGAACAGATCTTCGTAGGTGGCGAAACCCGGCCCCGTCAGTTTTGCGAAGGATGGTGACCGGAACATCCTGTATGCCTTGGCCGCATCGCCCGGGGAAAGCCTTGCCCTCCCCGACGTGACCGACCCGGAGTCACCGATTGCTGGGGTGTACCTCCCAAGGCAGACCAGACGGTCCGGCGCCTCAAGCATGTTCCGAAGCTTGTCGATGTCAGGGAACTTCACGCCGAGCGAGTCCAGGTGCTGGGCGATCGAGATAAGGTTTGAGGACCAAGTGAAGCAGTAGCCGGGCGCATTCTCAAAGGACATCCCCTCACGGCATATGTAGTTGTCCAACGCGTACCTGAGTCCCTGGTGCCAGTACCCGCCCCCGGGGTTGTTGAGCAGGCGATCCAGCTCCCTCTTCGTTTCCTCCTCGCGCCCCAAAGCCTTCAGGATGACCAGCATCGAGTTCTGGTGCATTCCGTAGTTGCCAACTATCTTGCCGCTGTGGATCCCGGCAATCCCCTCAAGCAGTATCCTATCCTCCAGGAACTTGACCAACTCATCACGCCGCATGCCCACGATGCCTGCGGTGTCGTCGGTGATGTAGCCCCTCAGATTGGCCACCGACTCAGCCAGATGCCTGATGACGTTGGTTTCCCATATGTAGTTGACGATCTTGCCCTGGTAGGACGGGACGAACTCGGTGGCGTACCTGGACTGCTTGTTGTGGTCCATGTCGGGGTAATGCTCGGCTATCCGATGGAGCATGACCAGGCACTTCCTTCCGTACACATCCTTCCGGGTGAGGAGGTAGGCCCTCGAAAGATCCAGGACCGCTGGTATGATGTGCGAGTACCAAAGCCAGTGGCAGTAGTAAGCGACGAACCAGTGCTTCTTCGGCTCTCCCACCCTGCGCCAGCCCCATCCGTCATCCGGGTAGTCGCCCGTGAGCAGGGACCTGTCCTGCAGACCGGAGTCCAGAAACCTCTGGAAATCGTTCGAAGGATACTCCTCTCCGCCAACCGGACACTTCAGCTTCCAGGGTCGCTTGGACGGATCCATTATCCATGAGTAGTTGCCGAACTTGAAGAGCTCGGCACCGTGGACCGGGCACCCCTCAAAACTCGTGTTGAATGCGCGCGGCACGCTGGGAGGAGGCAACATGCGAATCAGCTCGGCGTCGGGGATTTCGACCAACTGGGATACCCTCTTGGTGATCCCGTCCAAGATCGTGCGTGCATCTGCATGGCGAGCCACGTTTCTCTTGGCAACCTCAGACGAGCCGTAGGTGCAGTTCATCGGGAACCACGGTACAGATGGCCCTCAAATAGATTCCTTGTGATGAACCGTCTCGGCCTCCGTAGTCACCGGGTGGGGCAACAATCATCGACCAAAGATCTGGGCCAAGGTAGCGGCCGGGCGTCAGACTCTGCCTTGCGACGACCCAACTGCGGGGCCGCGCACTGAGTTCCTGTAAGCTTCTCCGTGCTGGCCCCTAAAGCGTTGGCGCTGCAACCGAGCTATCCTCGCGCCAATGGCAATGACCAGAGCCAAGCTGACACCAACAAGCATGACCAGAAGGTTCTCCCCAACGGTGTAGCTTCCGTTCAGCTCCCCCAGGGCCACCATGTAGGTTCCGGGCGGGTCCAGTGAGCCCACAACAACGGTGAAATCCACCCAGCTAGATTGCCCCGGCTCCAGAACGACGGTCTTGCTTTCTATGGCTCTTCCGTTGATCTTCAGAGTATAGGTGGTCGATCCGGACTGTCCCCCCGTGTTTTCGGCCTGAGCTGATATCGTCACGTTGCTCTTGATGCCAACGTTCCCCGGCACAATTCTCAGGTTGCCCAGCTTGAAGATCGCGGGGATACCCAAGGAAAACCTGGCGTACGAACCTGGATTGTTCGTGATTCCGAATCCCCAATCAGGATTTGACCATGTTGAGCGATCTGCCATGCACATGAAGTGAAAACCCACGATGTCACCGACGGATAGGCTGAAGTCGTGGCGTTTGTCTCCGGAGTTCAGAGGGTGAACAAGCTCGAAATGGTTGGATGCGACCTGACGGCTTCCCCTGGCGAGGCCGTCACTTGTTCCCAGAGAGTAAGCAGAGGTGTCGACAGCCATCCCTTTGCGGGTAGCGTTGTAGTACCAGTCGTCGAAACCGGAGGTTCCCGTGCATCTCACGCAGTCCTGGCCGTCTATCCAGATTGTCTCATTCGTATTCTCGTTGTTGAAATAGACAGCGAACCCATCGCTTTGATTGAAGTCATCGTCGCCGTCGATAACCGCGGCGACGTAGAGGTTCTGTGCATCGTTCATGATGTAGACTGTCCCGGTGATCGTCTGTGCGCCGGATATGATTGGGCCGAAATCCTTTCTGGCCGCCGCAGACCATTCCGTGGCTTCCACCTTCCCGTCAATGCTAGGTGGCACGCCCGTTGCCCCACGGAGTACCAACACCTCCCCAGCCCGGGTACATGCCATGGCCGATAGCACCAGAACAACCAGAATCACGCGGTAGAAACTCATCGCAGGAGTCCGGACAATGCGTCTTCCCAAGGAAGGCATGTCTTTTACCCTGCCTTCCGAAGGCGTTTCAGCGGATAAAACTGTTCGGGTAGGCTCAAGCCTCCTAACAACTTCCTGCTCTGCCGCTACAGCCTGAAGGACCAAGACCCTCCCGTCAGGACTCAACAGGTTCCTCGAAGATCTCGACGGCCCTCAGCGCAGCAAACGACAGCCCCGAGATGACGATCACCAGAAGGCCTAGGGGCGGGTTAAACGCCATCGCGAGTGCACCCACCGCGGTCAGCAGCAGCGTTACCCTCTTGTAGGTGCGGTATCTTGACTCAGTCTGAACGACGCCAGGCATGATCGCGGAAGGGGACCTCTCCGGCTGGCCCCTCTTGGCTGTCTCGCTCCTGCGCGCCTCCTGCTCCGGCGTCCATCCTGCCTTCCGGTATCCTCCAAGGTAGGCCGCGACGAACATCAGAAAACCAAACGCTGTGCACGCGACGATCACCAGCACAAGGGCCGCCCCGCCGCCCATCTGCCCACTGAAGTAGGAGAAGAAGACGTAGCCACCAACGACCAC
>Ga0315307_1000871_pt1 | contig 13192 bp, 13 predicted proteins | sample TDP2_MG_FD_203079 | JGI IMG/M metagenome (GOLD analysis project Ga0315307, IMG submission 203079) | Freshwater sediment microbial communities from Lake Towuti, South Sulawesi, Indonesia - TDP2 | ecosystem: Environmental > Aquatic > Freshwater > Lake > Sediment | place: Indonesia: South Sulawesi... | reverse complement strand
GATACGAGGGCCTGCATGGATATCGTGTATCGTCAGGGTAAGAAGCTTGTCTATGCACCTGATGTTGTTGTTTACCATCATCGTAGACCCTTGTTCAAGCCGCATCTTAAGCAGGTCTGGACTTATGCTAGGCATAGGGGGTTGTTCGCAAGAATCTTCCCTAAGACTTCTAGGCGTCTGACCTACTTTGTTCCCTCGATATTCGTTGTAGGCATAGTCGCCAGCCTTCTGCTGTCTTTCATTCCAGTCCCCAGGTTCGTGTTCACAGCTATATACGGAGCGTACCTGTTTAGCTTAGTAGTAAGCGGCGCTGCTACGAAGAATCTTAAACTATTTTTCATAGTTCCGGTCGGAATCTTTCTTACGCATGCCACCTATGGGATCGGTTTCATATCTGGATTAATGGCTCATAAAGTTGATTGAGGAATAGGTTTTGCAGTCTGCTGTTCGGGACGAGGCTATAAACGAGTTCGTTGATCGCTTGAAAGATAGAATCCCTACTAAGATGGTCAATTTATACCTGTTCGGCAGTGTGGCTAAAGGGACGGCTAAACCTGAGAGCGATGTAGATATTCTAGTCGTATATAGGGATGCTTCAAGCGACCTCGTCTTGGATATTGTGTGCGAGATAGCTTTTGACATAGCTCTTGAAAGAGGCATCCTCATACAGCCCGTCTTGATGAGGGCGGATGAGTTTGATCAGCAGGTCGGAAGTTCTCCCTTCCTTTGGGAGGTTTTGACTGCAGGCCGTCCAGTATATTCTTCAGGTAAATCTACAGAATGGAGACTTGATTTCAAGGAATATATGAGGCTGGCCGAAGAATACTTGTCCTATGCGATCGACGCTTGCAATGAAGCAAGAACGCGGCTGGCTATAGACACTGGGTACAACGCTATCGAGCTGCTCGTCAAAGCTTTGATCATAAAGAAAGGGGTGAGCTTGGCCTCATCGCATAGTGGAGTCGTACAGCAATTCGGAGAGCTATACGTCAAGACTGGAGAAATAGAGAGAGACCTAGGAAAGACTATTCACAAGTCTTTAGCGTTAAGAGGGCAGGCGAGGTATGTCCCATCGGCCCAACTGAAGAAAGAGGATGCTGCACTAGTGATCGCTACGGCGAGGAAGATGATCGAAATCGGAAGGAGAGAACTCTAGGATTTCTCAAGCTATGCAGCGAATAGAGATCGAAGCTTCGATTCGATAGGTGACGGGTAGGATGAAGATACAAATCAGTTACCCTCCTTTGCCAAATAGTAAAGGCGTCCCAATGCTTTCTCAAAACAGACAGTTTCAGTGGTTCTCTGAGAGTACGTATATCTATCCTGTTGTTCCTGCTTACGCAGCGACCCTATTGAAGAATGCAGGATATGAAGTCATATGGGATGATGCTATAGCTGAGGAAAAGACGTATGTGCAATGGTTAAAAGAGGTGGAAAGGAAAGAGCCAGACTTGATGATGGTTGAGACGAAGACTCCGGTTGTGAAGAGGCACTGGAAGATCATAAGCGATGTGAAGAAGATTCTTCCAGACGTCAAAACAGTTCTCGTTGGCGATCATGTTACTGCTCTGCCAAAGGAGTCTATGGAGAAAAGCCAAGTTGACTATGTTCTTTGCGGCGGCGACTTCGACTTCTTATTGCTCAATCTTGTTGAATACCTTGATGGCAAACGTGGAGATCTGGAGCCTGGAATCTGGCTTAGGGAGAGGGGAGAGATTAGGAATACTGGGCGCTTCGAGCTTAAACATGATTTGGATAGTCTGCCGTTTATTGATAGGGATTTGACGAGATGGCAGCTTTACGCTTACAAGAATGGGAATTACAAAAGGACGCCTGGAACGTACACTATGGTCGGCCGAGACTGTTGGTATAGAAGGAATGGAGGCTGTACCTTCTGCAGCTGGCCTACGCTATACCCAAATTTCAGAGTTAGACGTCCTGAGAGCCTTGTTGATGAGATAGAAATGTTGGTGGCGAAGTATAGAGTTCGTGAAGTCTTTGATGACACGGGGACCTTCCCGGTTGGAGGATGGTTGAGAAGGTTCTGTAGCTTATTGATTGAGAGGGGATTGAACGAGAAGATCTACTTTAGTTGCAACATGCGTTTTGGCGCATTGAGCTTAGAAGATTATGGGCTGATGAAGAGGGCTGGTTTCAGGATGCTCTTGTTCGGCTTGGAGTCTTCTAGTCAGAGGATTTTGGATGAGGTTAACAAGGGCGTTACGGTTGAGGAGATGGTCGACTCTTGTGGGAAGGCGAAAGAGGCTGGTTTGGATGTTCACATAACAATTATGTTTGGTTATCCGATGGCATCTAGGGAGGAGGAGCTTCAGACATATCGATTGGCGAGGAAGTTGATGGAGGAGGGCTGTGCTGATACTTTGCAGAGTACGCTTCTGATGCCATACCCGGGAAGCAGATTGTATGAGACGGCTTTGGAGAACGGTTGGCTGCGTTATTCGCCCGGCGAGTGGGAGCATTGGGATATGTCTGAGCCTGTTATGAAGAGCCTTGATATGTCGCCTGAAGAGGTTAAGGAGTTATGTGACGAGACTTACAAGCTGTTTATGTCTCCGAGCTACGCTTTGAGAAGGCTAATGTCTATCCGATCTCTTGAAGACCTGAAGTTCAGCTTCCGCGGGGCTCGCAAGGTTATCGGTCATATCAGAGATTTTGCCGGTTCAAGATGAGATTTTCCAAGAAATTCTTTGACGTGCTCAACAAGTTCATTAGGCACTATGATGTTGAGCGCTCCTACCAAGCATTTCTCGAAACACAATAAATTATTAACTCTAGACATAGGCTGCGGAGACGGGAGGAAAAGTTCGATCTTCACCCAATTAGCTTCTGACATAGTCGGTTTAGATATATCCCTTGAAGAATTGGGCGAAGCACGCAAGAGAGGCATAAAAGTCATGCTTGCCGACGCTCTCCACCTTCCTTTCAGGGATAACTGCTTTGAAGCTGTTTTATGCTTTCACGTTATTGAGCATTTGAGGAAATCCGCCCAAGCTTTAAAAGAAATTCGGAGAATTCTGAAAAATAGTGGTTTACTTCTCCTTACAACTCCAAATAGCAGAAGAATCACTAATAAAATTGGGCTGCTATTTTGTGGGGGAAAGCCCGGGTCTAAGTATCCGCTCAACCCAGACCATTGTTTTGAGTATGATGAAAGAAGTCTAATAAACATCATTCGCAATTTCTCGGAGGCGTACGTCATTCCATTATTCATCGGTATTAATTTACCAAGTCTGAATGTAAACATTGAAATGAAATTTCCTAGCTTTTTTAAGAGATACTGCGACCAATGGATTCTGGTAGCGGTCAAGTAGTTTCGGAGGCACGATCAATTATAGACTCTAATTGATAAGAATGTGCAAGAGACGAAGATATTTGGAAAAGAATCTTGAATTCATGGCCTAATGCTATGGTTAAACCATTTAAGGACCAAGAGATAGTCGGAACAGTGGAAGCTATAGAAGGAGCAGGTTACTTGCCGTTCAAAGGTGGGGCATCGCATCTACTATGCAAAGCTGATCTCAAGCATTCCCACTTCATAATAGCAAAAGCAAGAAAGGAAGTCTAATACTGGTAGGATAATACAGTCTTTACAATCTTGCCCAAGATGAAAAAGGAGCCGTTGCAGTTCATTGACAACTTACATCGAGAATAAGGAGCCATTGGTTTCCGTTAATATTCCAACTTACAATTCTGGAAAAACATTGGATGAGTGCTTACGGTCGGTTGTCAGCCAGGCATATCGCAACATCGAAATCGTTATCGTCGATTCATATAGCTATGATCGAACGTTGGAAATAGCCTTGAATTATGGTGCCAGGATATACTTTGCTGATACGCTTTCGGAAGCGCGAAAATTAGGTGTAGAAAAAAGCCTTGGTAAATACGTTTTCTTCGTGGATTCGGACCAAGTCATAACAGCGGATGCCATAGCGAAGTGCGTTTATAAATGCGAAGGGGAAGGATATGATGCAATAACGCTCTTTGAGCAATCACTTGTCAAAAAGGGCACATTTACTGAGAGGGTCATAGCGTATGATAAGTGGCTTTTACACTCTCAACGTGACGATCACCCTATTTATGGTTCCGCCATTCCACGTTTTTTCAAGGCTGATGTTCTTAGAAGAATCAAATGGCCTAGGGGTTTGTGTGTACAGGAGCATAACTTGATTTACTATGAAGTTGTAAAGATGGGCGCTAAGGTTACCTTCATGAATGTATTCATCTATCACAGAGAACCATCTTCATTAGCTCAGTTTATAAGGAAGTTCTATCGCTACGGGTTTTACTACCTTCCGGCCTTGCGAGAGAACAAAAAATTGGTACTTGCCCACAGTATGCCCCGAAGAGTTTACTTCTCTAAAAGAGCCTTGACGAAGCCTTCACTGTTTGCCGCGTTATTCTTGCTGTACCTTATAAAAGGATTTGCAGCTTCTTTAGGTGCACTAGCTTACAGCCTTTGGAACAAGAAAAAAATGAAGTTGCAGTGAGGACAAAATGATTATCCTCGTAACCGGAGGAGCTGGCTTTATCGGTTCTCACGTAGCAACTTACTATTCTCAAAAAGGCGACCAAGTTATCTGTTATGACAATCTTTCCAGAGCGGATCTTCTTAAGAAGCCGGTTAACAAAACGTACAATCGGGATTATCTCAAGAATCTTCCCAATGTAAAGCTGATCAACGGAGACATAAGAAATCTAGAGAAGTTGAAGGAAGCCACGAAAGATATTGATGCAATAATACATACTGCTGCGCAAACAGCTGTAACGACTTCCGTTCATAACCCTAGAATTGATTTTGAGGTTAATGCGTTAGGCACTTTCAATGTTCTGGAAGCAGCCAGGTTGTCAAATAGCGACCCGGCAACTATCTATTGCTCAACTAACAAGGTCTACGGTAGCAATGTTAACAAGGTCCAAGTGATAGAAAAGCAGACTCGCTATGCATTTGAAGATAGATTTAAGAACGGTATTCCGGAAACTTTCCCTGTAGATTTATGCGAACACACTCCCTATGGTTGCTCAAAACTAGCAGCGGATTTGTATGTTCAAGACTATGCATATCTCTATGGTTTAAAGACCGCTGTTTTTAGAATGTCTTGCATTTATGGTACTAGGCAATTTGGCGTTGAGGATCAAGGATGGGTGGCATGGTTCACTATCGCCACGATGCTTGAGAGACCTATAACGATTTATGGAGATGGAAAACAGGTTAGAGATATTTTGTATGTTTCAGATTTGGTGAGCGCCTTTGATGCTTTTCTGGGAAGAAAAGAGAAGATACATCACGCTGTTTTCAATATGGGTGGTGGACCAAAAAATACTGTTTCATTACTGGAGGTTTTAGACCTACTACAAAAGTTGACGAAAAAAAGGTTAAAAATTGCTTTTAAGGACTGGCGCCCTAGTGATCAAAAGGTCTATCTTTCTGACATTTCAAAGGCGAGAGAGGCGTTAGGCTGGGAACCGAAAGTAAAATCAAAAGAAGGCTTGGAGAAGCTAGTATGCTGGGTCCGAGAAAACAAAGAAATTTTTGAGTCCGGTAGAGGAGAGACATGCATAAGAAACCAAAAGTATCCGTATTAATCCCGACCAAGAATAGAAGCGCATCTTTGGATAGATGTTTGAACTCTCTGACAAAGCAGAGTTATACAGACTTCGAAGTAGTGATAGTAGACGGAGGATCTACCGACGAAACAAGGCATGTTTGGGAAAAATACTCAGAAAAGCTACAGATAATTTTTGAGACACAAAAAGGCGGTTTGGTCCGTCAAGTAAACAGGGGTTGGCGTATTTCAAATGGGGAAATTTTGGTTCGCACCGATGACGACATAGTGGCAACACCGGAGTGGCTTAAAGCCGTGGTTGAAACCTCTGGGATGTTGGAGGACATCGGAGGGGTAACTGGACCGACAATAATCCCAGAAGATAGGAAGAAATTTCGCGACTTACTCTTTTATCAAGAGAGACTCAAAAAAGGAGGAGTTTTCTGGAGTCTTTTAGGAAAGGTTTACTTTGGTTATCTCATGGAGGGACAACCGTTTGCCGTAGGTAAATGGTTTAAGAGCGGGGCTTTTTCTTTAGGGTCAAACTACCCCGAATGTTTGAACATTGAAGGACCAATTCAAGTCGACCATCATGAAGCATGTAATATGGCGATAAGAAAGGTCTTATTGGAGAAAATTGGAGGATTCGACGAAACTTACATAGGTATCGGAGAGTTCAATGAAGCTGATGTCTCTTTTAAGATAAGAAAATTAGGCTATAGAATTATGTTTGATCCCAGAGCTGCAGTTTATCATCTTCCTAGCAGAGAGGGATTTTTTAAGGATAGACCGAACTCGCGTGAAAGAGTTCTAAACTTCATAAATTTCTATTTTAAACACATAAGGCCAGATACCCTTGATAAATTCGCTCGGTTCTTTTCATATCTTTTATTCTTAAATGGATTTTTCATTTACAAAGCTTTCATGTCTAAACAGGTAAACCAACTAGGTTGTATTCTTGGGACGATTCTTGGATTGTCAAGGAACATATTTAGCCTTAGGAGATGCAAGGCGCATTAAGAGAACACAATTGGATTTCTTAACGCGGTTTTCCGAAATTCATGACCATCCAGCGATAGTGCTATGGAAATCCATTGAAGTTAAGAATCTCTCTGAAGTTATTGACAAAATAAGTTGCGATGGTCCTACGCTTGACCTCGGATGCGGAGAAGGTAAAGTGTCTTCAATACTTTTCAATCATACTGTAGATATCGGTCTTGATATTGACCGGGTCCAAGTTAGAAAAGCTAGACTAACCAAAGGATTCAAAGATTTGGTAATTGCCGATGGCGACTTTCTTCCCTTCGCTCAAGGATCTATTGGTTTGGTTCTTAGCAATTGTGTGATAGAACATATACCCAATATAGAGAGAGTCCTAAGAGAAGTTTCGAGAGTATTAAGAAAGAAGGGATATTTCGTTTTCACCGTTCCCAGCAAGAATTTCGCGACTTACCTCTTTTTCTACGTTCTACTCAGTGTATTGAGGCTAAAGGGATTAGCCCATTATTATGGCACCAAACGAAATGAGTACCTTAACCACTACAATATTTTCTCTGAAGAGGCCTGGATACAGCTACTCAAAGATGCAAATCTAAATGTGGTTATGCTTCGTCAATATCTTTCCAAGTCAACGATGGAAATCTGGGATTTATTGGCTTTCCTAGGGTTTTTGTGGAGAAAGCTTCACCTTGATAAGCTACACGCACTTATGAAACTGTCACCTGAATTCGAGAGGACGAAAATAAAACTGTACACAAAGGTATTAAAAAGATACTATCTTGAAGAACAAACCAACGAGGGTGGAGGGTTATTGATCGTTGCTCAAATCTGTGATTAAAGACGTCGCGCCCAATCTTGTCTACGGAGATGTTTTCCGTGACAAGTATGCCAAGATAAGATTCAAAATGTATTATGATCTTCTTTCATCTTTCATTCGCAATAATACGAGGTTACTAGACGTTGGATGCTATACCGCCGACATGGTCAATCTTATGCCTTCTACAGTAGACTATTATGGTATTGATTCTGATGAAGCTGCACTAGAAATTGCTAAACACCGAGGTGCTGAAGTAATTAAGTTGGATTTGGAGCATGAAGAAATACCGCTAAGAGAAAAATTCGACATTGTCGTTGCCACGGAAGTCCTAGAACATCTGAAAGATCCTGAAAAAGCAATTTTACAAATAAAAAAAATGGTGAAGAATGACGGAGTGGTTTTGATCTCCTTGCCAAATGAATGTACTCTATATCATCGACTTAAAGTATTGCTTGGCAAAGGGATAAACGGAACAGGTTTTGCCCCGCACTATCATCTTCATTTCCCAACGGTAGAGCAAGATAATGAATTTGTAGGAAGGCATTTCACGATTGTGCAGAAGCGCTATTGGGTACATACTGGGGTTGGAGGCAAGGCAGAGAAGGTTCTATCCAAAATCCCGATTAGATTTTTGACAATGTTAGCCAAAATATGCCCCTCATTATTTGCCAGAGGTATTATCTTTTTGTGCAAACCAAAACAGTAACGGCCTTACAGTCGGAATGGGTTGTTATAACGAACCATAACGATAAAGGTAATCTCACACTAGTTCAAACTTGGCACGGATGGCTGATCACCGTTTTTGAAATTATGTTAGTAAACAGTGGTCGAGTTCTGCAGACACTTCTGCATAAATGTCTTCTTGGCGTCTCTGCCTGGAACAGGATCTTGTTGTCTTATTTAACAAATACTATCATACATATTGGGGTATATTTGGGATAATTAATGTCTGGCGCACATGGACAAGCACCTCCTGTTTCTATTATAGTCATTAACTATAATGGTAAAGAATTTCTGCAACAATGCCTAAGCTCAGTCCTAAGGTCCGATTATCACAATTTCGAAACGATCTTAGTGGATAACTGTTCGACGGACCGAAGCGTCGAATTAGTCGAGAAGTTTTTTGAAAGCGATCCACGTATTAGAATGGTGCGTAATGAGAAGAACCTGGGTCCTGCCGCTGGCAGAAACAAGGGCGCCAAGATAGCTATGGGGAAGTATATCGCCTTTTTGGATCACGACACTGAGGTTGAACAATCTTGGCTTGGTGAAGCCGTCAGGGTAATGGAGTGCGATTCAGCTATTGGTGCTGCGCAGTGCAAGTTATTGCTAATGGATTCTCACAATAGATACGACTATGCTGGAGATTATCTGGCAACTTGCGGGTTCCTCATTCAGAGAGTGGAGATGGGGGAAAGAGACGACGGACGATTGGACGAAATTGCAGACATATTCGGCGTGAAGTCGGCCGGCATGATTATCAGACGTGAAGTTTTTGAAGAAGTCGGAGGATTCGATCAAGACTATTTCATATACCTTGAAGAAACTGACCTTTGCTGGCGTGTCTGGCTAAAAGGTTATAGGGTGGTTTACATACCGAGGTCGATAGTGTATCATGCCTTTGGCAGAATCCCAAAGCTCGCATCGCCATACACAAAATTCCTAGCAAAATATCATGGAACTAAGAACTACATCGCCACGTTACTGAAGAATTTAGGGACATGGAATCTTCTAAGAATTTTGCCAGTACACATAGGTTTCTGGCTTGGATTAGTTATTTGGCATATCTTGAGGCGCAGACTAATTGATGCTAGATGGATAATGAGAGGGATGCTCTGGAACCTGACGAACATCAAACTTACTTGGATAAAGCGTCAGGGCATTCAGCGTCACGTAAGAAAAGTGCCAGACAATCGTATAATGCCTAGAGTCTTAAGAAAGCAGTCATTTACATATTTTTACGACAAACTCTCACGTCCAACGTCTGGGTGGAGATTATAAGAATGCTTGATGACAGCTTACGAGACAAAGATTGACTTCTTGAAATGCTTAAACAATTCAACCGTCCTTCAATCGCGTTATGGAGAGCCGTGGAGTAGTTAGCTCAGAGTGGTTAAAAGAAATAGTAAATACATTCGAATCGTCACCTTTTATAGGTGGGGTTTCGCGCGCGCTAGGAACTGGAAGTTCATCCTCACATTTGGAATAGAGTGGAAACGCGTTGACTTATGTGAAGTTTCTTCCTGCAGTTCTTAGCAAAAAAATAGTTGATTTTATGTGGGGGAAACCCAAAATTGGGGAGGGGAAGTTGTCCTCTTCTATTAAGTTCTGTACCATGGTATATATGAGATGTCTACTTGCCTTACTCGGCTATGGATTAGGAGAAAGAACTGTTGAGTATAAATGGGTTTTAGATAACCTCAGCAAAGGAAAAGCGAGAAGGTTACTAGACATTGGTTGTGGCTATACACGCTTGGATTGTTTACTGCGTTTCCTTGGATACGATGTATATGCTATTGACGTGAACAGGCCGCCGTATCTGCATCCTGAAATAAAGTTCATCCAAGACGATATAACTAGAGCCAATCTTAAAACCGATTTCTTTGATACTGCGATTTCAATTTCCACCTTAGAACATGTAGGGTTCGGTAAATATGGTGATCCACAGATGAGAGATGGGGACGTAAAGGCCTTGCAGAATATAAAGCGTGTCCTCAAGAAATCAGGATTATTCCTCATAACCGGGCCCTTTGCCAATGAAAGCTATGTAACGTGGCTTCGGTTCTACACACCCTCAAGAATAGATCGCCTTAAGAAAGGATTCTCGGTAGTGAAGGAAGACTATTTTGTAAAACTTGGTCGTAGGTGGGTTAAAGTAACTAGGCAAATGGCAACTACCTTAAGTGATTCAGGGTCTCTTTGGACACGTACTGGCGGACCTAACGCACTATTCTGCCTTAAACTTCAGAAAAAAGGTTCTGACTCCATGAAAGATGTTTCTGATAGGGTTTGGGCTGGCTGGATCATGAGTTAACATGGTCCTTGCGACCGTGGTTCTGACTGGACTGTATCCTGAGCTGCTAAAGAATTGAGCCTATGAGTTCGGACGAGTGAATGCAGGCTGAAGCCAGCAAGGAGGTGAATCAAACGAGATACGTGGGAATAACGTAGCGAAGCATAGATGCAGAGCGGCAAAAATGGATCAAGGAGGGTTTATCACTGATGAGTTCGTCTTCACCAACAACCATCAGGGCATAGAGGGTCTGGCTTCAAAGCTCACCTTGGATGATAAAGTGGTTATAGAGTCAACAGGAAGTGTGTGGACAAACCTATACAGTACTCTAGATGACAAGCACATACCTCTGGTGCTGGCCATTCCTTTGAAGACGAAGGCAATAGCCTCAGCCAGAATAAAGAGTGATGAGATTGACGCTAGGATACTAGCTCATCTGCTCAGAGATTTCTGGGCTATCTGGGTATTCCTTTTGCGAAAAGTTGGTTTATTTAAAGGTAAAATTTTTTTATTTTCTGATTGCGAAAAGCCGAAAGATACGAATATCCGTGTTCCGACGAGTGCTCCACCCGTATTATAGGCAAAATTGCGAGACCGGAGGGGTTATTAATTGTCGCAAAGAGGGTTTGAGATATTAAGGAGGACTAAGGACGAGGAAAAAGTGCTAGGGTAATAAAGTTGAATTTGGAAAATGAGCTAAACAAGAAGTCGTATGCAAGTCGTACCCCTGTACCATATGCTAGAGAGCGATCGTCCGAAAAGAGTCGGTTCAAGTTTGAGTCACTGGTCGTGCTGACTTTTTACTGTGCTCTAGCGCTGATCGTCCTTAGGATCGTTTTGACTCAGGACGGAACTCTTGGACACAATTGGGATTGGTCCACACCCCCACTATCCGGTCAGCTACAATACAAGGCAAGCAACGCATTTTATGTTTGGAAAGAGTTTTCACTAGGAAACTTCAGATTCTTTGAATTGAGTACATCTCTCTTCACCTTTGCGTTCTCCGTCTTGGGCTACGCCGGCGTCTCGGGGGCATTAGTTTCGAAGTTTCTTCCATTTATTACGATCGTTCTTTCTGGAACGACTATGTTCTATCTTGTTAAGGATATTCTACTAAAGAAAACTAGCAAGGCCGAAACTAACCTCGAAGAGACAATTTTCTTTTCGTCTTTGATGGCAGGCTATTTCTATTCTTTGTCTCCCTTCTTGTTTTGCGAGTTCATAGCCGGAGCTGCCACGCACTTTTTCAGCTACTCTTTCTTGCCGCTTACAGTTCTACTATTCAGAAAGGCAACTGAAGATTCCAAAAAGGGTTACATGATATCTACGGCGATTGTATTGAGTGTCGTTAGTATCTCACTACAGTATTTGCTTCTGATATCAATTGTCTTATCTTTGTATGCGCTAACTCGGACGAATCCTCAAAAATCTTTTAAAAAATTAGTTATTACATACCTTTTATATGTTCCATTCAACGCGTATTGGATCTTGCCTACCCTTTCTTCTTTGGGTGTCGAAATCCATTCTTACCTTGCGACAGAAGGCATCTTTCTACCGAATATTGAGTTTTCTGTTCCTTCACTTGTGGAGATATTCGTGGGAACAGGATACTTTAGACCATTCTTCATATGGAGCATTGACCCGAGAGTTATTGGTATCTGGTTATTCTGCTCGTTGAGTATGATTTGTCTCTTATTTGCATCAGTATTTCTTGTTATTAAGAGAGATAAGGAAAGTTTGTTCTGGTCCACTTTATTGCTTCTTTCTTTTGTCGTAGCTACTGGTGGTAAGTCTCCACTTGGCGCTTTGATAATGTGGATGTATGAAAATATTCCGCTTATGATTTTATTCAGATCTCCGCAGCACTTCATCGCATTGCCAACATTGTTTCTGCCGATACTTTTAGGGATTGGTGTTTTTGGTCTCATACGCAAGGTTGCGTCTGGCTTGACGAAGGAGCGTTTTTTGCTCTACTTGATGATTTTTCTCATTATTACAGTTTGGATATCCCCTTTTTTCACAGGCAATCTCGGAAAGGATTACTTAGAAGATCGGGGAGGAGGAAATTTCGTAGCGAGCTTTCAGTTATCTCCAGGCTATATGGAGATCCTACATCAACTTAATAGCCAAACCGGCGATTTCAGAGTGTTGTATCTACCAATGTCCGGGTCCCCTTATTATCTAGAAACTGAATATCAAAGAGAAGGGCAAGGAGGAGACCCGATCGTAATTTATTCACAACATCCGACCATCGTCTCTGATCTAGCCCCATCTCCTGTTGCAAAGCAAATTGGTCTTTTGCTAGAAGAAACGCTTTATCGAGACAATGTTCCGAAAGGTGTTTCCGAATTGCTTGGGCAGATGAACGTGAAATACATCATATTAAGGAGCGACGTCCGACCACATTTTAGTCCTTTTGCGAATAGCTGGAACCATTCTCGGATTTATCGGTTTCTCAAAGAGAATACGCGGATTAGTTTGGTGAAGGAGTATGAATACATCTCTCTTTGGGAAAACTTAGATTTTCGACCTCATATGTTCGTCCCTAAGGGCGTCAGCTACGTCGAAGGCAATCTCAGTGCGATCGCATCGCTGTTAGATGCAAACATTTTCGACCCTCAAGCAGCGTATTTCTTTTCAAATTCAACACCAGACGAAAACAAGAACTCTATCTTAGCTCATTCCACGACCCTAATTATTTACAAGGATGCGGTTGACACCTGTGCCAAAGAGGGATGGACAATTATTCGGGATGGCGGTTTCAACACTCTAGGTACCGTGTTTGCAAAACATCCGAAT
>Ga0315307_1000868_pt1 | contig 13220 bp, 6 predicted proteins | sample TDP2_MG_FD_203079 | JGI IMG/M metagenome (GOLD analysis project Ga0315307, IMG submission 203079) | Freshwater sediment microbial communities from Lake Towuti, South Sulawesi, Indonesia - TDP2 | ecosystem: Environmental > Aquatic > Freshwater > Lake > Sediment | place: Indonesia: South Sulawesi... | reverse complement strand
GCAAAGCCCGAGCAAACGAGATGAGCTGCCTCTGTCCCATTGAAAGCCTGATGCCTCTCTCCCCGACAACAGTGTCATAACCCTGCGCGAAGTTCATTATGAACTCGTGGGCTCCCACAGCCTTCGCCGCTTCAACGATTTCCTGCTCAGTAGCGCTTGGCCTACCATACGCTATGTTCTCTCGAACTGTGCCGCTGAACAACAAGGGATCCTGCAGCACGATGCCCATCTGGCTTCTAAGCGATTTCAGAGAAACCTTGCGAATGTCGTATCCATCAATGGTTATGCTTCCTTTCTGTGGATCATAGAACCGGGCAGCAAGGCTAGCCAAAGAGGTTTTGCCAGCGCCTGTTGGACCAACCAGCGCAATTCGCTGGTTTTCCTTAATCTCCAGTTTTATATTGTTCAGAACAAAATTGCCCGGGTCGTATCCAAAAGATACATTGTTATATTTGATTTCTCCTTTAGTTCTTGGGAGTTCTATTGCGTCCTTAGCCTCTTCAACTTCAGATTGGGCGTCGAGGATTTCCGTTATTCTTTCTGTGGCTGCTAAAGCCGATTGCACGTTATTGTACAGCATGCTGATCTCGCGGATTGGCATGAAAAACCGCGTAACGTAAGCCATGAAAGCCACCAAGACGCCTAGCGTCAAAGAACCACCCATCACTGAGGTGCCCCCAAACCAGAGGACAAGGCATGTCCCAACAGTTCCAAGCACGTCTACTATAGGGAAGAAAAGCGCTGAAACCCTTGCCGCCTGAATATTCGCTTGAAGGTTTTCCACGTTAACGCGGTCAAACTGCTGAGCGTTAGCCATTTCTCTGGAGAAGGATTGGACCACGCGCATTCCAGATATGCTCTCAGCAAGGTTGGCGGTGACTCCTGAGATCTTTTTTCTCGTCAGTCTGTAAGCTTCTCTGACTCTCTCTCCCAACAGGATGGTTCCAACCAAGAGAATTGGAATCACTGTGAAGGTCACCAATGCTAGCTGAGCGTTCAGAATAAGCATCATAACCACTATGCCGACTAGGATGAATATGTCACCGATGGCAAGTTCAACGCCTGAAGTCAGGAACTCGTTCAGCGTTTCCACATCGTTCGTGACACGTGACATGATTCGTCCAACATGCCGCTTGTCGTAGAAACTCATTGAAAGCTTCTGAAGCCTAGAAAACATGTCCATTCTGAGGTCGAAGATTAACCGTTGCCCAAGCCAGAACCTCAAATAAGTTTGAAGGGAGCTGACTATCCAAACAATAACGTAAATGCCAACATAAACTGCTGAAATCCAGTACAGACCCGTAAGGTTGCCCTGGGCAATGTACTGATCAATTGCGACGGCTAGTATGTATGGGCCCGTCAACCCTAGGCTTGCAGAGACGAAAAGCAGCGAGATTATTATCCCGAAATTTAGCTTGTAACGAGCCATGTAGTGGAGCAGTCTCTTGATCAAGACGCGATCAGGAACGGTGCGCTTTGTTTCCTCTTCGTCGATGAGAAAAGGTTGGTGAAATCCCATTCAGTGAGCACCTCTTGCGTGTCTCTTTGTTTTCAACTTGGCAGGCTCGTTCGAAATTTGAACCTGACCCTCGGGCTTCGCTTGGGCTGCGAGCTGGGTTTCATAGATGCGTCTGTACATTCCGTCTTTTTCCATCAGTTGGTCGTGTGTTCCAGTTTCAACGATTTGTCCTTGGTCTAGCACGATGATTTTGTGTGCGTTTTTTATGGTTGACAAACGCTGTGTGATCACGAAGGTGGTGCGGTTTTTGAGAAGTGCTTGTAATGCTTTCTGGATTTGATATTCGGTTTCGATGTCGACGCTTGATGTTGAGTCGTCGAGGATTAGGATTTTAGGATCTTTTAGCAGTGCTCTGGCTATTGCGATTCTTTGTTTTTGTCCGCCTGAGAGTGTGGATCCTCTTTCGCCGATTATGGTGTCGTAGCCTTGTGGAAATGATGTTATGAAGTCGTGTGCTTCTGCTGATTTTGCAGCGCTGGTGATCTCTTCCATGGTTGCGTGGGGTTTGCTGTATGCTATGTTTTCTCGAATCGAGGATGAGAAGAGGAAGGTTTCTTGATGGACGATGCCTATGTGTTTTCTCAGTGATTTGATTTTTGCTTCTCTGATGTCGTAGCCGTCTATGGTTAGTTTTCCTTGGTTGAGGTCGTAGAATCTGGGGATCAAGCTGATGACTGAGCTTTTTCCTGAGCCTGTTGTGCCGAGTAGCGCTATGGTTTCGCCTGGTTTGGCTTCAAAGGTTACGTTTTTGAGGACGGGTTCTTGACCGTAGCTGAATGAGACGTTTTCCAATCTGACGTGTCCCTTTATTGGGGGCAGTTCTATGGCGTTGGGTTTGTCTTTGACTTCGGGGACTGCGTCCATGATTTCGAATATTCTTTTTGCTCCTGCGATGGCTCGTTGTATGAATGATGTGATGAAGCCTAGGAAGCGCATGGGCATGAGTAGGAGGAGGAGGTAGCTGTTGAAGGCGATGAGGGTTCCGATGGTTATTTCTCCTGACATTACTTGTATGCCGCCGTAGAGCAGGATGAAAACTGTGCCTAAGCCTGCTATGAATTCAATCGGTGGTATGTGTAGTGCTCTGAGCTTGGCTGCACGGAGGTTGGTGTTGAAGTAGTCCATGCTCTTTTCCATGAATTTGCGTTCTTCGAGGTCTTCCTTTGCGAAGGCTCTGACGACTTTCACGCTTGTGATGTTTTCTTGAAGGACCTCGTTTATCACGCCTAGTTGTTCCTGTCCCTCAGTGAAGACTGGTCTTATTTTTCTCGAGAATCTGTATGTGATTATGAAGGCGATGGGTATGGGTGAGAGTGCGAGTAGGGTTAGTTTCCAGCTCATGGAGGCGGCTATGGCGAATACGCCTGCGAATGTGGCTAGGATGCTGATGAACTGGGGAAAGCCCCAGGCTAGGAAGCCTCTCAGTAGGTCGACGTCGCTTGTGACTCTTGACATGAGTTGGCCTGTGGGCATTTTGTCGTAGAATGTGAATGATTGGCGTTGTAGGGCTTCGTAGATTTGGTTTCGGGCGTCGTAGACTGCTTTTTGTGCTACGTATTCGGTTGTGTATCTTTGTGCGAAGGCTAGGGCTCCTCTTAGTGCTGCTATGCCCAGTATGCCGAGTGCGAAGTATAGTAGCAGTTGGTATTCCTTTCGGACGATTAGGTCGTCGATTATTATTCGGATGAGGTATGGGACTATGATGTTTAGGGTTGTGACTCCTAGGAGGCTTAGGATTACTAGGAGTTCTAGGTGCCAGTATCTGCGCAGATGACCGAGCACTCTTATTGTGGCACTCATCTTAACGCTTTTTCCTTGCTCTCTCAGAGAACCCATTGATGGCTCTCATAACGCTTCGTTGTTTTGGTTTTCTCAGAGATTAGGGGTAAGATGAGAAACGATGATATAATGCTTACTCACGGCTGAATGTTGACGGGTTCTGTCGGGAGAGGGTTAGTATGAGTGCTGAAAAAATTTTTCAAGGTGAAAGTTCTGGTTTTCAGTTTGTTTTCTGAGCGCTGTTTGTGGTTCTGTATGGTGTTTCTGGCGCTGATGACTGGTGTTCTTGCGTGACGTTCTATGTTGCTGTGCGTGACGTTTAATGTTGGCATGCGTGGCGATTGGCTATGTTGAGTGGCCGTGGGTGTGAAAGAGTGTGTGAAAGAAGAAGGAGAATATCGCTTAAGCCCGTCTTCTACTGGTGTTGCGAGTTCTGTGCGTGATGAAGTTGACTTGCGCTATAGGCTTCATCATAATCACGTATGGATTTGGCTGAAGCTGTGTGGACATCGTCGTCAGTGTGTTCGCGGTGACATCAACGAGGCATGTGCTGCGGGCAGGTTGGAGCAGTTGTACTTGAACATGCGGGCGCAGTCTGTTTGTTCGTCGTTGAGGCAGTCAAGCGTTTTGAAGTTGTGGTTGACTCTGGTAGGTCTGCCATAACAACTTCTTTCGATGTTGGAGGCAGTTTCTGTTTCATGAGTTGTTGACTTCCGCTTAGAAACAGTAATGATACCGAGTTGGTTTCTGTTCAGAACTAGTTGTGGACACTAGACCGTGTTGTTCGTTTGTGCAGAGTGGCATCCTTTTTTTGGGCTAGCCCTTGTTAGTAGATGCGGGGTAGTATTTTCTTTGTTTTTCTTTTGTATTCTTGATATTCTGCGCCGAATCTATTAGTGAGCATTTTTTCTTCTTTTTGTATGCGGAAGAGGAGGAAGATTGTGGCTGCTGCGATGAGTATTAGTCCAATGATGCTTGAGAAAAGTAGGACGAAACCGAGGCTCCTTACTGTTTCGCCTAGGTATATTGGGTGTCGAACGTGTTTGTAGAGTCCATCCTTGACTAATCGATGGTTTTCTACAATTTGGAGTCTTCCGGTTGCAGCGAAGCTACTGAATCCCGCTTTCTTCTTCAGCTCCAATCGTGCTTTGTTGCGCAAGTATCCGCCAGTTAGTAGCATGGCTAGGCCGGCGAGAGCAAAAATTTGAACCTTGAGGTTTTGGAGAAAGACGAAGTCGAGTATCGCCACGATGAAACCTGCGGATGTGGTTACGAGGAAAGGAAGCAAGGTCCAGTCTTCTTGGAATGATTTCCTCACTGTCGATACCTTAGTTTGCATAAATACCTTGATGTTGGACAATAAACATTTGCGCTCCTAACCCAGGGGGTTCTTGATCAAGCAAGGCTTAAGTTGAACAATACAGCATGAAAAGAGAGAATGAACACATGGCGGGGGTACCCGAGCCAGGTCTAAGGGGGAGGACTTAAGATCCTCTGGCGAAGGCCTTCGTGGGTTCAAGTCCCACCCCCCGCACTAATCTACCGGTAAGGTCAGGTGTGAGTCCCCCGTACCTGTAAGAAAAGAAAAACATCATACACGTGTTTCTGACACGATGCTGAAAGAGAACTAGGAGAGAAGATAAGTTTGAGAGGTTTCTGGGCTTGGTGTTCACATTCAATGAAAAAAGAAAAGGAGTTGGGTCTAGGCTTTAGGTCATGGTTTTTTCGCCAATCAAGGTCATCCTAAGGATGGATCGATGTGCCCTTGCCATTGATCATCTCTGTATCTAACCTAGTGATATATTATCACGCCTTCACAATCCAGGACGCCTGTTGCTAGATTCATGGTGTAAGTGCCCCATTTTTGCATGCCTTCAAATTCGCCTGTACCATCTGTTCCTCTGAAATAACCTTCGCCGATACCCGCTAAGCCTCCTGTGATCCTGCCGTTAGCAGTGCCAGACAGAGTATTCTCACCAACGATGATCGTCCATGTTGCAAGAGAGGTTCCCTCCCCAGTCTCTGTGTTCAATGTTATGTGCTCAAAGAACACTTCCATTGTCCCAGTGCCCAAAGTGCCTATGCACGACCCTACAAATGGCAACCCCTCAATATGCATAATGGGACCGGCTTGCCACGCCTTGGCGGGGTAACCAGTGATAGAGCCTTCTACATGGTCCCAATAAGGTTCTTTTGTTATTGCCTTGACTGGTGAGATTATGATTATGGTCAGTGCCAATAGGGCTACAGTTGACATCAAGATCATTTTCTTCATTTTCCATTCTCACCCCCTTTTCTTTCTCTAAGGCATTAGCGTAGCGACAAAAATAGGTAGGTATTTTTTACAGAAATTAATCCTCAATCTGTGAAGTAAAAACGGAAATAGAAGTTATTCACGGGATATATGCACGATTATGGCTGAAAAAGCGCTGAAAATCATAAAAGCTGGAAATCTGTGGGATTTCGCAAAATACTGTTCAAAAATGGGCTTGCCTATTTTTATCAGTCGCGGAACAGACCACTGAAGGTCTTGCACGCTGTGATTTTTGCCTGTGTCAATCCTTTTGTACCACACGCTTACTTGTGTACAATGAATCCTCTTTCTGGGTTTGCTCCTACTGAATCTCATTTTTCCAGTCTTTCTTTTCTCAAGGGCAGTTCGTTCTCTAAATATCTTTGATTGTACATTTTCTTGACTTTGATGAATTTTTCTAAACCTTTCGTGGTTTCTTTCTCGTAGATGTTGATCTCTCCATCGAAAAGTCCTAAAATCGCATGAACTTCTTCTGAAGAATGCATGTAGGGATTCATCACCGCCAAAGTAGTGAAACCTCTTGACCTCAAGTCCTGAATGAGTCCCGTCAGCCACCGTCTAGTATTAACAGCATGATGCTGCAGCAAAACGTCTGAAACAATTTCAAAACAGGCTCTTCTTGGGCCATTCTTCGGAGAAGCATCCAGTCCGCGAAAAGCCGACATCAAGGCAATATCAATGTCAGTTAGGTTTTCGACGCCTTTCAGTTTGAATACGTTGGGCAAACTCTTGACCATCGTGTCTGCTCGAGGATTGCAGATGAAAAGGTAGAAGTGCGATTGAAATTCTTCTACAAGAGCCCTTACTCCGCTTGCCTCTATGGTAACGTAAAATGCTATTCGTCCATCTTTCACTCCTGTTTCAAGAAACTTCCTAATCAACAGGTCTCGTTCATCACTTGAAGGCGAGGTCAGAACAACCGCATAGTTTTCAGGCAATCCCCCGTACAGCAAATTATCGAGATCTAGGCATCCTGTTGCAACACGGCCCGGAAGAACAGCCTCCAACACCTTAATTGTTTTGGGCTCAGGTCCGCGAGCAACCTTGGCGTCAATGTATCGTTTTATGGTTTCTTTCGCGTATGATATTCGCAGTTTGGTGATTTTTCCGCCACGTCCTCGCTTGCCAGAGAAGATTCCTGTTTCTATGAGTCCTCGTCTTTCAAGCTCGGATATGGCTGATCCGCGCCGTTTCGCGGTACCATAAACACTCCTCAGCGACACCCCAGAATTCTTGGCGATCTGCACCAAGCTTCTCCAACCAGCTTCCTGAATGACAAGTTTGCGTTTCATGTAATCTTCAACAAATGCCTGAATCAAACAATCAAACACCATCTTCGCAGCATCAGTCTTGAACTTGAAGATAAGTGGAGGGTGAACGTTAACTTGAATGGCTTCAGATCTGCATACCCTGAAATTACCCGTTTCATCCGTGTAGACTACCTTGGGGCAAAGATAGACAGTTCCTGTGTCGATGGCTTCTATGGAAATCTTTAGCGTTTCCACCTTGAGTGGGTCAAGTCTTTTTCCTCTCAAGTTTAATGAGCCATTCAACAATTCGTACTGCTCGGGCAGCTTGACTGCTTTGAAACCTGAAGGAACAACATTTTCTGCCCTCACGAGCAAACCAAAATTTCTGGCAACATTGACTAAGTCAAGTTGAATCTCCAATTCCTCGCCAACCACTACCTGTTCCGAGGCTGTAAGATGAGCTTGAATGTTGGCGTGTTCAAATCTCTCCAAGCCAACTGCTTCTTCATGGGTTGGCGTCGGTGTAAGGAAGGAGGTTGTTGCAGAAACAATTGACGGAGCATGAAGCACTTCGGTCAGGGACACAGCCAATTCCCGGTCCTTCCTCACCTCTTCTAGCAATCTCAGCACTTGCTCCCTCTTCTCAGGGTGCCTAGCCTTCATGTAAGCGCCAGCTGAACTTTGCAAGACTTTTTCAGCCATAGCGTAGAGTCTGGTTTTTTTCTCGGGTGCTGTCTCTTTTTCGGCGTTGTCCATGTGTAGATAAGCGTCCAAAAGTAATCTGGTAGCCTGTGCGTATTCGGAAGCGTTTCTGAAATCCGCTTTCACGTAGTAGCTGGCGGCGCTTGCAAGATGTTGAACAGCCGCAACATGGATTGTTGTGTCTCTGGAATCAGTGAATTTTGTTCCAGCTTCAAGTGCCTTGCAAAAGCGACTGTGACCTAAGACCAGCATCTTTGTTTTCTCGTTCGGGCCAAACTCTTTGGCTTGTTGAAAAAGCTGAGATGCCTCCAAGTACAGTGCTGATGATGATTCTGCTTCAGCAAGCGTCATTTTTTGCCAAGCTCGAGAAAGTGTGATGATAAGTTTGAATTCCTTCTGGTCTTGTTCAGTTTCTAATGATCGGAGTATTTTCTCGAATGTTTGGGCAGCTGAGTTGTATTTTTGTGAGCTGGAGTAGTGGTCGCCTTTTGTGTCGAGGATCTTTGCCTCCTCAAGAGCCACTCTTCCTAAGCAGTATTCGCGTCTCGAGTCCGATGCTTTAATCAGGCTGGTTGCCATGATTTTTTCGTCGAGGTCTACAATTTCTGTGAGCTTTGTCTCGAGGGATTTCTTGCTTTCGTTGAACAGCTTGATTGCTTCCTTGAAGGCCGTGAGTGCTTCTTCACTCTGTTCTTTTCTGCTCAGGTCCTCAGCGTTTTCGATTTGGGCTAATGCGAAATAATTTGGTGCAAGGTAACTCCATTTTCTCAACGATTTCTGTACGTTGGCAGCTTTCTCGAAGTGTTCTTTTGCTGAGCCAGATTCTTGTCTTTCATGATGATGCTTTGCTTTTTCGATTTCACTCCAAGCCTGCATATAGGATGCATAGTCTTGATACAGGTCTTTCAACTTCGGAATTCCCTTGGCCGCTTTCGAGTAGCTTCTTGAAGCGTGTTCAAAGTTTTCGGCAGCTGGCAAGTATTCCTGCAAAGTATCCTGCGCCTTAGCGATTTTCCAGTGTGATTCTGCTCTTAGACTAGCCATGTCAAGTCTGATGGCTGTTTCCATTGCTTTCTGCGTAATTTCTATAGCCTTTCGTAGATACTCAGGATTGTTTGTCAACTTGTATAAGTGATTGAGGAGCCTCCAGTAAGTATCTTGGTAACCATATATGCTGGTATAAGGCACTACTTTGCCTCTCTTCTCATAGGACGGTATCCTTTTTGATATCAGTTCAATGCATTTTTCCTTATTTGATGCGGCTTCCTCAAGCAGCATCCTCTTGGTTTTGAGGTCTGATTCCAAATAGGCCATTTCAGCCTTTGTGTCAGCGAGTCTGTTGTAAAAGGCGCCTATGTTCCAATAGACGAAAGGTTTCCACTGCATTTGGATTCCAACGCTTCTTTCCAAGTGCCTCAGGGCTTTCCCCAACAGGCTCTTTTTCTCGTCGAGATCTGGTTCCAAGCGTCCTCGAGCTGTGAGCGTGTTGCCTAACACGTAGTGCGTGTAGATTATAGCGATCGGGACTTCCGAATTCTCGGCCACTTTCAAGGCTTCTAGACCATTTTTCTCCGACTCTCGTAGGAAATCTAGTTTCTTCTCGGGGTCGGTTTCCCACTCGGCCAAGTAAAAGTAATGCTCCGCATGCCCGCTTGGAGGCGGTATTAGACCTCCTCTTGGACAAATGAAAGAAAATATCGGGAACAGCTGCTCAGACTTGTCATAGTACCGCATTGCTTCCTCAGAGAGTTTCAGTCTTTGGTCTGGATCTTCGGTTTCAATGGCTTTCCAGTAGAATTCATATGTTAGGAAACTTAATGCAAAAGCTTCGAGGAAGTTGTCTCTGGTCTTCTCGGCACATTCAAGCATTTTCCCAAAACATCTAATGCTTTCATCTCCCTCAGTGAAATTATCTCCCAGCCAGAAATACGCCTGTCCCAAGAGATTATAGTCGCCTGCCTCCTCAGAAAGATCAACAACCTTGTTGATGTATCTGTGAGCCCTTTCACGGTACTGCTCTTGTATCTCGGGATCACTAATGACGAACCATGTGTGTGTTATCAGACAAACAGCCAGATTTAGATAGGCTTTCCCAGAGTCAGGATCATTAATTTCCCTGAGAGCTGCGACAGCTTTTTCTCCCCATCTGAAACCTTTTTCAACGGCTTTTTCTATGGCTTGTCTATCGGGCTCGGGTATCCATCTTAATGAGAATACTGAGTATTCATAGGGAGCCAGTGCACTGTAAGTTCTCACGTACTCATGCATGTCTCTTGATTCTGAGAAAATATCCATCGCTTTGCTTGCCAGTTCCAGGCACTCGTCAAGAGAACTCCTTCTTTCGGAAGGGTCAGACGTAAGCCAGAAACCAAGATACTTGGCTACAGCTCTGGAGCGAAGACTCCTTGCCTTCCGCTCCCCAGCCAACTTCTCATAAAGCTCACCAGCTTTCTCATAGGCTTCAACAGCCCGTCGCACCCTTTCCCTAAACTCTTCTTGACTCCCGGCTTGAAAGGAGGCACGGTGAAAGCAGTGGCCAATCTTCTCGTGAACCTCACCCGTCTTCAAGAAATCAGTTTCAGACACTAATTCTATGGCTTTCTCACAAAACTCAGCCGCACCCAACCAATCATATTCCTTCTCTCTTTCTCCAGCCTCACTCAGAAAGAACTCTGCATCGGACGACTCTGACATACTCTTGACCCATCACAAAGGTACAATCAAGCCTTTGAAAAGGCTTTTCGTCACGTCCACCCACTAATCAACGATGCACAACACCCATCAAGACACGCATGGACAAAACAACCACATCAAAATCATACAACACACCAAACCAAAGTCAAAAGACCCCACCAAGAAAGAGAGAAGTTGCGGGAGTCAGTGGTGATATCACCAGCTATCACTGGGTTCAAGTCCCCCCACACCACCTATAAATAAGGAGGCAAGCAACCAATAGCAAATACGAGAAACCCGTCCTAGGGTGAACAGAATTGACCAAAAGCATTGCAGTGTCAGGTTTTGTCAAGTCAGGGTTTGAGGCCGTGCAGGAAGCCTTTGTCGAAAACTTCGAGCGCCGCCACGAGCTTGGAGCTGCCTGTTGCATCTGCCACCGTGGGGAAAAAGTAGTTGACCTGTGGGGTGGCGTAAGGAATGAGGTCACCAGAGAACCTTGGGAAGAGGACACGATGGTGATCGTGTTTTCGACCACGAAGGGATTAGCCAGTCTCGCCATGGCGCTTGCACATTCGCAGGGGTTGTTTGACTACGACGAACGTATCTCAGAGTATTGGCCTGAGTTTGCGCAACAAGGTAAGGATAAGATCACTGTCCGGCAACTGCTGGCACACCAGGCAGGGCTCTTTGCATTCGACGAAATGGCTGACAAGAGCCTCATCGCAGACCTCGACCGTTTAGCTGTGGTTCTAGCGCGGCAGAAACCGGCGCATGAGCCAGGAACACAGCAGGTTTACCACGGCATAACCCTCGGATACTACGAAAGCGAAATCCTGCGCCGAGTCGACACCAAACACCGCAGCATAGGACAATACTTCCAAGACGAAATTGCCACTCCACTCGGACTCGACTTCTACATTCGACTTCCCGAAGAAATTCCTAACGGCAGGCTGGCTACCCTCAGACAAGCCAAGATTGACGTGCGCGCATTGTTCACTATGCCATTTCCCTTAGTTCTCGCGGCGATGAACCCGCGTTCAGCAATCCGCAGAGCACTGGTAGGATCCCTGTTTCCCCTAGACAAAGAACGTATCTACGCCCGAAATTTCGAAATTCCTTCAGGAGGAGGCGTGGGAACCGCTCGCGCAATTGCCCACGCATACAGCGTCTTCGCCACAGGCGGAAAAGAGCTTGGGTTGAGAGAAGAAACACTTCGGCAGCTCATGGCGCCGCCTGTCGCACCGCTGAAGGGATTCCGAGATGGGGCGCTAAAGGTGGAGATGCCATTCTCACTCGGTTTCTCGAAGCCCAGTCTGGGGAACCGCTTCGGGTCTCCTAGCTCGTTCGGGGCACCAGGGTCAGGAGGTTCATTTGGATTTGCCGACCCGCAAGCCCAGATAGGATACGGCTATGTCCTTAATGGGATGGGTACGTCCATGCCAGATCCACGAGACCTCGCTCTGCGCAACGCAATGTACCGCTCGATCGGCGAGACAGATCCATACCGCAAGCGAGGAGAGTAATACAACTCGACTTGCGAGTCAGAAAAAACTATGCTTACGTTGTAGTTGTTGCTAGCTTAGTTGCTTGCACCTTAGGTTTCCGTGAAAGTGCTAATGCTCCACCAATTGCGCCCAATATGAAGCCTATTATGAATCAAACCAACCATTCTTGTCCCTTTGAAAAGACTGCAGCACTCTGCCATCCCTGTTAAGAATTTGATTATGCATTCGTCGTTCCTCATGAACTCACCTTCTGATTGCAGGTTGCGTGTAGCTCAAAACTTAGGTTTCTGGTTGGTTGGATTAAACTTTACCCAAAAAACTGGCAAACAAAGCCCGCCCAGTTCAAGCCAATACTTATAAACCCGATTGAAAACCACCGTTCACGTGATACCTTGAAAGCGCTAATCGCCTACGGCACACGATATGGAGCAACTGCTGGAACCTCAGAGGAAATCGCCAAGATACTAAGAGAAGAAGGCTTCGACACCAAGATAGTTAACCTGAAAGAAGAAAAAATCAAAGACATAAGAGAATACGACCTAATCCTCGTAGGCAGCGGCATGAAGATGGGCAAATGGGTCAACGAGGCACAGGATTTTCTAAGAAAATTCCAGAAAGAATTCAACCACAAAAAGCTGGCTTTGTTCGTCTCTTCGATGCAAACGCTAGTTGAAAGAGAAGGAAAAACAGCTGAAGGCGGAGTTTGCAGTGCACGTGAAGTCACGGAGAACATAGTGGCAGAATATAGCCTCAAACCAATAACGACGGGTATCTTTGGCGGAGTCATCAACTATAACAAGATGGGCTTCTTTGAACGCAAAGTCATGGGATTTCTCAAGCCGCAACTTGAAAAAGACGGCTTCAAAGAGACCCAGCCTGGCGTCTATGATATGCGTGACTGGGATGAGATACGCAATTGGGCTAAGGAACTCGCTGAGAAAGCTCGACAATAAGCGCGCTGTTGACGTGAAAGCGATCATTTCAGCGATGACCCAATCGAAGATTCTCCCACAAATCATAAGAAGTGAACTGACAATATGTGCAATCACATTAGGGAGGTTTGCATTGAATAAAATAAACAGAAATACAAAGTTCTTTTTGTTGGCTCTTGTGTTAGTTTTCTTATTGTCTGCAACGCTTGGAAAAAGCTTCATGACTGAAACATCCTTCGAAAAGACAGCTAATATCGATTCAATTGGCTCATTCCTGCAAGCGGGGAAGTTCTGTACACTAGCAGGCCGGACCGTTAATTGGGAGTCTGTTGGTGGAGAAAATGTAACATCGGGTCATGATGAAGAGATTTATAAGTGGAGTATTCAAGACGTAGTCGGTGATGTTGCTCTTGTCAATAGAACTTGTGTAGTTGCGCACATTCGACCTCAAACGGGCGAAAACTACACGGATACTTACGATTTTGACTATGAAATTGCAACGAACCGCACAATCCTTTCTGCCCATCTCAAGTACATGAGATTCGA
>Ga0315307_1000866_pt1 | contig 13230 bp, 14 predicted proteins | sample TDP2_MG_FD_203079 | JGI IMG/M metagenome (GOLD analysis project Ga0315307, IMG submission 203079) | Freshwater sediment microbial communities from Lake Towuti, South Sulawesi, Indonesia - TDP2 | ecosystem: Environmental > Aquatic > Freshwater > Lake > Sediment | place: Indonesia: South Sulawesi... | reverse complement strand
AGCCCGCTTGAGTTCGTCAAGAGGATGGGGCTCTCGACGAATTCCGGGAAGAGGTGCCGGTCGATGCCGGCGCTGAAGGAGTGAACCCATCTCAGCCTCGTGGCCGCCCGGAGCATCGCGGGCGTGAAGAGGCCGGCGAAGATGACGTCTACGTCCCGGACCAGGTTGACTAGCTCGGGTTCCTCCACGGCCTTCACCACCGACACATCGGGAGCCACGCGGCGAATCTCGTCCACAAGCTCGTCTGACAGGTCAAACGAGACCAGTACGCGAACCAAGTGAATCCCCGGGGCTAGAAGGCTGAGTCCTTCCCTTTAAGCTACGACATGGCTGACTGGCTGAGGCCAACGAAGCTTGGGGCGATGAGCGTCAAGGGTGATGCAGGACGAGCGCAAGGAGCAGATCTGAGTCTCGGCTTCACGACGAGCTGAAACGACGCTACGCGGAAGCCCTAGGCGGCCGAATGGAGCAGGCGGTCGAAGGCTTCCAAGTCGACGTTCTGAAGAACGGAACCGTCGTCGAGGTCCAGCTCGGCAAGCTGGCTGCGTTGAGGCGCAAGCTGCGAGCACTATCCAGCAATGGCTACGCGGTTCTGGTGGTCTTGCCTATCCAAGCGGTTGTTACGACGCCCGTCCGGCGTAAGGTTGCGGGCAGAAGCCGAAGCTACCTTCGAACCTACAAGCGGAAGCGAGCCTCCTTCCTCGAAGCGTTCCGGGAACTCGTCCACTTCCCGGAGCTTCTGACCCTTCCCGGCGTTAAGCTTGAGCTGCTCTTGCTTCATGAGCAACGCGTGTCATACGCGGCGAGGGAGACGGTTTGGAGGGGACGCCGTGCGAGGACGAGGTTCCTCGACGCCCTCAACAGGGATACCACGGTCGTCGAGGTCTTAGGCCGAAGAGTGATCCAGGCGAACGAGGACCTGCTGGAACTCCTGCCGGCCAGTCTTCCAAGCCGCTTCTCGAACCGCGACCTGGCTGGGGCGGCCAACGTATCCTACGCCCTAGCGTCGATGACAACCTACACGCTGTCCCGGATCGGCGCTCTACGCGAGGCTGGCAGAGAGGGAAGAAGGAATCTCTACACGTTCACGTCGCCGCAACGGGTCCCTAGCCGCAGAGAGGACCGGGGTTGACGATCCCCTCCGATGCCTTGCCAGGCCGCCTGGAGAGACTCGTAGAGACGGCTGAACGAGCAATGATCAGGACGGCGAGGAATGAGTGTTCCCGAGAAGCTTGATCCTCAAACCTTATCTGGCGAAGGGGAGGAAGCAGAGATCCCCTCTGACCACCATGAAGCCTGATATCGGGATCTATTACGAGTTGGTGGACATCCTCTCAAGGTCGTCTCAGCCCTCGCTTTCATACATGGCCAAGGAATGGCCGGAATTGGAGCTATGGAGGATTCAAGCCCGATCAGAAGTCTTCAAGCTCCTCGCCTTTGAACCGCCGAGGGTTCCCTTAGATGCAACCACAGATGCTAAGCGCGAGGATCGAGACCTCGTAGTAGAAGAGATCTCGTACGATATGCCGTATGGTCCACGTGCGCACGGCTTCTTCCTACGCCCAAGGAAGAAGAGGGGAAGGCTGCCTGCCGTGGTGGCTCTCCACGACCATGGGGGCTTCAAGTACTTCGGCAAGGAGAAGATAACCGCGGTTCCCCAGGAGCCGCCCAAACTAAGGGAGTTCAAGCAGGAGGCCTATGAGGGGAGGAGCTGGGCGACGGAGCTCGCTGAACGTGGGTTTGCCGTCCTCAGCATGGACACCTTCCTCTTCGGAAGCCGGAAGATCCCCGTCGAGTCCATGAACGATGAATTCCAGAAGCGCTTCAACGGCCTCGAAGCCGGCTCAAAAGAGTACATTCAAGCCTACAATCAACTCGCCGCGGAACTCGAACATGTAATAGCGAAGACGATCTTCGCAGCCGGGTCAACGTGGCCGGGCGTATTCGCCTACGAGGATCGCCGAAGCGTAGACTACCTGCTTACAAGGCGTGAGGTTGACCCTTCCCGGATCGGGTGCGGAGGCCTCTCAGGCGGGGGTCTGAGGACAATCTTCCTAGCCGGTTTAGACCCGAGGATCCGTTGCGCGGTCTGCGTTGGCTTCATGAGCACCTTCCATGAACTACTCCGGAACCATACAAGGCTCCACACATGGATGCTCTACGTGCCCCACCTGCCCCGCTTTCTGGACATGCCTGACCTCATCGCCCTACGTGCTCCGGCGCCGCTCATGGTCCAGTACAACAAGGAAGACCAACTATACACTCTGGAGGGGCAGGAGCAATCAGACCGAAAGCTGAAGCAGATATACGGTAAGATGGGCTGTCCGGAGAACTACTCCGGAGGATTCTACGCAGGCCCGCACAAGTTCGACGCCCAGATGCAGGAAGACGCTTTCCAATGGTTCGAGAAGTGGCTGGGGAAAGCGGAGCAAACACCCCCTTAGCTTGACGACCAACTCTCTTCATGGCACGGCAACGACAAGTCACAAGAGTAGTCCCACAGCTTCCCGTCCGACACGTCGTTCAAATGCCAGCTACCTTCTGCGAGCGACCCAGATCTGTTCTCCGCCGTATCGGAAGGGGCCGCGGCTGAAGTCTCCGTATAGGGCTTCGACCTTGTAGCCGCAGAGCTCCAGTAGATACTGCATCTCATAGCGGTAGACGTAGCGGATGGTCAACGGGCTGTAGCTCTTCGAGACCACCCTTCCTCCATTGTCTAACTCCTCGAAGATGTGGTACTGGTTGAGCATCTGACGCTCCGGGTCGTATTGACGAGTATCCCAGACAACTATCCGATGGCCTGTTTCTGGATGGATGAACTCCCCACCCTTCTTCAAGGCGGCTCCGAGAGAGCCTTGATGCGCGACGATGATATCCAGCCTCGGGTCGAAGATGTTGAGGATGAGGCGCCCGTCGTCCATCAAGTGTTCACGAATGCAACCCAGCGCCCGACGTTGGTCCTCCGGGGTCAACAGGTGGAGGAAAGCTCGGTAAGGGATCATGACGAGCCTGAAACGCTGGCCAAGCTGGAAATCACGCATATCGGCCTCTATGAGCTCGATGCGCCGCCGAGTCTCCACGCTGAGCCTAGAGATCTTCCGCCGGGCTATCGAGAGCATCGCCGAGGAGCGGTCGAGGCCAACGATACTTACGCCTGACTCAGCGACGGGAATGAGGATGCGACCTGTGCCACAGCCCAGTTCCAAGACCGGGGATCCGGCTTTCTTGGCCTCCTCGACGTAGAACTGCACGTCGCCCTCTAAGCCGGTCGAGTAATAGTCGTAGAAGGTAGCATCGGCCCCCTCGTACTCCTTCACGCCCTCCCTCCTCCCGAGAGCCTGCTCCCCTGGTATGCGGGCTGGGCTATTTCTGCTCTTGCGCAGACTGCAGGCCTAGGCGGCCTTTTTCCGTGTCTAGCTTAGGGTCTCCGTTGCCACGCGGAGCAGAAACTCGGTCGCGAAGCTGAGGCTCTTAATGTTGACCTTCTCGTTGTCTCCGTGGACGCCTGGCGCGATCTCCTTGAGCGGCGTCTCAGGATGCATCGGTATGAAACCATAGGCCTCTGCGCCCAGAGCTCGGAGGAAGCGGCTGTCCGTCATGCCCGTGGTTAGCCTTGGGACCATCACGGCGTTAGGGGCCATCGCCTTCAAGACGCGATCGAGCGTTTCGACGAACACGGTGCCCGTGGGAGAGCTGGAGGAGGGCGTATACTCAAGCTGCTCCGCCTCTACGCCCGTTCCCCCCGAGAGCCTTTTGGACCATCCCCAAGGCGTACTCGTAGTCTTCACCCGGCAGGATACGCGTGTCGACCTCCGCCTCCGCGACGTCTGGTATGATGTTCGTCTTCACGCCGCTTCTGAGCACGTTGGGCGAGACAGTCATCCGCGTCAACGCCCTAAGCTGCTCCGCGGCCTCACGGTTCTCCTTCGCGTACTCGTCTAGGAAGGCGTCGATGCTCCGGGCGTGACGATTTAACGCTATCCGAGAGAGCAGATCGATGCTTCTTGCCGCGCCACGGGATAAGGGCTCACTTCGATGCCTTACTTGAGTTCACAGATCGTCGCGACCCGGTACTTCTCGCCCTTCGAGGTTACCTGGACTTCCTCGGATGGCCTCGTGTCGGCGTTGGGCCTTGTGGAGCCTATCCAGTAGACGAGGCCGTGGACGGGGCTCTCGACAGCCTTCTCTTCGAGGCTCTCCATGTCCAAGAGCCGGGCTATCACGTCGCCCTTCTCCACGGCTTCGCCAGGCCTCTTGAGAGTTATGATTATCCATTCGCCTTCCGGGGCGTAGACCTCTACGGAGTCCCTGCTCCGCATCAGCTGGGCTTCCGATCTGGCGGCCTCGCCGGGCAACATCCCTAGCCAGCGGAGGATGTTCACCAACCCCTTCGATACGAGCTTCGCCTGCTCGGGGACGACCCATCTCTGGCCGCTATGCTCTATGATGAGCGCATGCTTGCCGGCCTCGGTGGCCACGGCGCTCAACATGTCCTTATGGACGATGAAGCCCTTGTCTAAGAAGCCCAGCTCCGTGAAGGGCAGGAGCGAGTACTCGGCGAGCTCTATGGAGAGAGGGTCCCAGCCCATCGCTATGGCGGTGGCGCCCACCCACTGCTCCCAGCAGTGGAGGTCTACCACGTAGTCCGACTGCTCTACGAGGCTCGTGTAGAGGCTGTAGGCCAGCCTCTCGGTTTCGTTTCTCTCGGGGTTCCCGGGCCACAGCCTGTTCATCTGGTGTGGATGGCTGCTGGAGTAGGGCTCGCCTGGCTCCATCTTGTAGAAGTGTCTCCTCCATCTGACCGCGAGGGGATTCGCTATGGGAACCGCGATCAAGGTGCCATTTAGGCGCTCGGCCATAACGCTGTTGAGCAGAAGCCTGACCGTGTAGATGCCTGTCAGCTCTATGCCATGTTGGGCTGCTTGAACGTAGAAGGTAGGCCCCGCACCGTCCCCTTCTACCCTGAAGTACGGTATCTTAACCAGAGACCTATCAGGCATCTCAACCTTGAGGGAGTCCCTTCTGAAGGTTGGCAAACCGCTGTACTCCACGGCTCCCTGTAAGGCTCCTAGGCGAGAAAAGCCTTATCGGGTCGAGGCGGAGCGCCGAGGCCGAAGGGGGGCTGGGCTACGAAGCCCTGCCTAGGGGCTAAGGCATAAATCGAGGCTCTTGAATCTAGGCTGCGGCGTTTCGGGATGAAGATAACCGATCTTAAGGCGACGGTCTTCAGGAACTTCACCCTCGTGCGCATCGAGACGGATGAAGGAGTCAGCGGCGTTGGGGAGGCTCACTGCCCCAAGCCGCATGTGCTTGGCTTGAAGCCCTCCATACTAGGCCAGGACCCGACGAACGTGGAACGCGTCCTTGGGAAGATCCGGCACCGGGGCGGCTACAAGCCCTGGGGCGCCGGCGTGAGCGGCGTCGAGATGGCGCTCTGGGACATCGCCGGGAAAGCCGCGGGGCTGCCTGTCTACCGGTTGTTAGGCGGTAAGGTCCGGGATAAGGTGCGGGTATACCTGGACTGCGGCGCAGGCGTCCGGCGGGAGGGCGAGAGGCCTAAGCCGTCGGAGTTCTACTCGCCGGAGTCTTACGCGGAGAACGCTAGGCGGAAGAGAAGGCTGCCGGAGGGCTTTACCATCTTCAAGTTCGACGTAGGCTTCCACGGCCACCAGCTCCTCTCTGTCCCCGGAGGCGCGTATGAGGCAGATGGCAGCTACCCGGACAAGGGCCATGCGACCGAGCGGGGCCTGAAGTCTGAACTCGCGATCGTGAAGGCCTTGAAGGAGGTGTTCGGAGACGAGGTGGGGCTGGCGCTCGACTGCGGCCCCGGCCAGACCATCCCTGCAGCGATAAGCCTCGCCAAGGCCCTGGAGCCCTACAACCTCGCCTGGGCTGAGGACCTGATCACCGGCGACTACGTGCCCTACACGGACCCTGAAGCCTACAGGCTCGTCTCGTCCAGCACTTCGACGCCCATACTCACCGGGGAGCATATCTACCTCCGGCAGGGCTTCCGAGAGCTCATAGGCCAGCACGCCGTCGACATCGTCGCCCCAGATGCCTGCGACGTAGGCGGCTTGGCGGAGACGAAGTGGATCGCGGAGTTCGCCGACCTCTACGGCGTCTTGATCGCCCCCCACCTGCTCGGAACCCCGATCGCGTACATGGCGAACGTGCACGCCGCGGCGGCGATGCCCCGGAACTACATCGCCTTCGAGTTCCACTCTATCGACGACCCCGAGTGGCTGGAGATGGTGAAGGGTATCGAGAAGCCCCTCATCAAGGACGGCTTCACCACCGTGCCCGACACGCCAGGACTAGGCCTAGAGCTGAACGAAGCCTACGTAAGGAAGCACCTAACTGAAGGAGAAACCTACTTCGAGTAGGAGGAGCCGGTCTCTCCGGCCAGGCCTGACTTGATCTCGATTTTGCGGCAAGGACGTTTGGGGGGCCCAGGTCGCTAAGGTGCTATAGGAAACCCAAAAACGTCGATGCTCAGTGTAGGTTCACAAGCTGAGTTACTAGGGCCTCTAGCCCGACTCAAGGCGTCTCGGTCTCAACCTATCTCTGCTTCGTAGCCCTACTACGGCGGGGTAGAGCGACCTGCTCCCGTCTGTAGACCCCGCTCTTACCGTCAGTTGGGCTAAGGTTGGAAGGGAGGGGGGAGTGGTCCATCTAGCCACAAGTGGGTGGAGAACGCCGCTAGCAACGAGAGAAACCAGGGCAGTAAACGGTAAGGTGTGGAGGGGGCGGCCGTTGTTGAACCTCCCTGATGCAAGCCCCCAGTAGAGTTCCTGCGCTGGATATAACGGCCCCGTATAGCCGATAAAATGGTCCAGGTCAAGTAGTAGACTAGCAGTCCCACAGATCCCGAAGACAAGAAGTGGACCCACGAGTCCACTTGCAACTGCCCTCTTGAACTGTATGCCCCAGCCCCAACCATGTAGACCCTTGAGCAGTTAATACACCCTTCGCACCGACCGTAAGCACCAAAAGACCTCACGGCGAAAACGGGGCAACTAGTGCGATGAAGCATCCTTCTCTCAAGTAGTGCAGCTACCTCAGAAAAGGCTCACCAGAACTAGACCAGAGGCTGAATGGCTTCGACATGCTGATGGAACAGACGCAAGAGGCCCGGAGGGCTGGGACACTTGTCACTTGGCCTCAGTAGGATTCACTCAAGATTTCGGATGAGCATCTTTGGGCTTCATTGACAGATTCTTCCGGGTTGATCGAAAGATACCCTGTCAAGGTTTCGCCGAGGTCTCCATGAGGTTACGAGGAGCTGTGCTGCGACCCTCACTCGCCTTATCGGGTAAAGCCTATGTGGCAACATTACGACGGGGAGTACACCCATTCTAGATGGCTTCTGGCTTTCCGTCAAGTTCCAAGACTAACACGCTGTCATAGGGGTCTGGCGGGTACCTCGGTAGCCCTCTGAAGAATGCACGGTCCCGTCTCTGTTCAACCTTCAGATGTTGATCCGTTGCAAGGAGGCGTGCCGAGAGGACCTTGTTCTTGATGCCTGCGATGCAGGCTTCTCGGCCCAGCCAACGGAGAATATGCCAATAGACGATGTTGCCTTTTGCAGTTGTTAAGCCGACCATGCCGCCGCTGAAGGGACAGCGCTCCGAGCCGTAGATGGATTCGCCGTTCACCTTCATCCATTCGCCTATCTCCCTCAGCCGCGTCAGTGATAGGCGTGGGATCGTGCCGTCGGGCTTCGGCCCTACGTTGAGCAGGTAGTTGCCTCCACCCGCGGCGCAGCGCACGAGGTTATGTATCAGCTGCCTTGTGGTCTTCCAGTTGTGGTCTCCGGCGGAGTAGCCCCAGTTGTCGTTCATCGTCATGCAGCTCTCCCAGGCCCGGCCGGGCTGTGAGGCGGTGATGTGCTGCTCTGGGGTGTCGTAGTCCTCCGGTAGGAGCGAGCGGTTGTTTATGATGATCTCAGGCTGGAGCCTTCTTACCATGGCGTTGAGCTTCGCGGACTGCCAAACCTCCGGGGTCCAGGGCCAGGCGCCGTCGTACCAGAGCACGTCGATCCGCCCGTACCTCGTGCAGAGCTCACGCACCTGCGCGTGCACGTACTCCAAGAACCTCGCCCAGCCCGCGGGGTCCTTCTCCGACCCCGCGAAGTAGGCGGGGTAGCGCCAGTCCAGGAGCGAGTAATAGAAGCCCACGCGCATGCCGGCGCTCCGGCAGGCCTCCACGTACTCGCGTACGAGGTCGCGTCTCGCCGTGGTCTTCGGCGCCGTGAACTCGCTGACTTGGCTGTTGAAGAGCGAGAAGCCGTCATGATGCCGCGTCGTCAGGACCATGTACTTCATCCCCGCCTGCTTCGCGGCGGCCACCCATTCCCGCGGGTCGTAACGCGTAGGGTTGAAGCGTTGGGCGAGGGGTTCATACTCCTCTGGGGGAATCCGTTCGATTAGGCGGACCCATTCGCCCCTAGCCGGGATGGAGTAGACGCCCCAGTGGATGAACATGCCGAACCGGGCTTCGTTAAACCACTTCAGCCTCTCCGCTGAAGCTGATGTCGAAGCTGCGGCTCCCGTGGAGTTCAACGATAAGGCACCTCAAGCCAGAATGAAGCCTCTGGGTTGATATGGGTTGCTCTGGGCTTCTCGGTCAACTGAGAAGATCGCGTTTGGTGAGCACCTGAGGCTCCCTGTATGTCTTAGACAAGCCGAGAGGGGTCGCGGCGAGCCTCCCGCCATCTGACAGGGAAGAGCTTCGGCACAGCGTTTCTATACGCTTCGTACACTGCTCCGTACCTTCTCAGCAGCTCTCGCTCCTCCTAAGCTATGGTTACGAAGCATGTCAGGAGCAGGTCCAGAACAGTTACGACGCCTACCGACCAGTAGCCTGCGAAAAGGAAGGCTCGGGGAAGCAGCAAGCTGTGCGCCGAGTACGTGGGATGCCTGATGACCGAGCTTAAAGGAGGCTTCACTTACGCGGAAACCGAACCGAGCCCCTCAGGGAAGACCAACGGATAGGTTGAAGCGATTCAAGGAAGCGACGTGACTACTCGCCAACTGCCCGCCTCCTAGATGAGCCAGAAGTCCCAGCCCCAGGATTCGCCTCTTATATCCTAGCCCGTGGTTTGGGTGTCCAAGAATCTTGGGCAAGGATCGTGGTTGAATGATGGCACGGGAAGTGGTGGTCTCCCAGCAACCTGACGCGGTCGCGCTTGAGAATGAATGGTTGAGGGCCGAGTATGTGTTAAGCAGGGGTGTCTGGGACCTCTCCTGCAAGGAGAGGGAGGGCGTCTCTATCGAGGGGCTCTACTCCGCTCTTACTACCGACTCTAGGGTTTTCAGTACACGTGACGCCTACAACCGGCGATGGGAAGTGAAGCCCTTCGAGGACAGGATCGGGGCAGGCAAGGAGATGGTCGTCATCCACGAGGGAGGGGGTGAAGAGCCCCGCATCACTCTAAGCCTAAAGCTGTACGCTGATAGGCCCTTCGCCGTTCTCAAGACGGCTGTAGGGAGCAACGGCCCGACGGTCAAAGTGAGGAGTATCAGCGTCGCTGACGAAGAGGCGTACCTTGATGGGGCTCTGAAGCTTGGCGAAGATATGAGCCTATCAAGAATATACGTGGAGAGGAACAAGCTGGGCGATGAGCCAAACTGCATGGTGAAGAGCATCGCGGATATGCCGATGGGCGGCCATCTGAGCGCCGGCAGAACCGTGATCTACAATCCCGAGTCGAAGACTGCCTTTACGGCAGGCTTCCTAACGTTCAACCGAGCCCTCTGCTTCCTCGCGACTGGATACGCCCCTGGGGTCGGTGTCTCTTCCTTCTCGGCTTCCTGCGATTACAACACTTGGATTGCGCTGAATGAAGGAGAGGAGTTGACCTCAGAGAAGCTCTACGTACGGTTCAGCGGCAGCCCTTTAGATTCCTTGGACGAGTATGCTGATGCGGTCGTTTCATCTAATCCCCCTTCCTGCTGGACGCGTAAGCCGCCTACGGGCTGGTGCTCCTGGTACTCCTACAGGTTCGAGGTGGACGAACCCTCCGTGGTAGCGGAGGCTAAGGCGATCGCGGAGAAGTTCAACGGCTTCGGCGTCGAGTATATGCAGCTTGACCATGGCTGGCAGTGGCGTGGCCTCGTCGGCGAATGGACCGAGACGAACGCCCAGTTCCCGCACGGGATCAGATGGCTCGCTGAGCAGCTGCAGGTCTTGGGCTTCAAGCTGGGCTTATGGATGGCTCCAACGCGGATATCGGAGTTTGCTTCGCTCTACAAGGAGCATCCGGAATGCCTCATCAGGGATGCAAGCGGCGCTCCCGTCGTCACGGGGAAGTGGAGTTGGGGCCTCCAACCCTCCTGGGTCCCTTACGGGGACATGCACCTCCTCGATATTGGCCAGCCTTACTCGCAGAGATGGCTTAGGGGCGTCTTTAACACCCTCGCCAGGTGGGGCGTCAAGTACTTCAAGCTCGACTTCCTAGAGCACGGAAACCTCATGGGCGCCGAGAAGTACAGGAGGACTATGGCCCTGATCAAGGAGACGGTCGGTGAAGGTACCTACGTCTTAGCATGCAATGGGCCTATCACCCACGGGATGGGCGCTGTGGACGCCACCTTCATATCGAGCGACATAGGCCGATGCGGCGCCACAGCCGAGTCTTGGGAGCTCCTAAAGAGGAGGACCATAACACACGCCGCCAGATACCTGTATCACAAGAGGCTTTGGGTAAACGACCCCGATGTCCTCAGCGTCTGGGGCCAAGTCCCCTTCGTGAAAGGCAGCGTGCCAGGCTCTATAGGACAGGCGAGGGCTAGGGCGACCATCGTTGCGCTGGGCGGAGGTTCCGTCATCCTAGGAGACCGGATCGTGGACCTCCCCGAGGAGAGGGTGAGAATAGCCAAGAAGTGTCTACCCCCCTACGGTGAGGCGGCCCGCCCTCTCGACCTCTTTGAGGGGCTCGCGTGTCCGCGCATATGGCATCTCCACGTGAAGGTGGACTGGGGCGAGTGGGAGGTCGTGGGCGTCTTCAACCTCGATGAGGAAGACGCCATTGTAAAGGTCGACTTCAAGGATCTGGGGCTGGATGAGCGTAAGGAGTATGCGGTCTTCGAGTTCTGGGATGAGAAGCCTCTCGGCGAGCATCAACGAGGCATAACCCTGCCGGTCAAAGGGCTGAGCGTGAAGGTGCTCGCCATAAGAGAGATCTTGGACCTTCCAATCGTCCTTGCAACGGATATGCACCTAACCCAGGGCGCGGTCGAGCTGAACTCGGTCAAGTGGGATGACGAAAGGGAGACGCTAAGCGGGGTTTGCGAGAGGGCGGCAGGCGAGGGAGGCGCGATCTACCTTTACGTTCCAAACGGGTACGAGGTCGACCATGTCGACACGGAGCAAGCGGAGGCAACATGGCAGCCGTTAAAGCCGACTATCGTGAAGCTGTCGTTGAGGCTTAGCGCGACGACGGCGCCTTGGTCTGTGGTCTTCCGTAAGGTGGATCTCTAGGCTCCGGTCGACCCGGGCCCCGCCTGGCCCGCGTATCACAGTAAGACGCCGCGGGCCCCGAGCCGTACCTTTACATGACGCTCAGGTATAGCAATAGGAGTGCTGCGAGGATCACTACGATGTTGCCTATTATTCCTACGGGCCTCTTTGGGAGGAAGAATTGCATCGTCACTAGGGTTTCGAGAATAGATTTCTTCTCGATGAAGAGTAGGTCAACTAGCATAAGCGAAAGTCCGAGGACGAGTAATGTTCCCGGAACTAGCAAAATCATGCCGGTAACTGAAAAGGTTGTTCACATCATATGAGGTTTTTGGCCGAACGCCTTTGATGGCATTCCTCACGAAGCATTCGCTTGTAAACCCACGCCGTCTCCCGTTTCAGCTTAGGGCGCCTAGGAGCCTTCTCTCCGTCACGATGCCTATGAGGTTCCCCGCCTTGGTCACGGCGAGCCTCCGGATATCTCGGTCCTGCATCAGCCTTAAGGCTTCGCCGATCGGCTTCTCCTGCTCGATCGTTATCAACGGCCAAGACATGATGTCGCCTGCAAAGGTCTTCGTCGAGTCCTTGTTCGCGTGGACGATCTTCTCGATGATGTCGCGTTCGGTGATGATGCCCACGGGTATGCCTTGGTCCTCGATGATGACGGCGCCGATGGCGTACGTCACCATCCGGTAGACCACGGTCATGACCGTGTCGAGGACGGAGGCGGTGATCGGCGGCGACCTCGTAACAGTCCTAACAGGGCTCTCCAGAAGAGCAGCTCTTGAAGACATCGAGAACCAGCCCGAGATATTATCCGGTGAGCCCCGAATTATGCCTTTCAGAAACCGTGAGGAGGGCTTACCTAGCCGTTAGGGCTCCTCCCTTGGTAGTCTCCACTCTTATCGTTGGGCATCAAAGAGAGGGAATTCCCGGCGGGAAACGTAGATTCGGCGGAAAACGTAGCCCTATGGACAGGCAGGGCGCCAGCAGGTGCTTTACCGCTTTAGGCTCTGCAACCTTTGGGTTTCCTAGGAGCTTCGAGGAGGAAAGGAAGGGACGGGTATATAGCCTTGGTTGGCATGTGGTTGATCTAGACGTTTAGAACTGATTTGATGTATTCTACGACCTCTCTACTTCTTGCCGGGTTTAGGGAGATGGTTTCACGCTTCTTGTGGAATAGAACGTAGCCTTCCTTAGCCAGCTCCTCCACGCACCTCCTAACTCGTCTGCCGTTCTTTCTTATCTGCCTGCTAAGCCAGTTGACGAGCGTGTCAAGGGGCAGGTACCTTGCACCCCAGCAGCGTCTTCTAAGAAGCCTGTTCATCACCTCAGCCTTGATCTCCCGGTCGGCTGCTTCCCGCCCAGGCATAAGGTTCACTTATCATACCTTTAGAGGTCAATATTTAAGTACTTGCTTGCCCAGTCTACTGGCCATGCCTGAAGAGCTGTACACGAGAAGGGAGTACCAGTCCATCCTGTTAAAGACGCTTGGAGAGTCCCCGAAGCTAAGGATGATAGACTTCTTCCTAGACAACCCGGTCTCCGACTTCACCAAGAAAGAGATCATAGAAGCCCTTGGAATGAGCAAGCTCACGTTCTACAAGTACTTCAAGGACCTAGTGGAACTCAGCTTAGTCACCCCGTCGAGAAAGATAGGACGCGCCACCCTGTACAAGGTCAACCTGGGGAACCCTATCGTCAGGATGCTTGTCGAGTATGAGAGACAGCTCTCCCTACAGATATCGGAAAAGGAGAAAGCCAAAG
>Ga0315307_1000865_pt1 | contig 13240 bp, 7 predicted proteins | sample TDP2_MG_FD_203079 | JGI IMG/M metagenome (GOLD analysis project Ga0315307, IMG submission 203079) | Freshwater sediment microbial communities from Lake Towuti, South Sulawesi, Indonesia - TDP2 | ecosystem: Environmental > Aquatic > Freshwater > Lake > Sediment | place: Indonesia: South Sulawesi... | reverse complement strand
CATCGTCAAGGCTGTCGAGCGAGGAAGATGGATTTACGATAACATAAAGAAATATCTGACCTATCTCCTCAGGTGCAACATCACTGAAGTGGCAGTCATCGGCGGCATAGTTCTTGCCTTAGGCCCTGCCTACCTCCCCCTGCTGGCGACAGCCATCCTCTACATCAATTTAGCTACAGATGGATTCCCGGCGCTTGCCCTCGGAATCGCACCCCCAGACCCGGACATCATGAAGAGGCCGCCTCGCAACCCGAAAGAAAGCGTCTTCTCCTGGGATGTGAGGACTTTCATTCTCATGGCTCTTCTGGTTGAAATTCCCTTCTTCTTCTTCATCTTCTTCAGAGAGCTCGCTGACCTTCCCCGGGCAAGGACAGAATTGTTCTTCATGTTCAATATCATCGAGCTCATCATCGCCCTCAACTTCAGGTCGTTGAGGTTCAGCATTATCAAGACGCCGCCTCATAAGCTGCTCGTCCTTTCCGTCATCTTACAAATATTTTTTATTACAGCCCTGACCCAGATTCCTGCTGTGCGAGATTCATTCGGCATACTCAAGCCGTCATTAGCCAACATCGAAATAATCCTGGCCTACGGCCTTTTTGTCTTCATCTCGATGGAGGTCGTAAAGGCAATCTTCAGGAGAAAGGTCTCTGTCAGAAACAGGCTTTTAGCTTAGATAGTTTGCTCATCAAGTTCTTCCAAATCCAAGCTTAAGGCGGAAAAATACCATCTGCGTGGCTGCAGGCTGGCAAGAATTGCTCACAATGATTAATATTCGGAAAGAACAAATTGGCGACGAAGAACAGATACGCGTTGTCAACACAAGCGCTTTTGGACGACCAACCGAGGCGGCTATCGTTGACACTCTAAGACAAACCTGTTCTGAACGCCTATCATTAGTTGCACTTCGAGGAGATCAAGTTGTGGGGCATATCCTGTTTACACCGGTAATAATCGAATCTAAAGAGAGATCTCTTAAGGGAATGGGGCTGGCTCCCATGGCGGTGCTGCCAGAATTCCAGCGCCAGGGAATTGGCTCCAAACTAGTTCAAGCCGGGCTGGAGGAGATGAGAAAGGCCAAACAGCCTTTTGTCATTGTCTTAGGGCATCCTGAGTATTATCCTCGTTTTGGATTCGTTCGTGCATCAAAGTATGGCATCGTCAGTGAATATGAAGGTGTGCCGGAAGAGGCTTTCATGATTCTGGTGCTGGATGAGGTTGCGTTTGAGGGAACTTCTGGAATTGCAAAGTACCGCCCGGAATTTAAAGAAGACATTTAGCTCGTCTGGCGGCTCGAGAAACCGCAGGCAGCCCAATCTCTCTTCCTGTGTTGTCCAAAGGATTCGATCAGCTTTGGCTTTTTTCTGCGCCTCATCCTCTGGTAAACCTTCTCAGATACTCTCTTGTCTCTTTGATTCCCAAGAGCAAGCAGGCGGCATAAAAGATAATAAAGGCCGCAGCGCCGCAAAAAACTAAACTCAAGACTGCACTCCAGAAAGAAGCGCCGATTCTCTCCAAAAGAAATCTATTCAAGAGCCATCCTCCCAGTCCGCCCAGCACTGAGGTCGAGGCAAGAGCCGTGAAATAATAGACAAAGGGCATGATCTCGTATTTTCCGATCTTCCTGGGCAGAAAGACGAAAAGAATGGCAATATTCACCAGAGCTGAGATTGTCGTCGAGAGGGGAAAGGTGCGGAAGCCCATGACCCGCATCAGGGTGATATTCAAGACGATATTGATGCCGATCGAGGCAAAGCTGGCATACATCGGCGTTTTTGCATCCTTGTAGGCATAAAAGACCGCTGCCAAATTCCTCAAGCCGGACATAAAAGGAATGCCGATGATATAAAGAATCAATGCCTGGGCAGTGGCAGAGGTGTCGAAGGCTGTAAATTTTCCATGCTGGTAGATGATTCGTGTGACCGGAACAGATAAAAAAGCAATGATGACCGAGCTGGGAACAGTGAGGAAGAAAACCATCTTCAGCGAATCGAACAGAGTTTTTCTTATCTCGCCGAGATTCCCCTCTGCGGCAAATTTCGAGAATGCTGGCAGGGCAACAGTTCCGACTGCGATTCCAAAAAGCCCTAACGGAAGATGCATAATCCTGAAAGCATAATTCAGCCAAGTCATGCTTCGCTCTTCGAGGAAAGAGACAAGAACTGTGTTCACAAAAACATTTATCCTTGAGCCGGCAAGGCCTATGGCCACCGGGATAAAAAGCACCATCACTTTTCGAAATGCAGGGTCTTGAAAATTGAGATAAAGCCTGTATCTGAAGCCTTTCTTGAAAAGGCTGGGACCTTGAACGGCAAATTGAATCAGCCCGCCGACTGTGACCCCAATGGCTGCGCCGTAGATAGGATCGCCGCCGCGGTGGGTATAATAGGCGAACAAAGCAAGAGGCATGGCTATCGAGAACACATTGAAAAAAGCAGGAGCCAAAGAAGGAATGAAGAAAGCCCCTTCTGTATTCAAGTAGCTCATCGCCCAGGCAGCGATGGCGACGAAGAGCAAGAAAGGAAAGATGATGGCTGTCAGGCGGCCGGTGAGAGCCAGCTTCTCCGAGAAGCTCCCAAAGCCAGGGGCAATGATTCTGGCCAGAAAAGGCGACAAAAAAATGCCGGCGACTGATATAATTCCAACAACAACCAGAAGCGTGTTGAAGATATTGCTGGCGACGAGGTTCTCAGCGTCTTTGCTTTTAGTTTTCTGCTCGGCTAAAACAGGGACAAAGGCCGCAGACAGCGCGGTTTCGGCAAAGAGGTCTCTTAATAGATTGGGGATGCGGAAGGCGGCGTTGAAGGCATCCGTTGACCTTCCTGCTCCGAAGAGAAAGGCAAAGACCGATTCCCTGACCAGCCCCATGACGCGGCTGATGGCTGTCCCGATGGTGAAAGACCTGACTCCTCTCGCAATATCAGCCATGCTCAGCTCAAACTCTGCTCCTGCGGAATTCTCATAACAAAGCTTGCTTCACAGCTAAAAAAATTTATTTCAAATACAATACCATTAAAATCCCTGTTTGTTCAACATTCTCCTCTTCTGCTCGCCTTGACATGAATTATCGTCTTACAATATATTTTTGAATGGCAAGAAGTGCGGCATCTCAGGATTAAGCGGGAGAGAAATCAGGCCATCACAAAAAAACTTTGCTTATCCGCAAATTTTGACTCTCTTCAGGTCAAATCGTTGAGAGAAAAATCCTGAACCGCTGATATCGAAGATGTCGATCCGTTCAATGAAAAACGCTAAGAAAGCTTTTATTTTTCAATCAGATTTGCTCTATCTCGTCTTGGCCGGCTTTTTATTAATAATCTACTTTATCATTGCCTGGAAGCTCAATTATTTCGTCTTAACAAGTTTTGACTATCTCGTCAGCTCTATTTTTCTTCTTTATTTTCCACTGGAGCAGCTCTCCTCAATGCTCTGGAAGATTCTGCTCCTGTTTCCTGCAACTCTTTTATTCGCCATCTTTCTAACACTGAGAGGCTTTCGCATCAGACTGGAAAATATAATCAGGAAAAAATATCTGCTCTTGGTCTTAGGTTTGATGGCATTCATCCTGATCATACTGACCATAAATTTTGTCCTTCAGAAGACGGAAATCACTGACGATGAGCTCACCTATGATTTGCAGGCCAAAATCCTTCTGAAGCACAAACTTTATATTTCTCCTCCTGTTGAAAAAAGTTTCGATAATGCCTTCACTCTCCCCGGAAAAAAATTTACTGGCAAATATACCATCGGCCATCCTTTAATCCTGGCTGCAGGCATGCTCCTCGGAAGCAGCTATATCTTTCCTGTTATCGTGAGCACCCTCCTAATCTTTTTCATTTATTCCATAAGCATGCAGTTGTATAGAGACAAAAACCTTGCTTTATTTGCCTCTTTCTTATTATTCATCTCTCCCTTTTTTTACTTGACTTCATCAACTCGATTAAGCCACTCAACAACCGCGTTTCTGTTAGCCCTTTTCATGCTTTTATATCTTAAAATTAAAAATGAACCCAGAGCTAAGGGAATTAATTATGTTTATTCTCTTGTTGCAGGGCTGGCTGCAGGCTATGCTTTCAATATAAGACCTTTAACGGCCCTAGGCTTCCTCTTTCCTTTTGCCATACTCCTTCTGCGGGATTTGGTTCAGAAAAAAAAGACTCGATACATGATTTCTCTTTTGATGGCTTTCGGTTTTTTAATAATCTTGCTTATCACTCTCTGGTACAATAAACAAATCACAGGAAAATTTTTAACCTACCCTTTTTCCGTTTATGAGTCCTCTCAACAACTGGGCACTGAAGCTGTTCCAGCAGGGATGAGGCACACTCCAGCAAGGGCTCTTTTTAATCTAGCCACAAGTCTGGTGAGGATGAATTCATTTCTTTTTGGATTTCCATTGAGTTTAATCTTTGTTTTTCTTTTTCTTTTTAAAAGACTGAAAGAAAAAGAAGATAAACTGTGTTTCTCGGTCATCGGCTCGTTCTGCTTCGCCTATCTCTTTTACAATAGTCCCGGGGTTTCAGATTCTGGGCCCATTTATTACTATGAGCTGATAATTCCCATTATCCTCCTCTCCTCAAGAGGAATTCTTTGGCTCAATGAAATCATTAAACAAAATTTTCCAAAATTGAAATTCTTCATGACCAATTTCATTCTCATCTCGCTTGTCTCCTCATTGATCACTTTTAATCTCGAGAGAGCCCTGCACATGATAAATCTGACAAACGCCATCAGAGAGCCATATCGAGCTATTGAAAAAGCAAATATTCATAACGCAGTTGTCTTCATTCAATCTCGGCCAAACCAGGGATTTGTTTATGGCTTTCGCAATAATTCGCCTGATTTTAATGACGATGTCCTCCTCTGCCGTTTGCTCAAGGGGGAAACAAACCTAAAAATTGTCGACCGTTTTACTAATCGAAACTACTACATTATACGCTACGATAAGAGCGCCCAGAAAAGCGAATTGATAAAAGTAACCCCTGAACAGTTGGGACTTTTTTAGCCGATGCCCGTTCCGATAATAATTAACCTAACCACTTTCGCCATATCAACCATGGTCAGCTCAAACCTTGCTCATTTAGACTTTTCAAAACAAAGCTCATAACAGAGCAAAAAATTATGGCAAATTTCTTTTAATAATGCCAAGCATCGCAAGTGCCACATGGAAAGGACACCCAAGCTAAGTGGAGAGAAAACAGTATGGAAGGCTGAGCGGGCACAGTTCCTCGACCGAAGGGAAATAAACTTTCAGGGCTTATTGGAAGAAAATTTATTAGAGTGCGTCAAAAAAATGAAGACGTCGATTTCTGTCTTCTTAAATTTTTTTTGGGAGGAGGTTCAGTGAAAAGATTAAAGCATCTAAAGTGTCTGGTTCTTGTGTTTTCTTTCCTGTTTTTATCTTCATTCCTGCCAGCTCAGATCAACCCGGAGCTTTTGGCAGGGCTCAGGGCAAGATGCATCGGCCCGGCCAACATGAGCGGCAGAATCGGTGACATCGATGCTGTCGCTTCCAATCCGAATATCGTCTACGTCGGCGCGGCCGAGGGCGGCGTTTGGAAGTCGACGAATGGAGGTTTAACCTGGACCCCGGTTTTTGATGACCAGCCTGTCGCTTCCATCGGAGCCATTGCCATCAATCAGAAAAATCCTGATATCGTCTGGGTGGGAACAGGCGAGGCCGCACCGCGCAACAGCGTGGGCGTAGGACGCGGCGTTTACCTGACTCTTGACGGCGGAAAGACCTGGAAGCTCGTGGGGCTGGAAAAGAGCGAGAAGATCTCCCAAATTCTGCTTCATCCCGAAAATCCCGAGGTTGCCTACGTCGGCGCTTTGGGAGCCACTTGGGGCGACAGCAGCGAGCGCGGTCTCTACAAAACCGTTGACGGAGGAAAGACCTGGAGAAAGATTCTCTATGTCAACGAGAAAACCGGTGTGGCCGATATGGCCATGGACCCCTCGAACCCCAATAAGATACTCGTCGCCATGTGGGAACATCGCCGCTGGCCGTGGTTCTTTAATTCAGGCGGTCCGGGAAGCGGAATCTACATCACCACCGATGGAGGGGAAAAATGGGAAAAATTGACCGAGAAGAATGGACTTCCAGCAGGTGACCTTGGGCGTTGCGGTCTCGCCTTTTCAGCCAGCAATCCATCGATTGCCTATGCTCTGGTCGAGGCCAAGAAGAGCGTCCTTCTCCGCTCCACAGACGGCGGGTCCAACTGGCAGGTTGCGAACAGCGAGCAGAATCTTCATAACCGGCCTTTTTACTACAGCCGAATCTGGGTCAACCCTGTGAATGAAAACATGCTCTACATGCTCCACACTCAGATGGTGGTGAGCGAGGATGGAGGAAAGACCTTCAGGCCGCTGACCATGTTCGGTCAGGCTCACTCTGATTTTCACGCCATGTGGATTCATCCTGATGGAGAGATGATGGTCGTCGGGAATGACGGCGGTGTCGTTATCTCCTACAACCGCGGACGAAACTGGCGTTTCGTGGAGAATCTTCCATTTGGGCAGTACTATCATATCAACTTCGACCTGGAGACACCCTACAATGTCTACGGCGGGCTGCAGGACAACGGCACCTGGCGGGGGCCGGCCTACACGGTCAAGGAAAGAGCTATTTATAATTATCAATGGCTGAGTGTCGGCGGAGGAGACGGGTTCGATGCTGCGCCTGACCCGGAAAACTCAAACTGCGGCTATGGCATGTCCCAGGGAGGGAATTTATACTATTTTGATATTACCACTGGAATGAGCCGAGGCGTTGTTCCCACCGAATCCGACGTCAAACACCGCTACAACTGGAATGCAGGTTTTGCCATCGACCCCTTTCATCCAGCCACGATCTATCTTGGAAGCCAGTTTGTCCACCGCAGTCCGGATAAAGGAAGAACGTGGGAAATCATCAGCCCGGACTTGACAACCAACGACCCTGAAAAGCAGAAACAGCCTGAGAGCGGCGGACTTACCCTGGACGTCAGCAATGCTGAAAACCACTGCACGATTTTGTTCATCGCTCCCAGCCAGGTCAAAGAAGGGATTATCTGGGTCGGCACAGACGACGGCAATGTCCAGCTCACCAAGGACTCTGGCAAGACCTGGGAACTTGCTTCCAAAGACCTGACTGGCGGCAAAAAACCGAGAGTTCCCCAAGGAAGCTGTGTGCCCAATATAGAGCCTTCGAAGTTTGACGAAGCCACAGCCTATGTTGTTTTTGATGACCACCGCCGATCCAACTGGACTCCTTATGTCTTTGTCACCAATGACTTCGGCAAGACCTGGAAAAGCCTGGCAACTCCTGAGGTCGATGGCTATTGCTTTGTCATCAAGGAAGATACGGTCAACAAAAATCTTCTATTCCTCGGAACAGAGTTCGGCCTTTTTGTCAGCTTCAACGGTGGCGCAAACTGGATGAAATGGACACAGGGCTTGCCGACTGTCTCAGTCTACGACCTGGCCATTCATCCCCGAGAGAATGACCTGATCATTGCTACCCACGGCCGTTCCCTCTACGTCATCGACGACATCTCGCCCTTGCGGGAGGTTTCTGCTGAACTGACAAAGAAGAAGCTCCATCTTTTCAAAGTCCAGGATGCCGTCCAGTTTCAGCAGGGAAGGATGAGCGTTTATTTGAGCCCGGGCGATACGGCCTATGCCGGAGAGAACAAAAGGCTTGGAGCCTGCCTCAGCTATTATCTCACGCCCAGCGAGCGAAAGCCTGAGGAGAAAGAGCAGCAGCCCGCAGTCGTGGATGAAGCGCAGCAAAGGATGATGGCGCGGATGGCGCAGATGGGCGGCATGGGCCAGTTTCCTGGGATGGAGATGATGCGCCGCGCACCCACACGCGTTTCCATCACAATCCTTGATTCTCAAGGCAAAACAATCAGCCGCTTCAGTGGGACAGAGAATAAAGGAATCAATCGCGCCTACTGGGACTTCAGGGAAATGGAAGCTCCGGTCGAAGGACAGGAACAGGCTGGAGTAGAGGAGCAGATAGGCCCGGCGATGTTCTTTAGAGGAAGGAGAGGATTGACAGCCCTTCCCGGCACCTACACGGTCAAGGTCAAGTATGAAGACCAGGAAGTCAGCCAGTCCTTCACCGTCAAGAGCGACCCGAGGCTGAAAATCGACCTTGAAGTTCTTAAAGCGAACAACGAGAAAGCAAGAGAAGCCATGAAGCTCTCCCGGGTGATCACCCAGGCTTCGCAGCAGATCCAGCAGACACAGAAAGCCATCCAGACCCTGCAAGACTTCGCCCGCAGCCAGCGCAATCCAAAAATGATGGAGCTGATGAAGGCTGCCCGAGAGCTCGAAACCAAGCTCAAAGAATTCTCAGAGACATTGAACCCGACTCCGCCCAAGCAGGGAATGGCCGACCGCTCGGCAGGGCTGAGCAGCCAAGCGATGAGCGCTGTCTCCGGCATCAGCGGTGCCGGGATTGAGCCCGTCTCTCAGGCCGCTCAAGTGAAGTACGAAAAAGTGAAGCCCAAGGTCGATGCTTTTCTGGCGAAATTCAACGATTTTTACCAGAAGGATGTCGAGAACTTCAAAAAGATGCTCCAAGATTCAGGATTTTCCCTCTTCGGCCCGTTCACTCCGCTGAAGCTCCAGTGACGCATTATCGTTCAAAAACATAACTAAAAAGATTTCCTATTCTAAACTCCGAGGCCGGCTGCGAACATCAGCGAATTGCCAAGATTGTGAGCGACAATCGACCCTAGAAGACTCCCGGTTTTTTGATATAGCCATCCCAGCCAGAGCGCATAGATAAATCCTCCGAACGCCGGAGGAAAAATTTCATGGAGTGCAGCTCCAAAGAGCAATTTGTAAAATTGAAGAAAGCCGCACATACCAGAGACGACTATGACACCCAGGTGAATACCGGCTAATTTCCGGGTATACTGCCTCATGAGAAAAGTGACGAGAAGTCCCCTGAAAAATAACTCTTCACTCGTGCCCACCAGGAACATCTGAGAGAGCAGATGCCTGAGATTTTCTCTTTCCCCCAATTGAGACGCCAAACGAGTGAAATTCCATCCCATTATGCCTTGCCCATAGGAGAAGAGAGAGAAAAGAATTCCGAAGGCCAGCCCTGAAATAATCCCGAGAATGAGGCTTCCTTTTAGATTTTTTAGATTTAGGCCCCAATTTGCATAACCGCCAGGCAAAAAGATGAAGACAGAAAGGACGACGACTATTATTACAAGATGGTTTATCGCGTCCCGGGAATAGAGGGCTATTTTTCCCTTCAGTATTGTGTCGAGCAGGACAAGGCTCATAAAAAAGGCTGTGGATAAAATTGCTGTGAATAAAATAGGGAGCAGCTTTCCAACATAAGTTAATTTTTTCATTCCCCTCCTCCTTCTTTTCATAGGGTTAAACGGAATTAACACCGAAAAGGTTCATTGGAAAAAAGTGCTTATATGACTTTGCTTTTTAGGGACAAAAAGAGATAATAATGGAAATCAGGAGAAAAGAGAGGAGGAAAAAAGTGAAAAAAAAATCTAGCTTCAGCAACAATTTTATAAGAGGCCTGAGCCGGCGGGAGTTTATCCAGAGCTGCGCGGCCTGCATGGCTTATGCCTCAACTTTCACATTGGGCAAGAATCGCCTCTTTGCCCTTGACCAGCCAGCAGCAGGCCAAGAAAGGGCAAGGGTGAGGCTTGTCTTCAGCCACATTCCGCCTGACAGGCCGACCTGGCCCAATATCGGCTATGACTATGAGGGCCGGAAGAAGGAGCTTTTAGCCCGTCTCCAGAAAAGCTGCCCCAATATCGAGTTTCTGCCTGTCACGCTCCAGAATGCAGAGCAGGCGGATAAACTCCTCCAATCCGACACGGACATCGACGGCTACCTGGCCTATATCGTCGGAATCTGGACCGGCGTCCCGCACAGGATTGCCTTCTCAGGCAGGCCGACGATTCTTGTCGACGACCTCTATGCCGGCTCGGGTGAGTTTTTGATTGAATACTCTGCCGCCAAAAGGGCAGGCATGAAGGTTGCCGGAGTCTCTTCCTCCCGGTTCGAGGATGTTGTCGATGCCCTCAAGTGCTTTGAGTGTATGAAAAAGCTCCGTTCATCAACAATTCTTGATGTGACTGATAGTCAAAATCTGTGGGGCAACCCCAAGGTCATCAAAGAAGTCTTCGGAACAGAGGTCAAGCAGATTTCCTCCCAGGAGCTCAATAATGCCTACAAAGTGGCTGACCGCACTCAAGGAGCTCAATGGGCAAGGCGCTGGATTCAGAACGCAGAAAAAGTCATCGAGCCTAGCACAGAAGAGATCGAGAAATCCGGAACCATGTACATTGCCATGAAGGGTCTTCTTGAAAAATACAAATCTCCGGCCATTGCCATGGACTGCCTGGGCCTATACTACGGCGGAAAGCTTCCGGCTTATCCCTGCCTCGGCTTCTTCCAGTTCAACAACGACGGGCTTGTCGGTGCCTGCGAGGGAGATTTGCCCTCGACGATGATGATGATGATGATGACCTATCTTGTCGGACGGCCGGGATATATCTCCGACCCGGTCATCGACACCTCGACCAACCAGATCATCTATGCCCACTGCGTTGCTCCTAATAAAGTCTTCGGCCCTAAAGGTCCATCCAACCCCTACCACATCCGCTCACACTCGGAAGACAGAAAAGGAGCAGCTGTGCGCTCGCTGATGCCGGCCGGAGAGACGACGACAAACATCGAGTTCAACAGCGAGCGAAAAGAATTAATCATGCACCAGAGCAAGACTGTGGGCAACGTCGATGAAGACAAAGCCTGCCGCACCAAGCTGGCAGCAGAAGTGAAAGGCGACATCGAAAAGCTCATGAGCGAATGGGACCGCTTCGGCTGGCACAGAGTGACTGTCTTCGGCGACCACAAGAAGGCGGTGGAGACGATAAGCGCCCTGCTGGGAATAAAGGTAGTCATCGAAGCTTGAAAAGGAGACTAGGGAATAGTCTTGCTCTTCTTTTTTTAGTCTTCATTTGTCGCCGCAGTTGCCGATAATTGTTCTGAACGGGGCAAAAGGCCATCGCCTTTTTGAGATTATTATTAAAAGAAATGCCCACAAATAGATCCGCAAGATTTTATACAAAAACTACACTCACAGCCGGGCTGACCCTCTTCATCAACATCATTGCTTTCGCCATAAACTCAGATCAGTTCGAGGGCAAGCATTTCAGGGGCAGGGGAGACATCGACTATCTCCAGCTCCTGGACATTGCCCGCCGAATGCTTGAGCCGGATCCTGAGTTCCAGAATCTTCCTATGCTCTACATTCCGGACTGGAATGGCTTCATGGAAGGGCCAACCTGGAAGGCCTGGTGGATCCAGAACTCCTTTGGCACCACTTACTGTGCCCTTCCTTTTCTCCAAGAGCCCTATCTCACCTTTCTACAAAACTCCCAGGACCTCTGGTTTGACCAGATGGGGGACGGAAAGAGAGAAGGAGGTCCGGGAAAAATCGTGGCTCCGGATGGAAGCCTCTGCGACTGCGCAGCTCCTGGCTGGGTCATCTACAAGCAGGGCGACGGCCGCACAGACATTCACGACTGGGGGTTTGAGTTCACAGCTGCAGGAATCATCATGCAGGCTGAGTTGCTTTTAATAAGCCGTAATTCAAAGGCTATCTCCCGTTATCTGCCCATGCTCGAGCGATGCGCCAACTTTATCGAGACCCGCCGCGACCCGAAGAACAATCTTTTTCTGGTCGGTCCGGCAGCCAACCTTCTTGCTCCGAGCTTTGCCGGCTGGAAGAGAGAGGATGGAAGCTATGACCGTGCCTATCTTTCCGGACTCTCGATCAATTATGTTGCCGCCCTAGACAGGCTCATCGAACTGGAAAAGCTCGCCGGTTTCAAGGATAAGGTCAGGCTCTACACTCGAAGGCGGAATTTTGCCCGCAAAGGGCTTCGCCTTCTGCTCACCAAAGAAGGTTACTTCATCAAATCTCTAGACGCGGACGGAACAAAGCACGGAGTATTCGGCGCGAGTCAATACGGATATTTTGAGGCTTCGCCCAACCATGATGCCATCGCCTTTCGCGTCGTCGATGATGGGCAGGCAAAAAAGATTTATGAAAAAATAGCATCCATTCCTGGCTTAAGGCCTTATGACTTTATTATTCCCAATTATCCCTCGCTCGATGATATGTACGAGAAGCCCGAGGGGCTCTGGGCTTTTGGCACCTGGGTCAACGGCGGACACTGGTCGACCTGCGAAGCGCGGATGATGCTCGGCTACTACCGTCTGGGAAAATTTGAGGACGCACGAAGGTCTATGAAACGCCTTCTCACCTTTGCCCAGAAATTCCGCATGGATAATCCTTTGACAAAATTCGGGAGCGACGTCTACCAACCCAAAGAAGCGATCAATCTCTGCTATGACTCTTTCGGGCCTGCAGCCGGGCTCATACGCGGATTGTTCGAGTATCTTTACAGCGCTGAAGGCATGACCATTCTGCCTCATATTCCACCGACGATAACCGAACTCCAGCAGCTCGACCCGGTCCGTTTCGGGAAGAAAAAGCTTTATCTTTCGACTTCAGGCAGCGGGCAAATCGCCTCAGTCATGATTAACGGCCAGAGATGGAAGCTGTTTAATAAAAATTCGCTCTTCCTTCCCTATGATGAAACACCGGATACAGCAAGAATCGAGATTTTCTTTGGAAACGAAAAATTTGGCAAACTGTTATCTCAAAAGACACTGAATCTGACGGCAGTGGAGATAAGCGCTCTGGCAAGAGATACTCCAGTGGCTAAAGACATTCCTGCTGAGCTGAAAGCTCTGGACGAGAGGGCAAAGAAAATAAAAGCTCTGCACGAAGATTTGATCGCTGAAGGGTTTGAAGAAAGCTATGAAGCTTCCCATCTCCGGCTCGCCCTCACGGCAATTCATACAATTCACGCACGGAGAAATCTTCAGGCCCAGGGAAAACTCATCTCTTTACCAGAGCCATCGATGAGCGCAGCAAATAGGTCTTACCTTGAGACCGCAATCAAACTCTGCGACGGACTGGAGCGCACCTTGAGGTCGTACGAAAATTCAACTGACTCTTATAAAAAAAGAGTCTATCAAATATTCTTAGCACTAACTGCTCGCCGCGATTGAGCAGCTTCAAAGGCCCTGCCCGTAGCTCTCTCACAATCCTGCTATTTGATTTTCTTGCCGCGCATATCGCCGCCGGCGACGTTGACTACGATTTCGCTCACTTCGCCCTTTTCATTCCGAATAA
>Ga0315307_1000863_pt1 | contig 13250 bp, 10 predicted proteins | sample TDP2_MG_FD_203079 | JGI IMG/M metagenome (GOLD analysis project Ga0315307, IMG submission 203079) | Freshwater sediment microbial communities from Lake Towuti, South Sulawesi, Indonesia - TDP2 | ecosystem: Environmental > Aquatic > Freshwater > Lake > Sediment | place: Indonesia: South Sulawesi... | reverse complement strand
TTGAGATATGTGTAGCTCAGACGCAGGGGCAGATAGGTTACATGATAGAGTGCACGCTCGACAACGAGTTGATGAAACTGAGTGAGGATATGCGATACTTGTTCATTACGGTCATAACTTATGTCGTGGTGGACCCGGATGATCATGCCTTCAAGAATCCGACCAAGCCAATCGGCCCCTACTATACTGAGGAACAGGCTAAGAATAGGCCATACCACTTCATCAAAACAGGCAGAGGCTACAGACGCGTCGTAGCTTCTCCTCGTCCTGTAACGATAGTTGAGAAAAGGGAGATCGCAAAGCTACTGGACAACGGGTTTATTGTCATAGCCTGTGGCGGCGGAGGGATCCCCGTAACCAAGAGGGGAAGACGATTCGATGGTGTTGAAGCTGTGATAGACAAAGATCTTGCCAGCGCCAAGCTTGCCGAGGAGGTCAGAGTTGACATCATGCTGATTGCAACCGATGTCGAGAAAGTCGCTCTGAACTACAAGACTCCGAGTCAAGTGGAGTTAGATCGCCTGACAGTTGAGGAGGCAAAACGATACCTCGATGAAGGCCAATTTGAGGAGGGAAGTATGAAGCCGAAGATAGAGGCAGCGGTGCAATTCCTACAAAGTGGAGGAGAGAGGGCGATCATAACCTCAACAGATAAGATAATCGAAGCTCTTGAACAAAGGGCAGGCACGGAGATACTGCGATAAAGCAGGCTTTCACTATTCCAACCGTATCCGCGGGACCTGCGCTAAGCTCAAAAAAAGGAAGAGAGGCGAGATTCCGTTCTACTTCTCGAGTAGGCTTGTGAAGAAGTCGTGGTGTTCTTCCTCTTCCTCTTCTATCTCTTCGAATATTTCGCGTGTGGCTACATCGCCTTCCTTCTGCGCGATATCCATGATCTGTTTGTACATCGTGATTGCTTCTTCTTCAGCTTTGGCGTCAAAGCTGATCATTTCTTTCAATTCGTCGCCAACATTGATTGAGTTGGGTTTGGTTGTGGGCTTTCCTCCTAGGTACCAGAGTCGCTCAGCGATTTTCTCTGCATGTTTCATCTCCGCAATCGCGATCTTCTTGAACTCGTCGCTCACTGCATAGCCTTTCACACCTTTCCACTGCACATGTTGCCACATGTATTGGATTGAAACTTGAAGCTCTCTAGCAATCGCTTGGTTCAACATTTCTAGAAGTTTCGCACTGGGCAAAATCGCTCACCCAAGGAATATGAAGTTAGCCGGACACATATAACTACTACTAAAGCTGAAAACTTCGCGAGGTTCTCCTGTTATCCAAAGATAGGATGTCTGAGCGATCCTTCTTGGGAATGATACCTCGCGTCGCTGACCGTTGTCGCTGAAGCTCTCAACTTCTTGCGACCCTTGCCATAACAAAGATTGTGGAGGACATCAGAAGGATTGCTGTCAGTGCCAAGAAAGAGCCTGAGTAGCCGAGGCTTGTCGCGAGTATGAACCCCGTCACGATCGGCCCCAAGGTCTGCCCCACATCCATGACTGTACCCAAAAAACCCATGCCTGTGCCTACAAGACTCTCCTCAGTGAGTTCACTGACAAGTGCGGGAGTCGAAGATGTCACTGTTGAGAAGCCAAGGCCGTAGAGCATCGAGATAAGCAGAAGAAGGGGAAAATACGTCGTGAAGGGCACTATGGCAAGAGTGAACGCGCTCACCAGTGAGCCAAGGACTATTGGGAGCCGTCTCCCTGTCTTGTCTGAGAGTTTTCCCATGAGCGGTTTGAGTATAGGGATCACGGCAAGCTGAGATCCCATGATTACGCCAATGGAGAGCGAGTCAAAATGAGCCATCTCCTTGAGGTATCCTACAAGAAAGAACTCCGCGGCGCCGTAGGCATAGTACTGAGAGGCTTCGACTAAACCCACTACCGTTATGCCACGGGTTCCTGCAACAGCAATCCATCTCTGAAGAAGACCTGAACTCGACTCGGTGAAACCTTTGGCGTTCTTTCCTGTGGTTCGGGGCTTCTCTTTGAGAAGTGCAAGCGCAGTGACAAAGGCCGTAACTCCAGCAACCCCGACGGCCAAGTAAAGTTGATGAAAACCGTAGCTTGTCGCAAATAGAATGTAGCCACCGAGGAAGGGGGCCAAGATCCTCCCGCCGGTTGTCGCAGACGAGAAGAGCGAGATGCGTTCCGCTCTCTTAGTTGGGAATAACTCTGCGACGAAGGCGTTCGCGACGGGGACGAACATGGCCGTAGCGAAGCCGTGGTAGAACCTGACCAAGGCTAGTTGCCACCAAAAAGACACGAGCAAATAGAAAAAAGGGGCCGAAGCGAATACTGTGCCAGACATAAATAGAATCCTTCTTCTCCCGAAGATATCAGATAATGAGCCTGCCGGCAGGCTAACCAATATCCCCGGAATAGTTGAGGCTGCAGCAACAAATCCCATCAAAGAATCAGGCGTACCTAAGTTGCGTGCGAATGGGTTCAGTACGGGGTTCTTTGACATCGTTGAGCTGAGTATCGCAAGAAAGCCAACGATGCAAAGTGCCCAGAACGAGTAGCCGACCATGCGCTCGCGCGAGGTCATAGACCGGTCTCTTTCACTCTTTTCTTGAGGAACTCAGATCTCTGTTTTCGATCGAGTTTCTCAATCTCACTGGCATACTTTTCTTTGATCAGGCGGAGCTTGCAGTAGGCGTAAAGTGCGTCGTAGAGATATGCCTGCTTTTCTATCGCTTCGTGATCGTTCTTTGCTATCATCATCGAACCCGCTGCCATGGCTTCTAGCCCTACACTTTCAGGTGCTAGATCCAGTTTATTTGTGTCTGCAGCCCTCACGATTTTGGCGAGTTCGAGAAGAGCGGGGTCCGTAAGACGGTACTTATCGATTATCGCGTCAAAACTGCATCTGTCTCCCTTGTGACCGAGTTCAACTCCTTGTGCGTCAAATGGAATTGCCTTTTCTTTGTCTGCCGTTTCTTGCACCTTTTCTGTTGGGACAAATAGAAACTCTGCTTTCGGGTCAACGAATCTTTTGATCAGCCATGGACAGGCAACTCTGTCCACGTGGACGTTTTCACGAGTCACCCACTTCATTGTCTATCACCCAATAGAATGAAGTTAGTAGAACTATTTATGGAAAAACCAGTGGAGCTGAAGCATACCACTTAATCGAGGTCTACATAGAGCAAATGAAAGCATGACGAACTGGCTACAAGCTTGAGCGGGTCTCTTCAGATCTTGTTTCCTGTGATAGGGCTTCGGGGGTAGGTGAAGAATTGAAGAACGATTAAGCCAGCGGCTATGAACACTATGCTGAACGGAAAGATATAGGATATGTTGGAGAGTTCTATGACAGCGGCTGCGGAAATCGGAGCGATGGAAGTGATTAGGCCTTCTGAGAAGAAATACACGCTGAAGCTCAGTCCCCTCTCTGTTCGAGGAGTTATGTCTGACACTATCGTGTTCATAGGCGTCCAGACGCTATGGCTGAAGAATGCGTACATGAGGTAGATGAGAGTAAGCAGGTAAAGTTGAGAGGTTTGCGACAGTGCATATAGTGTGACTCCGCAGCCTAGGATCGACAGGCTCAGTGTCTTCTTTGCATTGATCTTTTCGCCTAAGTAGCCGCCGCCGAGGGCACCTACTATTCCCATGACAGGCCCTAAGCCGAAGACAAGGCTGGAAATGGCCTCGGAGAAACCCCTCATCTTTACAAGGTACGTGGTCATGAAGGTGGAGATTCCAGTGATTCCGACCTCTCTCAACCCTATCGCAACCAGAAATATCAGGAAATTGATATGCAGCACAAGCGATAGCCTCTCCAGTGCCTTCCACCTCTTGACATCCTTCCTCTCAAGTGTTCTAGTTTCAAGTTGAGAGGATCGCAGCATGATGAATCCCCATATGAGAACCGGAATGGCCCAGAATAGGTAGGTCCACCGCCATCCCAAAGAGGAGAGGAAAAAGGGGAGGCTGATAGCGCCTATGGCGACGCCTAGACTTCCAAGCGCGTTATGAATACCTATTGACCTGCTTGTCTTCCCTTGTGTGACAAGTCTGCTGATCTGGCTTAGTCCTGATATGTGATACAGAGGTGATGAGAGTTTCATCATTGAGGCTCCGAACACGAGCATCCAAAAGCTGTTGGTTTGGCTCAGGAGAAGCGCTGAAGCACCTTCTATCGCCATACTAGAAAACAGAAGGTGCTTCACTTGAAACCGATCTACCAAGAAGCCGAAGGGGACATTCATCAGGAGTTGAATTAGGCTTGGGATCGTAGCGACTAGAGAGGCTTCGAGAATGCTTAGCTGAAACTCTCGTATGTAGACGGGGATTAGCGCGACTTGTATGAGTAGATATACCTCAAGGAGCATGTGGGTTATGCAGATCATCCAGAACGGTTTCTCCATGCATCTGACACGTCCATTTCTCTGCGTGAGTGGCTCTTCCAGCCTTTGAGCCTTACCAATAAGCCTTGAACGAAGATACTTGGATGAGAAAAAGAGCTCTTGAAGTCTGCCTATTCTGGCGGATCGGCGCTGGTGTAGTGGACTATCTATCTCTTGAGTGGTAGCTCTTTCGGATGATAGATCCTGACAGGCGAAGGAAATGTGCGAACTTCATAGGAGAAAGGTAGTGCCTGAGCGTCAGTGGAGAGGTATGACTGGTCTGGGGGAGGCTGATATTCAAGAGGTGCGGGGTAGTTGGCGCTAGTGTACATCACGCTGAGATCAGGCGGCGGTGGCAATGGAGAGGTGACACGCTCTGGTGGAGGTTCGTAGTAGTACGCCTGAGGCGGGGGTTGATAGTAGAACTCTTGCGGTGGCGGCTGATACAAATATCGTTGCACCGGCGGCTCGACGTAGAAGACCTCTGGAGGAGGTAGGTAGTAGAGTTCCGGGGGTTGTTCAACTAGAACCTCTTCTGCGGGTGGCTGGTAAACGTACCGCTCCATTGCAGGTTGATAGTAGAACTCCTGTCTTGGCGGAAGGCATTTGACTCTCGTTGGGGGTCTGGGTACCCAGTAATACGACAATGCTGACACCTGAGTCTGTATCTAGCCTGTGTCGGGCCCGGTATGTAAGAGTGTTGCTCAACCGGGGTACCTATGCTTCAAAATGCCGCATCTTGTCCGAGCCTTCGCGTTGAAATTCGTGCCTCGAATTGATGTATATTGTTGGCGAGTTCAGCCAAGTGCCAGTCTGCATAGCGAGTTTCTACGTGAACAATATATCAATCGCTGGAGCCTCTATTGGGCGCTGTGTCTGTCACATGATGGTCGAAGAGATTGCCTCCGGAATCATCTCCGGAGTGATATACGGATTGATGTCATCTGTATTCATCATTTTTCTATCTATGATTTTCAGATACTTCACTGGAGAGATATTTCCTTGGTTCATCAGCATTCCAATGGGTTTGGGCATCGTTGGAATAAGTGGTGGATTACTCGCTCTCATAGATCAGCCTACTCCACTGTCTGTCACGCGCATCATGGTAGCCAGCATGATCTTGGTATTGGCAACAAACGAGGGAAACAAACTGGGAACCCGCCTTCCAAGAAAGAAGATCTCCTTGATCTCGTCGTTGCGAGCAATTGGCAGGCAAGACTATTTTACCGTGAGAATTCCGGACGAGAGGGAAATTGACGATGTCCCGGGAAAGCCACGTGTTACTGTAGGGGTCAAGAGAAGACTGTCAGGCACAGAACTCCTTTTGCCGGCTGACCTTCCAAGGGAGGAACTTGAGAACAGAGTCAAGCGAAGGCTTCTGACAGATTGGGGTCTAGGTGATGTTGAACTTGAACTGGATCAAAGAGGCAGGTTCATCTACTTTGCTGTCTCTGCAAGAGAGCAGGGGCTGAGCGGAGGGTTAAGAGAAGGCTTCGTGGCAGTGCCTATGAAGTATCAAACCGCTCCAAGCGGCCTCGCATCGGGCGACTTTGTGAGGATCTACTCAGGTGACCATCTCTTGATCGACTCTGTCGAGGCAAGGGCAGTGGACGAGGCCAATAGGACTATTACTCTCGTTCTCGATGTCGAAGGCGAGAAGAGGTGTGTAGGTAAGGAAGCTACCCAAGTCATAGCTCTTCCCCGATCCAAGAAGGGATTGACGGTCAAGGAGATCATGAGTACCAATGTCTGTACAGTCAGGCCTGATGCAAGTCTTCTTGAGACTATTTCTGTGATGAATGAGCGCAGAGTAGGCTCAGTCATAGTTCTCGATGATGGCGAGGCTGTCGGCATTCTGACAGACAGAGATATACTCCAGAGATTAGGGAAGAAACGTCTGAATGTCAAGTCGACAAGAGTCAAGGATTTGATGTCGGAACCCCTTGTTGAAATCTCTCCTGATTCGTCTGTGGACGAAGCATTGGCCATGATGCGAAGCAGGAATGTGAAAATCCTTCCTGTAACTTCGGAAGGAAGATTGGTTGGAATACTGACTGGTGATGACATTTTCAGGGAGACATCAATCAAACCTTGAGCCTTAGAGATCAGTCCCCCTTCCAGAACGTGCCAAACTGATCTGCCTCACTTTTGATCATGCTCCAGTCTGTTGGAAATCTCCAGATCCTTGAAGTCGCAGTGGGGAACATGTAAGAGAAATGCTTTCTTAGATCGGAATTCTGTCTTGGTGAGTCGTGCTTAACTTAATAGGTGTCTGCGTGGTTCCTTGGCTCTGAGAGAGGAGAAATCACGAATGGCAACTGGTGCTGACCGAGCTGCAGCTTGTGACTCGATACTTCGCAGCAGACTGAAAGGTGAAAACTACGAAAAGTTGACTGCGGTGGCTAACCTCCCGCTACATCAATTCGTGGCAGAGGTCATCGAGCTGTGCGATCCGACATCAGTCTTCATCTGCACCGACTCGACCGAAGACATCCTACACATCCGTCAACAAGCAATCGCGCAGGGCGAGGAGGCGCCGCTTGCGACAAAAGGCCACACGATTCACTTCGACGGCATTGAGGATCAGGGTCGCGACAGAGAAGTCACGAAGTACCTCGTCCCCAAGACTGACTCGCTGAGCAAGGCGCTCAATCAGATCGAACGGGAGGAAGGCCTAGCGGAGATACGTGGCCTGCTGAAGGGATCCATGAAAGGACGGACGATGATCGTCCGCTTCTTATCGTTGGGTCCAACCAATTCGATCTTCAGCATCCCCTGCGTACAGTGTACCGACTCTTTCTACGTTGCCCATAGCGAGGACCTACTGTATCGTACGGGCTACGAGCAGTTGAGGCGGCTCGGAGAGAAGGCAGACTTCTTCCGCTTCATTCATTCCGCCGGAAAGTTGAATAAGGATATGGTCAGCGCCGAGCCTGAGAAGAAGCGGATCTACATTGACTACATCCGCGACACGATCTACAGTGCCAACACGCAGTACGCTGGCAACACGGTGGGCCTGAAGAAGCTGGCCCTACGGCTAACGATCCGGAAGGCAGACAGGGAGGGGTGGCTGGCCGAGCACATGCTCCTAATGGGTGTACACGGCCCGAACGGACGAAAGTCCTACTTCGCCGGAGCATTCCCAAGTGCATGCGGAAAGACTTCGACAGCTATGCTGCCCGGGGAGACTATCCTCGGCGATGACATCGCCTATTTTCGCAATATTAGGGGCGAGGCCCACGCTGTCAACGCTGAACTCGGCATCTTCGGCATAATTCAGAACGTCAAGGCGGCGACTGACCCAGTGATCTATGAGGTCCTCACGAAGCCGGGCGAGGTGATCCTCTCCAACGTGCTGATTAAAGACGGTAGGCCTTACTGGTTGGGCATGGGCCAAGAGTTGCCCAAGGACGGCGTGAACTTCTCAGGTTCTTGGTGGCAAGGCAAGAAGGACAAGGAAGGGGATGAGATTCCGGTGGCACACAAGAACGCGAGATACACGGTCTGCCTGAAGGCACTGGCGAATGTTGATCCGGAACTAGAGAACCCTCTCGGCATTCCCGTCGGTGGGATTATGTATGGTGGACGTGACTCCTACGGCTACCCTCCGGTTCAACAGAGCTTTGATTGGGATCACGGCATCGTCGCCTATGGCGCATCACTGGAGACCGAGACCACGTTCGCGATTCTTGGACAGGAAGGAGTGCCGGAGATCAATCTGATGAGCATTCAAGATTTTGTGGCAATTCCCTTGGGCAAGTACATCCAGAACAACCTGGACTTCGCCAAGAGCTTGAAGAAGCCACCTCTGATCTTCGGAGTCAACTACTTCCTCCGCGACAAGGAAGGAAAGTTCGTAGAGAAAGTTGTGATGCGCGACAAGGCCGTGTCGATGAAATGGATGGAACTCCGCGTTCATGGCGATGTTGGAGCGATCAAAAGCCCAACGGGCTGGATTCCCAAATACGAAGATCTCACGAAACTCTTCAAGCAGGTATTACAGGTTGACTACACACGAAACGACTATGTTAGACAGTTCACGGTTCGCGTCCGAGAGAACCTGGCCAAGATGGAGCGCGTCGAAAAATTCCACCGCACAGAAGTGCCCGACGCACCACCCCGGCTTTTCGAAGTTCTCGCCGAGCAACGCAAACGATTGATTGAGGCCAAGGAACGGTTCGGCGACTACATCTCACCAGAGAGGCTACCGGAAGAAGATCATGCCAATTAGGCGATCCTCAAAGACTGTTTCATGTAAGTCACTCACATTGTTACACAGGTGTGGCAACGCATTTTCTAGGCCGAACTGATATGACGTAAATGGCATTCTCTACTCAGCCGCGCTCGCGTGCTCTTCGCAGCTTCGGAATGATCTCCTTAGCTATTTGCTCGAAAATTGGGATCTGTTCCCTTCTAAAGGGATAGTAGAATATGAATTCAGTTATTCCCGCACTCCGGTAACGTCTAATGACTTCACCAAAGGCTTCTACCGAGTTGAAGACGGTTTCTGCCTCTGATCCGAACACTAGCACGGACCGCCGAAGAGTCTGTGGATCGCGTCCGATCTCCTCGCAGTAATCATTAAGTAACTTGTTTCGTCGACGAGTATGCTCTAACATCTTGTCTGGCGATTCACGCCATTCTCCTGGAATGGAGTTCCAGGTATCGGCATAACGCGCCGCAAGCTTCAACATGGATGGCCCCATTGCCGCAATCGTTATGGGGGGGCGGGGCTGCTGGATCGGCGGAGGTGCCATGATCGCATCTCTGAGTTGATAATATTGCCCTTCATAGGTTGTAACTTTATTGCGAAGGCACCGGTCAACGATCTCTACCACTTCGCGAAATCTGGCTACCCGTTCCTTGGATGGCCAGTCTTCAATTCCGATCATTGAATGGACAGGGTCCACCTTGCTGGAGACTCCGGTACCGAGTCCAAGTTCAAGCCGACCGTGTGAAATGTGGTCTACTGTGAGTGCTTGACGTGCCAACATAGCAGGATTACGCAGAGGAATCGAAGTAACCAATGTGCCAATCCTGATGCGGCTTGTTTGGGTGGCAAGGGCCGCCAGAAGCGTCCAACCTTCGAACCAAGGAGAGTTTGGCTCATATGGATCGACAAAGTGATCTGCGACCCACACGCTGTCAAATCCGAGCGCTTCGATGAATTGCCAGCGTTCAATCTCCTTCTTCCACGGGAGATTTTGAACTGTGATGATTCCGAATCTAAGCTCTTGGCTAATATGCTTCACAAGCTTTTCCTAAGTCAGCTACCGATTATAACCCTTTTCGAAATGCTTTCATCTTAGTCTCGCGCGCGGGGCTCGAATCCTATTGGGTGCGAATGCCTCAATCCCCGTATTCCAACGGAGTGCTGTTCCTTCCTAGCAGATTTCTTCCTCACACGGGGGAAAATAGCAGGAATCAACGACACGAGCCCCAAATGCCATTTCATCCTCGATGAAGAATGGCCGATCTTGGAACTATGGTTCTCTCGTCTTTTGGAGGTAGTAGATATAGCCGTCAACAATGGCCTCCTCACTGGCCTTGAGGATGTTTGGCGATACTCCTATCGTCGACCATCTTTTGCCGTCCGCCTCAAACTCCGTAAACACTTGAACAGACGCAGCTGTTCCTTTTTCCACATTGATCTCTCTGACCCTGTACCCAATCAGCTCAACCTTCGAGAGTTCTGGGTGCTGACTCCTCAGGGCGCGCTTGAGTGCTATATCGAACGCGTTCACCGGCCCGTTGCCTTCGGCCGCGGCTATCAATGAATGATTCCCCGCCTTGAGTTTGACGGTGCTTTCGGCCGAGACCTTTCGACCATCTCCTGAAACGAACGCTCTCCAGTTGACTAGGTGGAAATGATTCAAATCAACGCCTAAAGCCCTTGCATATAGCAGATTCAGGCTGGCCTCTGCATTCTCGTAGTGATAGCCTTCTGCCTCTCTCTTCTTTACTACTCGAAGGATTTTCTCTGCTTCAGTTGAGTTCTTTCCCAGTTTGAATCCGAATTCCTTGGCCTTTTGAACAATATTCGCTAGTCCGGCTTGACTTGAAACAGTGATCGAGCGAGCATTTCCCACGACGGCCGGGTCGAATCCTTCGTAGGCCCTTGAGTCCTTCAACACGGCGTGTCCATGAATGCCACCCTTGTGCACAAACGCGAATCTACCAACAAATGGCTGGTAGTCGTTTCTCGGAATGTTCGCAATCTCATAGACGTACTCTGAAAGTTCAGTCAGCTTTGAAAGATCGAGGCCGGTATTGATGTTGAAGGAAATCTCCAGATTCCCTATTATCTCGACGAGGTTGGCATTTCCACATCTCTCACCTAGCCCATTAATCGTTCCTTGGACTTGCTCGGCTCCTGCGATCAAGGCGAAGATTGAGTTTATAGTGGCGAGCCCTCTGTCGTTGTGGGCGTGTATTCCGATCGGCTTGGAGACCTTGTCCTTGATCTCCTTGGTTATTTGGAAGATCTCGATTGGCGTGGATACTCCTCTAGTGTCGCATAGAACGATTTCGTTTGCGCCAGATTCCTCGGCTACGGCGACTACTCGCGTGGCATAGCTAGGGTTCTCCTTGTAGCCGTCGTAGAAGTGCTCGGCGTCGAAGATTACCTTGGATCCTTTTTCCCGAAGATAGGCAACGGAGTCAGAAACCATCCGAAGATTCTCGTCTGGAGTTGTCCCAAGGATCTTCTGGACTTGAAAGATAGAGGACTTGCCCATCAGTGTAATGTAGTCTGCACCAGCCGATAGCAGGATCTTGAGGTTTCGATCGTTCTCAGGCTTTAGGCAAGGTTTCCTTGTCATGCCGAAAGCCACTATTGCTGAGCGGACTCGTTCCTTTCTCATTCTCCTGAAAAACTTGACTTCCGCTTGGCTTACGGCATTTGGCCATCCGCCTTCAATGTAGTGGACGCCGAATTCGCTCAGTTTCCTTGCGATCTTGATCTTGTCATCAACCGAGAGGTTTACTCCCATGGCCTGATTGCCGTCACGTAAAGTTGTATCATAGATCCTTGGTGCGCATGCAAATCTGAAAGAGCTTGGGATATTGACTAAATCAGATACAGAAGGAGGAATTGGCTCTGAATTCGATTTTACAGCCACCCATTTGACGATTCCTCCGAGTAGACAGATTCTTCCCCCTTTCCTGTTGGCGACCCTAAAAAACCTTCCTACCTACACTTCTCCAAGAATTCCTTGTATGCTTCTGTCATTTCAGCAACGGGCTTGTTGTCGCGCTCTCGGAGAAATGTCGTATCTTGCAGCTTCGCTTGACAAACGGTGAATCTAATCCCGGTCTTCTTCTCTTGCTGGATCTTGTCGGCGACTTGGCGACTGACGCTTCAGAGGTCAAACTCGCTACGTTTCTGTTCGGAAATCCTTGAACCATTTCAAACCAGATGCCTCCATGATACTCAGGTATTCCATGTTTCCTTGGGGGATTCTGTCTGCTCGGTAGTGAAGGCCGAAGTATCTCTGCACAGAGTTGATGTAGCCGTTCTGCTTGATCTTTTCCACGCATCTTTTGGCGAAGTCCTCATTTCGAACTTTCTTGCAAACCTCGAAGATGGTATTGATTCGTTCTTCGGTGATGTCAAGTCTCCGGTCATCCTTGCCGCTGTACTTCTCATTGAAGGCTCTCAGAAGCTTGCTGTCGTCTACCTCATGGTACTTCTCGTCGTGTACGACCATATCTATTCCGAGTTTCTTTCTGGGCGCAGCCTTCGTTTCGGGGTATCCGAGGCATAGTAGGACGACAGGGAAGACTCCTCTTGGAAGTTGAAGCATTTCTCGGAGTTGACGGAATGCTTCGAGCACAGTACCTATGTAGACTGAGCCCAGTCCCATGGCATCTGCAGCGGTGCAGATGTTCTGGGCGCACATCACAGTGTCTTGGATTGAAACCCAGAAATGGCGGAACGAACTTGTTGCAGTAAAGGGTGCAGTCTCAAGCTCCGCCCACCTCTCCAGGCGGTGGAAGTCGATGCAGAAGATCAAATTGACAGGGGCCTCGCCTATGAACTTCTGTCCGCAAAGCTCGGCGAGCTTTCTGCGTGTCTCTGGGCTCTCAATCTTGATTATTGAGTAGGGCTGCAAGTTGCCTGCAGATGGTGCATGTGTGCCCGCTTCAAGGACCATTCTGAGAACATCTGGGGGGACACTTCTGTCGGAAAAAGACCTGCAGCTAGCCCTCTCGAACAAGAGCCTTACGGTCTCGTTGGGGTAGCTGCCCTTTACTGTTTCTCTCTCTGTTTGGGGCGCGGTGTTGTTGCTCATAGCGGTTCGGCGTGATGATTGCTTCGAGCTTTATTTAAGCTGATGGGACGAAGAGTCCCCCCGGGTCGTCTGTCTATGTGCAGAACTCGGATACTTCGTCTACGGACATCTTTTTCGGAGGCGACTTTTTCTTTTCCTCTTCAGTGGGCCATCCTATTGTTACGGCGGCCACAAGCTCCCAAGGCTTCTTCATGTGCTTTTCAAGAGCCTCGATTGCGTAATAGATATCATTTACCCACAATGTTCCCAGACCTAGGCTATGCGCCGTCAACAGCATGTTCTGGATCGCAGCGGACACGCCCTGAATCTCAACCTTGTGAACGAGTTCACGTGCATGACTATCTATCGTTCCAATCATCTTAGCGGCCTCCCTCACTCTGTCTCCCGGGACAGCCCCACCGGCATTCCATACAAGTATCACCACTGGGGCTTGCTCCATAATCTGGCAGGTTCGGAACGAACTGCCCATAACCGCTATCCCGAATCGCTTTGACTTTTCATCGAGTTCTGTTCGCATAATCCTAGTGAAATCATCCTTCGAAGAGCCTGTTAAGACTGTGAACCTCCACTGCTGAGCATTCTTTCCTGAAGGA
>Ga0315307_1000862_pt1 | contig 13288 bp, 9 predicted proteins | sample TDP2_MG_FD_203079 | JGI IMG/M metagenome (GOLD analysis project Ga0315307, IMG submission 203079) | Freshwater sediment microbial communities from Lake Towuti, South Sulawesi, Indonesia - TDP2 | ecosystem: Environmental > Aquatic > Freshwater > Lake > Sediment | place: Indonesia: South Sulawesi... | reverse complement strand
GGAATTAGAGCTTGGATGATTGTAGGGTATTGGATAGAAATAGTACATAAAGGTGATTTGGTTATCGGTGAAACACAGACTTTCGTTATTGAGAATTGCACGTACCTACAGACAGGGAGCGTGACAGTAGAGAGTAGTGCCACTTTGGTTATAAGGAATGCAAAACTTCTCATTAACATGACGCAGGAATGGGAACGCTCTGTTCGAATACAAAACAATGCAATCTTAACTGTCGAAAGAAGTGAAATAGTAGGAAGCCAATACTTCCCCGTATATGCTTCCGGTACATCTACAGTAAATGTATTCAACTCCAGAATACCTTTCTGTAGCGTGCCATGCGAAGACGAGTCTAAAGTTCATGTAGTGAACTCCTCGATTTACTATGTGCCATGCTATGATCAGTCTGAAATATCTGTGACGAACTCAACTCTTCATGACATGCTTGTTTCTGACTCGAGTGAAGTGTATGTAGGGAGCTCCGAAGTTGAACAAATAGTCCCGGAGTGGTCAAATACTTCGATGTCTGTCACGAACTTGAATGAGGGCTACCTAGAATATTGGAATAATCATATCAACCTAACAGTTTTTGATAATCAAAACTTTAATCTTACATTTAGAGATTCTAAGATTTACAAGTGGAGCCTTCGGTTTGCTGATGGAAATCACGTGTTAATAGCGAACTCAACTCTAGGTTTTGTTCTTTGCTCGGGAAAAGAGAACTCTGTTGAATTCCAGAACGTAAGGATTACAAGTCTGGACTTATGCGATTTTCAGGGAACTCTGTCTACTGAAAAGGTTTTTGTTACCGAAGCAGTACGCATGGAAGGCTCAGAGTTTTTAATGCTCGGCAACCTAAGCTTCTCGGAGGAAACACAAATCATAGTATGGACGAGTAGTAACGTCACAAGAAACTATAACATTATTGCAAGAAATGCAAGTGATGTTCCAATGATAAATGTTAAACTGACCGTGTTTGATGAGAATAATACAGTTATCTGGAACGGAGTTACCGATAGTCTAGGAAAAACTAGCTTCAACCTCACATTTGCTGATGGCAATTACACAGACATATTAAGGCTTGAAGCAGTCAAAGAAAACCGCTCTGCTTCAACGACTATTGATTTTCTTTCTTTCACTCCGATTGTTTTGAAAATGAGATATTTTGCTGATTTAAATGGTGATGGAACAATAAACATTGTGGATATTTTCATAGTAGCCAAAGCGTTTGGAACTAAGGAAGGAAACCCAAACTACAATCCAATTGCTGATTTGGATGGAAACAAGGAAATAAACATTGTAGACTTATACAAAATAGCCAAAGACTACGGAAAAACAGTTTAGGTTCTTTTACGAATCTGATGAAACCATCTCCTATTATTAACCCGATGGAAAACTATGGACGACTGACTGTGACCTCATACTTTTTCATGGCTGCAAGTGCCGCCCCGAAGGCGCATACTATTTGAGGCTCGCCTGGCAATGTTGGAGTCAGACCGATTTTCTTGCTTAAAGCATCGACGAAGCCACGGTTTTTTGCCACTCCTCCCGTGAACGCTATATCTTTTTCAAATCCTATTCTGCTAGACATGCTATGGACTCTCTCAGCTATTGCCTCGTGAAGACCAGCTATCACATCCTCAATCGCAGATCCTTCACTTATGTGGGATATGACCTCTGATTCAGCGAAAACCGTACATGTGCTGCTCATTTTGACGGGTTTTGATGATTTAAAGTGTAATTTGCTAAGGTCATCTATTGGTTTTACAAGGATGTTCGACATGACTTCAAGGAACCTTCCGGTACCAGCAGCACACTTGTCGTTCATAACAAAATCCAAGACTCTTCCATTTTCGTCGATTCTGATGGCTTTGGAGTCTTGACCACCAACATCGATAATTGTCCTCACGAACGGAAATAGCTTATGAATGCCCCGGGAAATGCATGTTACCTCGGAAGATGTCGATTTTGCATTAACCAAAGCCCTTCCATAACCAGTCGAAACAGTGTATAGAACATCCTCTGAGCCCAGACCAGATTTCTGAAGCGCCTTGCTCAATGCTTCTTCAGACGAGACTTTGAAGTTGATTCCTGATGGAACTATGACATATGATAAAATCTCGCCTTCGTTGTTAACTACCACAGCTTTTGTCGCGGAAGCTCCAGCGTCTATACCTATGTACATCATCTTTCGCCTAAAACCTCTAGGAAGGCGTCAATTCTATTTTTAATTTGGGCTTCAGCGTACTGCCTAGGATCAGCCATATCAGCTTCAAACAGAAGATAGGGTACATTGAACTCCTTACTCAATGTATCTGCGGTTACTAGTTGCGGAGCCGACCACGACTTGCAACTTCTGTTAGAGAATAAAACAGCTCCGTCTATTTGATACTCTTTAATACTTTCCAAAAATCTTTCAATTCGGAGGTCTATGTCAAGATTCAAGCCCATGGCTAAAACTTTTCTCGCTATACTTTCCAATGGCTTTGATGCATCAAGCCTGTAAGCCCACGCTTCGCTGTAAGGCTCATACACAAAAATTGCTCCCCTGTCCTCAAAGTACTTTATGAGATCAAACGCGTACCAAAGCCATATCCCATCAAACAGCAATCTAAACTTTTCATTCTCTATGATTCCCTCTCTCTTGTTGGCTTTTTCCTTAACCTCGTTGAGAAGCTCCTCGTGAAATTTTACCGCTTCATCTGTCCCTTGCATAACCACTAGTGGAAAAATGTCTGAAGCCGAGTCTCTGCCTCCAAGCGGACACGGTTTAAATCTTCTAAGCTTTAAAGTTTCAAGCCACAGCTCACTCGCCTTATCTGAAAGCTTCACGATTTCCACAAGCTTATCCATGTCAAGTTTTAACCCAAATTTTTCTTCAGCCATGTTTACAAGTTGCTCCAGCTGTTTGACGACGTAATCCAGAACATAGTTGTCTAAGTCATCCGAGGTTAAAACATAAGGGGCTTCACCTACAAACAATGGTGTACCAAGGTGCATTCGAAGACTCTGCCACCATTTAACATAAACATCACATGAATTCCTAAAAGTTACCAAAATGTCTGGAGGAGGCATTAATCCACTCATTCCGCTAAGAACATAGCCCAAACCGCATCTACTATACGAGCACAAATTTTGGGAATACCCTTTCTTCTCAGCTTCCTGAAAATAATCCAACGCGAGACCACGAGCACTGCACATTGCACCAAAGTGTTCAGGGGCTATTGGATAAATATCTAGGGCGCGGAGAAGCTCCACAGGTGTAAACACGGTTATCCATGCAACCGGTTTGCCTTGGGCCTTCGCATCCCAAGCCTTTGAAAAGTATTCCAAGATAAGCTCGCCTATTTTTCTGGTTGATTGAAGAACTCGACTTCTTTCTCTTTGTGAACTCATATTAACCACCTATGGATTCGATGAAGGCTTCAACTCTTGTTTTGATTCTAGCGATTTCTTGCGTTGGGTTTTCATAATCTATCAACGTGGCAGGAATTCCATTTTTTGTAAGCATATTTCTTATGTGTACGCTATCGTACAAAATTGGGTCGCAGAACCCTTCAGCAAACGTTATTACCCCTTGCACATTGAATCCCCTAGTCATGAAACTTAAGTATTCTAACCTATCTTCAAGGGGTCCATGGGACGGACAAGGGGTTCTCTTAAGATATCTATAGGCTAAAGCCGAAAGGGGATCGTTAGATTTTTCAACATTGCTCCAAAAGTATCTCGAGCCTGTGCATAGATCATCAGAGGCGACAAATCCGCCAGACTCTTCTATGATCTTTATCAAATCAAGATCGTAAACTGATGTTCCATTCAAATGCAATCTTACATTATTGTCGCTTCTACAATTATGGAAGTCTAATGCTTTGATTTGCGCAATGACTTCTGGTTTTGGCATCCACATGCTCGCTAGAGCCAACTGAAAGCGATCAAGCGCACCAGTCTCGTACTTGTCGCCGTTGTTTGATAAGTAGATATTCTTGAGCAAATTTCTGTTTTCATTGCACAATTCTATGGAACTGAACAATGCAGTATCATCAATCCTAACTTCAAAATTCTCTTCCAGAAATTTTTTGAACCTTGTCAACTCCATCTTGAAGAACTCAAGGGATAACTCATTGTCTGTGTTATGAGGTACTCTTAGGAGAAATAGAGGCTTGTTGGTTTTTTTCTTTAGTATGTCGTAAAGTCTCCACATTGGGTCACAAGTATGGGCTACCACAAATCCGCTGAAAAAGTCCTCAAGCTTGAACATATTTTCCAGTACAGCGCTGGCAAAGGGACATACGAAGCTAGGCGTAAGAGCACTAGTGCTTGTTCCAATGTTTGATATTCTATATTGTTGCAATCCGGCTGAAATTATCAGTTCCTCAGGAACATAGCTACACGTATATCCGATAGCCTTTGCTCCAGAATCTTTGTATTGGCTTAGTATTGCTCTGGGGTTCTTGTACAAATCACGTATATCACTTGGTATCGTCATGGGTTAGAATAGAAATGAAGCTGAATAAATATCATGTGTTCTCAATCAATTGGTTATTTTGAGAGCCTTCAATGCTGGTGCTAATACTGTTGTTAATAGGCATACCATAAACTATGAAGTTGTATCCAGAGAATAGAAAATTTCTCCGCAATTGTTATCTGTGACGTGACAATAGATTTCTTCTGGATATGACCGCCTGAGAGAAAGGAGATGTTCAGGAAAACTCTTTCTGGAATATTGTTGATGCTGCTTATTTTCAGCACATCAATGTTGGCATTTAACATTCAACCAGTTAAAGCAGAGTCTAGAACTTGGATTGTTGATGATGATGGACCAGCAGACTTCCACACCATACAAAAAGCCATAAACGCTGCAAGTGACGGAGACACCGTGCATATATACAACGGAACATACCTCGAACATATAGTCGTAAACATGTCCATATCGCTTATTGGAGAAGACAGAAGCGCTACAATTATTGATGGGAATGGAACTGGGACGGTGATGCATGTAATTGCAAACAATACTGTGATCAGCGGATTTACAATCAGAAAAAGCGGAGAAAAGTTCGATGAAGAACCTGCCCTTTGGTGTGGTCTAATGGTCGGCGGCTACGAAATGCCAGTTGCGAACACCACAATTACTAACAATTATGTAAAGAAGAACTTTATCGGCGTCTTTTTATGGTTTTCCATAAATAGCACCCTAGTTGACAACGACATAGAAAATAATACTTGGGGCGTTGGACTTGTAAATTGCATTTGGAACAACATCAAACATAACACAATATCTAATAACGGTGTTGGCATAGTCATGGACTTCGCTTCGCAAAATGACATCGACGGCAACAATATAACTTCAAACAAGCCCGTTGGCCTCATAATAGACGACTCTTCTCTCAACAAAATCCACAGAAACCATATAGAAGGCAACGAGTACGGAATCGACATCAGTGAATCTGACAACAACAAAATTACAGACAACACTGTTAGGAATAGCGGACTTGGCATCTCTTTAGCCGCATCCACTTCCAACATCTTTTACCATAACGACTTCCTAAATAACACAAAACAAGTCGACAGTACATCAGAATATGCGAATGTTTGGGATGATGGTGCTGAAGGTAACTATTGGAGCAATCATAATCCCCCAGATGAAGACAAAGACAAGATAGGAGATACTCCATACGTCATAGATGAGAATAACACTGACAGACATCCTTTGATATATCCATATGGCTATAAGCCAAAGCCTGATGTGAATGATGATGGAGTAGTAGACATAAAAGACTTGTATACTATTGCTCGGACTTTTGGCACCAAGCCTGGAGACGATAGATGGAATCCCATCGCAGATATTGACACTCAAATAGCTGCAGAACTGGATGAAATCATCAACATAAAAGACATATATCAAATAGCTAAAAACTTTGGGAAAGAATGGAAAGACCCTTAGACAGTATTAGACATAGAAATAAACACGCAAAAGTAGGCCCCCTCTTTTTATCTAGTATCATTGTTTCTTCCAAAATTCTAATTAGTCGCTGGGAGTTCCGCTATGGTTTTTCCAAAATTCCTGCACGAAGGCTACCGAAAAACATATTTGAGAAGATTAAAAGAAAAGGAAGGATACTATCTATTTTTGAACTTCGGTGTTCTTTTTTCAAAGAAGGCAGATATGCCCTCTACTATGTCTTCAGACTTTGCGCAGGTTGTGCCGCCTTCAACCATCATTCTGTTTCCTTCATCCATGCTGATTTCCATAGACTTTGAAAGTATTTTCTTCGCTAAACGTATTGCTATTGGAGCTCTTGTTGCTAATGTTCCGGCAAGATACGTCGCCGTTGACTTCAGCTCGTCTAGCTTTACAACCTTGTTGACGAGCCCGATTCTCTCAGCTTCTTTAGCGTCGATCCGTTCTCCTGTCAGAATTATCTGGGCAGCCTTGGCCCTACCTATGAGTTTCGGAATCCGTACGCATCCTCCCCACGAAGGAATCAAGCCTATATTGACCTCGGGATTTCCAAGCTGTGCATTCTCTGCCGCGATTCTTATGTCGCATGCGGCTGCAAGTTCGAGACCTCCGCCAAGCGCGTATCCATTTATCGCCGCTATTGTAGGTTTATCGAAAATTTCTATCTTGTCGAAAATCTTCTGTCCTAATTCCATTCGAGCTCTCATTTCAGCTTCGGTTGTTGAAGGTTCACTTAAATCGTTTCCAGAACTGAATGCTCTGCCAGATCCAATAATAATGATACTTCTGATCTTATCATCTTGTCTTATCTCTTCGAGCACATTGTCCAGCTCTTGAAGTATGCCAATATTTAGAGCGTTTAAGGCATCAGGTCTGTTCAATGTTATGATGGCTATGTTTTCTTCCTCTGGCATCAGAAAACTTGACGCTTTTTCGTAAATCAAGTATCTATATTCCACAACGATTCACCTTTTTACCTTAGTAGAAAACATTAGTTTCCATAAAAGTCTTTTTATACGCTTACGTCAAACCATACGTTAGAAAACTCAGAACAAGCTTGGTCTCTAATTGGTGAGTTCGATGGCGCCTGTTGAGAAAAACGTCCGTTTTGGCTGCTTCTTGCCCATTCCAGCCACGCCAGTAGATAGACTGATCAAAATAGCCAAAGTTAACGAAGAAGCTGGTTTCGACTCGATATGGGCTCCAGATCACCTTTTGTTCATACCTCCAGGAACCGTGCCAGAAGCATGGTCTTTGCTGGCTGCTACCGCGGTTGCAACGGAAAAAGCAGTGTTGGGAACATGCGTTAGCGATCCGCACAGGTATCATCCTGCAGTTCTAGCACAAAAAGTTGCCACGGTGGATCAGATTTCGGGCGGCCGAGTAATACTTGGGCTGGGCGCTGGAGAAGCCATGAACCTAGAACCTTTTGGCATAGAATGGAAAAAGCCAGTATCCAAGCTAGCTGAGGCTGTAACAATCATGCGTAAGCTTTGGGCTGGTGAGGTGCTGAACCACGAAGGAAAATTCTGGAGGCTGAAAGACGCTTTTTTGCAGATCAACCCCACCAAAGGTAAGGTACCTATATATCTTGGAGCGAATAGTCCGCATACGCTTAGGCTAGCCGGGGAAACGGCTGACGGTTGGCTTTCAATTCCGCTTTCTCCAAAGCTGTACAAAGAACGCTTAAAGTTTGTCAAAGAAGGAGCGGAAAAAGCAGGCAGATCCCTTGACGAGATAGACACGGGAATATACTTGTACACATCCGCCACTGAAAATGCTGAAGACGCGTACAGGCAAATTGAAACCATAAAGCCCCAAGTGATACCATCACCCGAATTGTTGTCGCAGGCTGGCTACGACATTGAACTCCCAGAGGATTTACGCTCACTATCCTATTTCAAAGCACTCGCAGATTCCGAATGGGTAGAAAAATTTCTGACTTACGGCAATCTTATTCCAAGAGAGGCCGCGATCGAGTTTTCCATAGCTGGAACCGCAAAAGACTGCTTTGAAAAGATAGACGAATACGTAAAAGCTGGCGCCAAGCACATTCTCCTCATAAATGTGGGACCTGATCCCAGCAGTGTTGTGAAGACCTACGGTGAAGAGATAATACCGCACTTTAGAAGCAGACAACGTTGACGGCTTTGATGCAAGCTTTAGAGAGCAAGCGAGACCAGTTCTGCTATGTCCATGATTTGGATTTTGCCTTCATTTCCCGTGGTTTTGACCGCGTCCTCAATCGTAAGCAGGCAGAAGGGGCATGCCACAGCCAAGACTTCTGCGCCAGATTCAACCGCTTCCTTCACGCGAATTTCTGCTAAACGTGGACCCGGAATGTCGACCCACATTCTTCCACCACCGCCTTCGCAGCAAAGGCTTCTCGCCCTCGAACGGTCAAACTCTAGCAGTTTTACGCCGGGCACGCTTTCAATGACCCTCCGAGGCTCTTCATATATGCCGTTTTGTTTGCCCAGGAAGCATGGGTCATGGTAAATGACCTTCTTGTTCACGTCTTTTGTGAAGGTTAGTTTCTTGTTCTCGATCAGTTTTGCAAGCAACTGTGTGTAGTGTTGGATTTCGAAGCTTGTTTGGTTGTATCTGCTTTTGAAGGCGTGAAAGCCATGCGGACAGCTTGTGACCACCTGTTTTACACCGTACTTGTTGAAGATTTTCATGTTTTCCTCGACTAGAAAGTCGAACAGGCCTTTCTCGCCCATACCGTAGACTTCGCTTCCGCAGCAGTTTTCCTCGTCACCAAGAATGCCGAAGTTTAGTTCAGCCTTTTCGAAGCATTTGACGAGGCTCTGGGCTACGCTTTGAATTCTCGGGTCGTAGGCTGATGTGCATCCGACGTAGTATAGGATTTCTGCGCCTTGCGAAACGTGCTTGACGTTTAAGCCTTGGATCCATTCAGACCTTTTGCTGCGTATTCTTGCCCATGGGTTGCCGTTTTTGAATATGCTTTCCAGTGCGTCTCGGATGGTTGGGGCGATTTGTCCTTCTTCAACGGCCATGCTGCGAATGTCAATCAAGAATTCATACGGGTTCAGATCTTTTGGGCAGCGGACGCCGCATGTGGAGCATGTTGTGCAGCTCCATAACTCGTTTTGGGGGTGAACGGTTAACTTGCCAAGAGTGGAAACTTCCCGCATGTACCTTCTAACATTCAGGTTCGCCTTTCTTGCTACGGGACAGCTTCCGGTGCAAGTTCCGCACTGGATACATTCAAGAAGTTTGTGTTTCTGAACGAGCTCTTGAGCGTTCATGTTCAACATCACTTTTGGTTGGAATGAGGGAGTAAGATTTTTAATAAGTGTTTTCCTCAGTATGAACAAAACTAATCATGAAAAGCGGAGATTGCTGCTGATGGAGAAGAAGCTTCCGAAAATAGGCATCTTCGTCTGTGAGTGCGGCGGAAACATAGGTGATGTTGTGGATGTTAAGGCGGTCGTTGACACGGTTAAGAACTGGGAAGGAGTTGCAGTAGCCAAATTTCACAAATATTTGTGCTCCAAGCCTGCTCAGGAAATGATACTTGAGGCAATTCAGAAGCAAAATTTGGAGAGGGTAGTGGTTGCCAGCTGCACTCCGAGAATGCACCTTGCAACTTTTCAGAGCGTTTTAGAACGGGCTGGCTTGAACCCTTACATGCTTGAGTTTGTGAATATTAGGGAGCAAGACTCTTGGGTTCATGGTCCCCATGCATCGGCGGAAGCGACAAAGAAAGCTATAAGCCTGATTAGGGGTGGATATGAGCGTAGTTTGGAACTTGAGCCGCTAGAAACTATAAGTGAGAAGGGCTCGAGGGAAATTCTCATTGTTGGCGGTGGTATAGCTGGAATTACCGCTGCTCTTGAGCTTGGCTATTTAGGTTATAAGATTCATTTGGTTGACAGAAAGTCAAGCATAGGCGGTAACATGGCGAAGTTGACGAAAGTTTTTCCTACTTTGGATTGTGCTCAATGTATACTTACTCCGAGAATGGCTGAGGTTGGGAGGAATCCGAACGTTAATTTGCTTACTTATGCTGAGGTGCAGGAGGTTAGCGGCAGGCCAGGGAATTATGATGTGAAGATTTTCATGAAGCCCAGGGGGGTCGATGTTCAGAAGTGCAGAAGTTGCGGTGTCTGTGCAAAGGTCTGTCCAGTAACTGTTCCAGACGAGTTTAATGAAGGATTATCGCAGAGGAAAGCAGCCTACATCGAGTTTCCGCAAGCTGTTCCTTCGGCTTATGTGATAGATTTTAGTGCATGCACAAAATGTCGAAAGTGTGAGCAGCTGTGCCCAGCTAAGGCTATAACCATAGATGATCCGGGTCAAACTGTTGACCTACATGTGGGGGGCATAGTTTTGGCGACTGGTTATCAGCTTTATGATGCTCGGAAGCTGGAGACGTTTGGGTATGGCACGTATAAGGACGTTATTACAATGATGGATTTGGAGAGGTTTGTTTCTGCTACTGGACCTACGAGTGGCTACGTTAAGAGATCAGATGGCAACGATGTCAAAAAGATGGCGATCGTGCTTTGTGCTGGTTCGAGGGATAAGAACTACATTCCATATTGCAGTCGGATTTGCTGCATGTACGCTTTGAAGCAGGCTTTTGTGCTTAAGAAAATGTTGGGAGTTGACGTTTCCATTTATTACACGGATATTAGGGCGACGGGTAAGGGCTATGAGGATTTGTACTGGCGGGATCAAGAGGCAGGAGTCAATTTCATACGTGGTAAAGTGGCTGAGGTTTTCAAGAATAACAATAATGGTAAGCTCGTCGTTCAGGCAGAAGACACGTTGACTGGCGAGGTGGGAGAAGAAGAGTTTGACATGGTTGCTTTAGCTACGCCTATGGTTCCGCCTAGTGGTTTGAAGGAGCTCGCGGATAAAATGAAGGTTTCCATAGGCGAGGATGGCTTCATAACTGAGAAGCATCCCAAGCTTGACCCAGTTGATTCGCTTGTTACTGGCGTCTTTGCGTGTGGCTGTGCTTTAAGCCCTAAGGACGTGCGAGACACTGTTTCTGATGGTTTGGGAGCTGCGGCTAAAGCGGCATTATTCCTGAAGAGCGACTATGTGACTACTAGTCCAGAGAAAGCATATGTGATTGCAGATCTGTGTAATAGTTGTGGTGCTTGCGTTCCAATATGCCCAGTAAATGCCATAACCATGCAGGAGGGAAAGGCGAAAATCGAAGCGTTCCAATGTATTGGTTGCGGTGCCTGCATTCCGGTCTGCCCGAAGGAGGCTATCGACTTTAAGAACTCAACGACAAAGCAAATAATGGGTCAGATACGAGGAATGCTTGCAGATAAACAAGCTGGCGAGGTTAGAATCGTAGCTTTTGTTGATAAGAATGTCGGCTATACGGGCATGGACTTTCTGGGTTTGGATCGCACAAACTATCCAGAAAACATTCGCATCGTGCCTGTTCCATCGACCGCTATTCTCGGGAAAAAGCATCTGCTTAGCGCATTTGCTCATGGTGCTGATGGAGTTTTAGTGATTGAGGGTTCGGAGGAGATTGATGAGAAATTTACGAAGAAGCGGATGATTGAGATGGGAAAAGAGCTTGCACAGTTCGGCATAGAAAGCATGCGAGTTAGATACAGCTATGTGCCGTTGCCTGTGTACAAGAAAGCCTCGGAATTATTCACAATGTTCACTGACAGAATTAAGAAGTTTGGATCATTAGCTGAGGAGAAACGAAATAACATAAAACAGAAATTGCAGAGCTAATCTGTATATTTTATTGGAGTTTAGAATAACTAGGAGAATAGAAACCTTCAAGTATTCAGAGTTTCAGTAGTTGCGTATTTGCGGTCTTCTTTGCTGTGTTGTGGAGAACTAGTTTTGGCGTTCTCTGTCTTCCCTTATGACGATTGTTGAGTCTATTTTGGTTTGTCGTTTTTCTGCCCTTGGTTCTATTTCTTGAATTGTTTTTTGCAGCTCAAGTATTTTTATTCTTTCTTCTATGAACTTTCTCACTTCTTCACTCCATTGTGCAGGGTTTTGTTTCATTTTTTCTTTCAGTTCACGCGGTATTCGTATTGTTATTGTCGTTGACATGGATGCTTCCACTGTTTGCATGGATTGTAACACAATTCTATAAACATTTTTGTCGTACGAATTGTTACACCAGCGTAGCGTTAGCAATGAATTCAGTTCAGGAGGCTCTTGATGTCGCGATTATGAGATTAGAATGATGGATATGCCTATATCTTGGCGGTCGTAGGGAAGAGTCTTAGCAGTTTGGTCTGTCTAGGTTTTGCAACGGATTACTATTGCTCGAACCTACTGGAAAAATGAAGAAAAAAGCTGAAGTGCAAGTAGAGAGCGTTTTGGTTACCTGTCGGTAAAGGGTTAACTTTTTGGTTAAATATTCAGTACGACGAGAAAGTAAACAACATTAAATATGACTTGTAAGCATAGAATAGATGTGAGTGGGGAGAAAGATGGAAGAAGGGGTCCTTCTCCTTTCTCCTTCTTCTATCTCCTATCTCTTTCTCCTTCCTCCCATTCTCCCCACCAATAAGATAACTTTTCACCCACATATAGCTTATGGAAGAATCTTCTAGTTGTCTGTAACAATAGTGGGTTTAAGTTGTATTCTATTTTTCGTTAAAAGAAATAAAATAGATGGAAGTTGGAAAAGAACTGCCCAGAAAAGTATGTCGATTAGGAAGTTGAATGGTTGGAAATGGAAGCTGTGGACTACTGTGTATGGCGGTGGATTCCATGTTGGCCACGATTCAATGATCCAACAGAGTGGCCAGCCTCTATACAAGTGCGCTGCATCGAGGATGCGTTGGTCTGCATAATAGATGTTGTAGGTGGCTAAGGTTGCAGTTATAGAAAGAGCTAAACATGTGAGAGTAACGATTAGCAGGGCTTTTTGGGTTTTCAATTCTTCTTCTACGCGGTAAATTTGTTAGATAGCCGGTTTTATAATGCTATGTTTTAGAACGATTAGTTGCAGAACATCTGGAAAAGAACGCGTGAAGCATGACAATCTACTATCGTATGACCGGAAGAAAAGCTTTCAAAATCCATTCATAGTTACAATCTGTTAGAAAGGGGGTTGAAGAAAGGGAGTCAGTTGAGTCAGTGTTGATTTTCACACACACAAGGTTAAAGTTTAGCCCCCAAACCCAAAACCAATTTAGCGCGCGCTATAGGTTTGTTATGTCTTCTAAATTTCAGAAACCAGGATTACGCGACTTTTCGACTAGTTCTCTATCGAGATAAAGCACAACATTTCGTTTGCTGTTCATTTGCGAATGCAATCGAGCGGATGCGCTGGCGCTTTCAGTGTTATAAGTTTGGTCTTTC
>Ga0315307_1000860_pt1 | contig 13312 bp, 14 predicted proteins | sample TDP2_MG_FD_203079 | JGI IMG/M metagenome (GOLD analysis project Ga0315307, IMG submission 203079) | Freshwater sediment microbial communities from Lake Towuti, South Sulawesi, Indonesia - TDP2 | ecosystem: Environmental > Aquatic > Freshwater > Lake > Sediment | place: Indonesia: South Sulawesi... | reverse complement strand
TCCAACTCGATGGAGTCGGAAAACCTGTCGAAGAGTCCCCTCGGTTTTCGTTGAAGGTAGAGTGACCTCGGTTGAGCCATACCGCCGCCGCTCGTGAATCCCATTTAACGATTTTCTCAGGCCTTCAATAAATACAAAGGGAGTGGGAAAAATTTGGGAATAACGAAAAGGTGACCATGGAGATTCTCGGAAAAAATATTTTTTCACCTAACTTAAGTCTCTAATGAGGAGCAAGATTGATGTGTGGTCGACTCCCTCCCTTAGAGTTGAGGGGGTGCTCAACATTCCTTGACCTGGGAAAGGCATAAAGAATGACGCGTATGGGGAATGAAAGACACTAATCAAATTCTCCCCTGGACTCTGAGATCTGAAGGACCAGGAGGAAGACCTCCCCCTTGCTTGAGGTGAAGAGGTACTGGATGGAGATGACCTCCGGGGACCTTGCGAAGGTATCGGGGTCCGTGTTCGTTATCTTCAGGGAGTTCCAGGGCTCGAGGTCTGCAACCCCTGAGGTCGTCACCTCATTCAGGTCCGCCTTGTACACCGTCAGGTTGTAGTAGGCGGTCGATGGGAGGAAGGTCTCTATCGCGAAGTCAAGGCCCCTCTCCCAGCCACTCCTCCCTGAGGAGACGGTCCCGTTCAGGACCCCCGTGACGTCCAGGCTGTGGAGGAGGTTGTAGCCCAGCATCGAGAGGTCCTCGCTCCTGCTGACAGTCCAGGCCCTCGAGTTCCTTATCAGGTAGTTGGCGGCTATGAATGAGAAGAAGATGATGAAGGCCGCGACCGTGGCCTCAACGGCCCGGAACTGGCCCCTCCTATCCCTAGACCTCAACCTCGTACTTCCTCCAGAAGTAGAAGTCGGCGAAGAAGGCCATGTCGTTGACGAAGGCCACCCTCCTTATGGCCACCACCCTGTTCCCCCTCGGGACAAACGATGAACCTATCCTGAATCCCGGTTCGGGCATCCTAGAGAATGTTACGAGGGCAAGGCCCTGCCAACCCTCGGCCCTGGCCATGAAGGCAACCCTGTAGATGTCCGGCTCTAGGTATTTCAGCTCCATGACCTTGAAGTGGCGGTTGTTGAAGTCGTAGAGCCAGGGGCAACTTCCATGGAGCGTGGATTGATCGACTAGCGTATCTATGACGCTGTTGAAGGTTATCTCGGCTGCGTGCATAAAGCCGTCTGGTCCCAGTGGGATCTGGATGGTTGGATTCGGCCCGAAGTCACTCTCATCGAAGATTATGTACTTTCCCAATAGCATCCCCCTGAGCAATGGGGTATCAGGGGAACCGAAGTCGAAGGTGGCCATCGTCTTAATTCCGAAGAAGTCCCCTATGACAACGAGGACGGTGCTGGCCAGCTTCCTATTACCACCCCCATGGGAGAGAAGATCCTCCATGAACTGTGTGTAGTCGAATTCATAGGTCCCGTTCCAGAAGGTGACCCCGTGCTTCGTCTCGTTGGTGACATAGTATAGTGTCTTGGTGGAGACTACTTCGTACGCGGTAGTGATGTAGGCGGTCAGGTTGACGTTGCCTACTGGTATCTCCTCGTGAGTAGTCACTGTGACGAGGAAGCTTGAGGCGAGAAGGTTGGGGCCCTCTCCCACCCAGCCAGTGGGGGTGACGGAGATGTTAAGAACGGGGGTGAGGGTGAGGGAGAAGCCGTACGCTGTGAGGCTCTCGCTGCCACCCAGGTTGAGCAGACTGCTGAGGGTGCTCTCGTTTATGCTGGCCCCCGTTCCCATTACGCCGAGCCTGGCCAGCTTGTCAGGGTCGAGGTCGTATATGATGTCCGTCTTCAAGCCCTTGGAGAGTCCAAGGATCCTGAGGTCCTCGGCCCTGAGTGTGACGTTGGATCCCCAGTCCTTAGGATCTCCCGGCGTCCCGAGAAGGGCGTCGAGGACGGTCTCGGCCGTGGAGTAGAGCTGTTGTTGCTTGATGTGGCGCATGGGGGTTTCTATGATGTTGAGGAGGGAGGCGATGGAGGCCGTGAAGATGAGGATGAAGATCAATGTCGTGAAAACGTATTCGTAAACTGCATGCAAGCCTAAAGCACACCTTCCTTCGTATTCGTTCGCCCGCCCAGCCAAGGGTTTGAGACCTTTTATGGCCTCCCCTCAAGGAAATTTGAACAGGCCGGTTATAGGGACGAGATCTCAACGTCCACCCTCACGACGTAGACGATCGTCTCCCCGACCCCCGACGGGAGTTGGATAGTGAAGCTCTCGGATGGACGGCCAGTGAAGTCTACGGTTACTGAGAGCTCGGTGCCCGTAATCCGGTATGGCTCCACTATGGTCCTGTTGCTCCTGGCCACCAGGTTGAGGGTCCCGGTGCCGAAGACCCTGATGGTCCCGAAGGTCATGTTGATGAATGAGACCCTCACGACGTTCCTCTCGACTATCTCGTCCCCCTCGTGGAAAGCGAAGACCCCCATGTCGCTGACCCTGACCCTCGCGTGGTTCATGATTATCCACGCACCGTTCTGCTGGATGACGTAGACATACCCTAGCGGGTCGTAGGCGTTCTCTACTATAAGGTCATCTCTTCCGACCAGAACCTCGATGCCTGACCCCACACCGACATACCTACCTCCGCCCACTTCCAAAGAGCCAGTCTTTCCATCGAGGATTGGGGAACTGATAGAACTGACAGTAACAGTGATCGGCCCTAAGCCATTCACGAAATTTGGATGGGCCGTCCTGAGGTTCATCTGGACGTACCCCGCAGAGCCGGGGCTGACGGCCACGTGCTCAATTATGTCCACGAGGGTTAGGACGCTGTTCTTCGCCTGCTCGAACTCGCTTATGTCGAGCTGCTGCTCGAGGACGGAGTTCGATACGAAGAGGGCAACGAGAGTGATAGTCAGGATGGAGGCCGAGAGTATCAGTGTGGATATGACCACCGAGATCGCCTTGAGGGTCCTTCTGGGATTCATCAGCTCCCAAACCCCTTCCAATAGCTTTTATGGCCTGCCCTCAAGGAAAGTGGAGTCGTTTGTTCATCTCTATTTCATGGGTGGGGCCTCCCGTCGGTGCCCCTCTCTCATTTTTCCCATCTTCCCCGGTCCTTCAGAATCGAGCTGAAGAGCGGAGGGGGGCCGGGGCGGGTGGGGGAAAGGGAGATTCATCGAGGGTTTCCTACCCTGCATCGCACCGCTAACACGGTCCCCTCCTTAGGGTACTAAGGCTACATGACTATTAACTCTTGGCCCAGGTGAACCGACTGAAAGATCCTGAACCTTTTTCTGGACTTTTGAACCTTTCTGAACTATTTCCAGTCCCCTTCTCCATTGGGGCCTCTGGCAAGTCTTATTGGCTGAAATTGTGGGCCTAGAGTCATGGAAAGAAGAACGTCCTTAATCGCATCGATCCTTCTCGCGATGGTTTTCCTGCCCTCATTGGGGGCGCTCGCAGACGGGGCGAACCTTCAGACGGATAGCACGGAATACTCCGCAGGAGATGCGGTCACATTCTCCGGAGGGGGATATGACCCGGGGAACTCATACAAGATAAACATCTCATTGATGGTCGATGGGGATCCGGTCCTGGTGGTGGAGGCGATTCCCTTCGTGGCCGACGAGTCCGGCAACGTCCCCTCAGATCCCCCGGTCTCATGGGTCATACCCTTCGACGCTGAGAATGGAACTTACGTTGCGAATGCAACCGATGTGACGGACCCGGAGGCCGAGGTGTTCATGGCCACTTGCAGCTTCGAGGTCGCATCCGGCCTCGGCGACAGGCTCGGGGCCTTTGCCGGGGACCTTGAGGGCCTTGAGGGGGAGATCTCTTCGCTGGCGGAGGAAGTTCAGGAGAGGCTCCTCGCCAGCCTGAGCAACTGCATCAGGAAGGTAGAGGCCGCCGTCTCCCTCCTTGAGGGGGGAAATGAGAACGCCGCTAGGAACCAGCTGAGGGCCGCGAGGAACATGCTGACGGCCTTCCTTCACAAGGTCTGGGCGGCTTCTGGCAAGACGATAGACCTTGATACTGCCGAAGTCCTCAATGGGACCGCCTTCTCGTACATAGCGTACATAGATTCACTCATACCGGAGATGATCCCGGTTGGGAAGCAGCTCGCACTCAACGTTGCGCGCACCCTCCAGAGGCAGAGGACCAACCTTATCACCTTCGCCCTGAGGAAGAGCCTGAGCGAGGTCGAAGCAGAGGGAGGAGATATAGAGCTCGGCATCCAGGGGATGCTGGACGAGGCCGAGGGGAAGAGGAAGAAGCTAATGGGCCTCTTCGAGCAGGGTGAGATAACGAACCAAGATCTCATCATGGAACTCCTTGGGGATGTGGACCTGGAGGCCACCACGGCGAAGGAACTCGCCGAGGAGATAATCGCCGCACTCGGTGAGACGAAGGGTAAGAGGTTCGGACAGTACATCCAGATGGCAAAGGAGCTGAAGCAGAGCATTGGAACAGACGGAACAGAGGTTCAAAGTTCCAACGGCCAAGGGAGTGTCGAGGGAGGAGATGGTGGCAATGGAAATGGCAACGGAAATGGAAATGGTCAGGGGCATGGACAAGGGAAAGGACAGGGACACGGACAGGGGCAGGGGCAAGGCCATGGAAACGGGCAGCAGAAGGGAAAGGGGAATCCGAAGTAGGAAGGGAGCTCAACCTTTCCAGAATCGGGAAGTCCTTATAACGATGAAACCGGAAGGCCGATGTCCCACGGTGGTGGAATGATGGAGAAGGAACAGAATCAGCAGAAGGCGGAGGAAGTTAGGGAGCGAAACCTGGGAGAAATCTACAGGTTGATAAAGGTCCTCAGCGACGGCCTCGTCTCGCAGAAGGGCGCGATGGAGAAGATCGAGAGGCTCATGGGGACCCTGGGGGAGAGGCAGGACAACATCCAGAAGAGGGTGGACGAGCTGGACTTCAGCAAGTCGGTGATCACGAATCCAGAGCTCATCGACGAGCTCGAGAGCCATACGGCCCAGGTCACCTCACTGGCCCTCCAGATCGAGAAGCTTGCGAAGCTGAGGTCCGATGGGGGCGTGAGCGAGTCGATATACGCGGAGCTCTACGAGGACCTGGAGAGGAAGGTGGAGGACGTTCGGATGGAGAGGAAGGGGCTGACGGAGTCGGCGAGTGCCAGGATCAACGAGATGGGGTCGGAGGCCGGGGACCTGAGGTACAGGCTGGAGAGGCTCGAGGTAAGGAGGAAGCTCGACTTCATCACTGAGGAGAAGTACTCCGCATCGAAGGAGGAGCTTATGAAAAGGATAACGGAGAACGACGAGGCGATGATGCTGATAGCGAAGCTGTTGGCGGCGACGGAGGAGGCGTTCAAGAAGATAGACGCTTGCATGCCGGAGAGACCGGAGGAGAAGAAGGAAGAGCTGAGGGAGAGGGTCGAGATGAGGAGGCCCCTGGTCCGACCCGCACAGACCCAGCCCCGTCAGTTCCAGGTCGTGAGGGATACCAGGCAGCTCTTCAGGCCGATCCAGAAGATGGCCCTCCTTCAGCAGAAGCAGAGTGAAGACCTTCAGCAGAAGCAGCGTGAAGATAAGCCGTCGTCCTTTCCCGTGTCCTTGCCCAAAGCAGCAACCGTACCCCAGACCTTGCCCGTGACCAGGGAGCCGGTGAGGGTGGTGGAGGAGGAGAAGAAAGCGGAGGGGGATATGATCTGCCCGAAGTGCAAGTGGCCGAACCAGAAGGAATCGGTCTTCTGCATAAAGTGCGGGTCGAGGATAATGGAGAGGAGGGAGGCCCCGGCACCCAAGGTCGAGGACATGGAGAAGAGGGAATCGTTAGGTCCCATCAGGGAGAACCTCAAGCCCATCATCGGGATAAAGGCGTGCCCGAAGTGCGGCCTCGAGAACCTCTCGGTTGCCAGCTACTGCTACCACTGCAACGCGAACCTCAGAGAGAGTGAGTTGGAGGCAGGAGGGACATGGAAAGCGTAGACTCGATCATAGTCAGGAGCGGTGACTTCGAGAGGGTGAGGTCCGTCCTCGAGAGGGAGAGGGTTGAGTTCTGGGTGAGCTCCTCGAGGGCAAATGGTGGGGCGCACGTGGGCCCGGCCCCGCCAGAGGATCCTAAGCCGGGGTGGTTCTGGTTCAATACCCTGGACATGCACCTGTACGTCTTCACGGGTGAGCCCCCGGACGAATGGAAGAAGACCTCCCCCAACTGGTGAGAGAAGTAGTTAAGAAAGATAGTAACTAGTGTCCGCGTGTCATCAGGCTTCTCCATCAATGGCCGAAGTGAGGGATGGGCAGTTCATTAAGTTGTGTCTAATAGCTTTACCATGAAAAGCCATTGGGGTCTGAATTGTGGTGGGATTTCCGTTTCAGGATATTCGTCGCATTCAATGAACCCTAAAGAGCGATAGAGCTTGTGCGCAGCGGTCATGAACCGTCCTGAATCAAGATAGATTGAATGATATCCGAATTCCTTCGCCCTCTGGAGTAGCCGTTGAAGCAAGGCCTTGCCATGACCCCTTCCTCGATGTGCAGGTCGAATATACATCCGTTTGATCTCACCCCTTCCCTCCCTTAATTCATGGAGCGCACCCACGAACCTGAGGAATGATGCCCTTCAGAAGGGCACGAAGAACCTCAGCAGTAGCATGAGTCCGCCTAAGAACGCCACGATCACGGTCCCAAGCACGAAGCCCGTGCAGACCGGTATGCCCGTCTGCTCGTAGAGCTTGCTTCCACCAACTCTCAGCGTTATCATCTTTATGACCCACGCGATCAAGCACATGTTCCATATCCCTTCGATGAGCGCGTGCCCATCTGTCGCCAGTAAGAATCCGATCGGCTCGAACGGGAACCATACGAACCTGGTATGGAGTATGCTCAGCAGAGCGGAGAACGCGATCCCAGCCAGGAAGTTCGGAACCCAAGGCTCGTGCGCGGGCCTTGGCGCCACAGCGTCGGGTGCCGCTCTTGCATCGAAGTACGAGGACCAGTATCCGCTCATCGATGGCAGCTTCGTGAAGCCGTAGGCATAGATGCCCCACGTAGTTCCTAAAATTGCCATGAGGGGTGCCAGTATTCCAACGACGAGAACTACCTTGAACATGCTTTTGTTGCTCGTTCCGGTTTGGCTTGCCATCTGGAAGGAGGAGAGGGACGAGATGAACGGCATGCCTATTCCTTTCGTTCCTTCGCTCACTCCATATCCGCCGAAGCCCATTGCGACCGCCCACTCCGTGGTTGGCGGATCAGGGGCCGCCCCCATCACGAGCTTTATCGGCCCGTAGTAGAACCAGCTTCCCGCGGGTGCCACGTATCCTATGAGGGAGTAGACCCGAGTCTTCGCGAACAGCACTACGAAGTACGACAGGAACACCGTCATGGCTGGCGCAATACCAAGTCCCGAACCGAGCCAGGCTAGGAGGATGACTATGCTCGAGGCGAATAACATGGCGTACGCGTTCCGGTAGGTGGTGGGCTCGTTCTTCTCAAGCTCCGCTGTTCTCTCACCGCTAAGCTTCCCGATCGCGGCGTTGAAGGTCTCGGCGATGTACTTCCAGTTCAATGCCAAGTAGACTATTACAATTCCTGTGCTAACGCCCGCGGTAGTGAAGACGTCCCACTTGAAGGGAGGGCCGACCCTGTAGCCCGTTATGCCGCACCAGACCCTGCCGCACCCATCGAGGTCCGTTATGCCCGTGTAGTAGCCTCCAATGAACGCGGCCTGCATCAGGACGACAAAGACCAGGTACCAGAACCAAGTGTTGAAGAGGACCGCTAGAGGGGCCATGTAGAAGATAGCCAGAAAGACTGGGTTCTTGTTATACATTCCCAATCCAGCGATACCGGCGAGAGCGGAACCGGCCGTGATCCAGGAAGACCCCATTCCGCACGTGTTGGTACTCCAACCGTAGATGTCGGGGAACCAGGGGAAAGTGATCGCCATGAAGATCGGGAACTGGACCGCCACCCCCAGGAGTACCCCTACGAGGAACGGCAGCCCGAACCTCTCCCTCAAGGGCTTCGAACCGGAAGTCGTCTTCTTCACCAGATCCACGGAGACCATCGTCTGTGGAAACGGGACCTTCTCCACATCGATCCACCGTCTCCTGAATATCGTTGCTAGGGAGATGAAGAAGATCGCGTAACTGAGCATCAGCAACCACCAGAATCCGATCGTTGGTATCCAATCACCCCAGGGTACAGCGATCCCGCCATTCATCGACAGCTCCACGACTCCAGCTGTAGGGGCCATGAAAGAGGGCCAGAGCCCTCCATTAACGGGGTTCACGACCCTATCCGCCAGGATCATGGCGTAGAAGTCGCCGATCGGCCATGAGTCGTACGTCCCGAAGACGGCCACGCCGAGCCCAACGGCGTACAGGAAAGCATAGGCTGAGGCGTTGATCTTCTGTCCAAGTGGTGTGACTCTGCCGAGGATGGACGCTCCGAAGATCAAGATGAGAGGCAACACGGGAACGAACAGCTTACATGCTATGAAGCCGGGAGTGTACCAGTTGCTCCCCGATGTCGGCATCATCATAACCCAGACCGGTCCGAAGAAACCGAAGATGCATGTTAGAAAGACGATCATGATCCACGGTATTCCCTCGGCTCTAACTTCACTCGAAGTCATGTCCCCCGCCCTGACCTTCAGATAGTTGGACACGTGAACCTCTTTTATTCCTTACGCTTAAGGAGTGAGATAAGCCTTAGTCGCCTATGACCTATGCCATGACATATGAGAATGACCTTAGTCGCCTAAGTTAGACTTATAAGCTTAGTTGGATAGCCTGCGGTCGGGACCTTGCCCCTCATTATCGTGGCGTGCATGGGGACCTGGCCGCTCTTGAGCTGCACATACCTCATCGACAGGTCGAAGATCCTCTCCCTTACCTCGACCTCCTGCAGGGCGTTGAAGGCCTGATCTCGGGAACATCGGGAGAGGGTTCATCCAACGCCGTATTTATTCTTGCGACTGTGAAAGCAACGTAGGGAAATCTAATGATGGCACTTCGGGCAGGGGATCCTCCCCTCGTAGCCCCTGGCGTACTGTAGGTAGTAGCCGTGGACCCTGCATCTGCCGTAAAAGTATTCCAGCCCGCCCAGCTTGTGGAAGAAGGCGCTGCCCATCACCCTTATCCTCAATCTGGTAAAGAGGGAAAGCGACCTCGCGTCCACCACCATTTCCATGGAGTTCTTGAATTCATCGAGAGCCCTTATATCATTATCCCGTGAAGTGAAGGCCCATGAAGACGTTCGCGGTCCTGATCTGTGATTTGATGCCCTACCTCATGGCCTTCGTCTTCCTCTACCTTACTCTGGATCACTTCGTCAAGGAGTGGCCTTGGGGAGAATCCAAATTAGACCCTACGAGGATGGGACTCTAGGGCAGGTGAGCAGAGACGAGCGAGCCGATCGGTTTCCCCCTGACGACGGGCCTGGTCATCAGGGAGTACCTAATCACCCAGGGAGAGGGATCGCCCACCGACATCTATGCCGTGATGAGGAGGATCAAGAGGAGGGCATCGTACCTCAGCGTGATAAAGTACTTCTACATCTGCAGGAGGTTGGGGCTCATCGAGTTCATCAGGCAGGAGGTTGGGCGAGGGAAGTACCCGAGGAGGATCTACAGGGTGAGGGCCGGTATGGAGAACGATCCGAGGTGGTCGGCGCCGCAAGCTGCCCTGTACCCGGAGACGAGGTGGGGAGGGGCGAGATACGGTAAAGCGGTAGAGAGGGGACTGGTGCCAAGAAGGGTTCGCCCGCCCAGGAGGGCTCCAGGGATCCTGCCCGGAATGGAGGAGGGGGTCCCAAGGCCCAAAGGTTTGCCCCCACCGTTCCCACATGGAACTAGGAGACCCAAGCGGACATCAAAAGGAAAAGGAGAGATCCAGAGGAAGCTCCAGCTGGGCTAGGAGGGTTTCTCAATGAATAACCCCCATGCCCGGAGTTATTCAGTAGAAGTCAGAGCTTCTTGGTTCTCCCCTCATCTCGTCTTCTTGATCCTCCCCCTCCATCTCCTTTAGTTCTTCATGAGCGATCCTCCTTAAGACATCGTCGTAGGTCTCTCCCTCTACCCTAATAGACCGCAGAATTTCCCTGGTCTCTCTATTGATCCTGATGTTCGTGGCGGGCGAATCCCTGTGAACCGATCCTCCCGCTTTCTTGTACCTCGTACTTCCCAACTTAGTTTGGGGGTAGAGGGCTACCTGCGGGGCCGACCACCTCGGGTCTTCCTCCATGCCTGGCGTTATCCGGTAGACGTTCATGAACCTGCCCGACTCCCTCACTAGCTGGATGAGTCCTAGCCGATTAAGGATCCAGAAGTACCTCCTGACCGAATCGTACGACGCCCTCCTCTTGACCTTCCTCAGCTCCCGGTAGACGTCCGTTGGGGAACCCTTCTTCATGGAGAGGAGGTAATCCCTGATGGCCTTGCCGGTGCGGGGGACTGTGATTCCGCTCAACGGCTCCACTCTGCCATTGAGATCTTCTTCATGACCTACTTCGTCGATGTTATGGGGGTCCAAAACTGGGGCTTGTCCCAAAGGTGTAGTCGTGGTTTTTATCAGCCTCCAGATCATCCCCTTCGGATCCACATTCTCTATCTCCCACTCCGAGCCAAGTTTCTCCATAATCATTCCCTCTTCTTTGCTTAGATTCAGACTGTATCGGACTTGGATGATTTTTCCCCTTTGGATCTCTCTCCGGCGAAGGTGCATGTTGGTGTATTGGGGCTGCCCCAACACCATTTAAGGATTATATTATCCAGAAATAGGCTCATTATAACCCCGGAATAGGTATGTTGGTGTATACGGGCATGCCCCAATACATATAGGTGTTAATATCTATCCTAAATACCTAGGATTTCATTGGAGGCCATGAAGTCCTAAACTCCTCGATATCTGGGCATGGTTAATGAGTTTTTGGCAAGATTTCTGAATCTGAGAGGATAAGATAAAGCCCCCTTAACAGTAGATGAGGTAATGTTAGGGATTTAACAAACTATTAGTTTGTTTAAATTTTTTTTTATTTAAACTTTTTGGATTAAGCTTATATATTTGTATGCAATGTATATGTTGTGTATGCGCGAAGCGCGCGCATACACTCAGAGACTTGGCGGTCTCCCCGTCGAGTAGTTCAGACGGGCGGAATATGGAAGGGTAAGCTCCACTTTAAAGCCTTACTCAGCGGATTCCATCGCAGTACGCTCCTCGCTGGCGTAACCGCTAAGCTGGAGACCAGGCCTAGCTCTGCTAGGTGGCATCGAAACCCAAAGGCCTTAAACTGGGGACTAAACGGTCTAAACCGAGTGGCGAGAGGCCACCTGTACCCCTGTTACTCAACCGTCGAGGTTGATGAGACCGTCCTGGGCGAGAGCCCGCGATCGCAGCGGAGAGAGTCTCAACTAGGAGTAGGATACAAGGGGCCAGCGCATGCGAGGGGAGTATGGACGTATTACTGGGTGATAGAGGCGGCAAGTGAGGATTAGCGTCCGAAGCGGAACCCAGCGCCCCTTCCGAAGGGGCTTTCGCCGTCCACAGCCCAGCCTAGCCGTCCTTCGGGTAGCAGACATGGCAGAAGTAGTAGTGAAAGCAAGGCCCGAGATACTCAGCGTCAAGAAGACCGGCTGGCCGAGGCAGAAGCCCGTCCGCGTGCACTACTCCGTCGTCATCGATGGGAAGGAGAGGGTCGCCTTCAGGAAGGACTACTCGCCCATCAAGATAAGGGGGGCGATAGAGAGCACGAAGGAGTTCCTGAGGACGTGGGCCACCCAACTCGCTGAGTACGAGAAGGCGAAGGCCGAGTTCGAGGCCTTGAAGTTCGACGAGACCTTCACGGTCTAGGCCTCGTCCCAACCCTTTTTTCGGGTAGCGACCATGGAAGCGAAGTTAAGCATCCATCCGGAGATCCTAGCCCTGCGCAAGGATCTACTCCCAAGAAGGAAGCCCATCCGAGTCAGGGGCCAGCTGGGGATAGCGGCCCTCGACGTCGAGGTGAACCAGAAGAAGGACCGAGCGACCGCGCCCGAGGTCAAGGACGCCATCGCCGGCATGAGGAAGCAGTTCGTGGAGATAGCCACGGCCCTCAAGGCCATCGAGGACGTCAAGGCCGAGCTGAAGGACATGGCGGTCGAGGAGACCATAACCGTCTAGGGGCTTCCCCTTTTTCGGGTTGGTGGAACGAGTTGGCAGGTGGAGCTGATGTGCTCACCACTCCTGAGCAGGGGGTTTTTCCCCCTAGTCCGTAGGTAGCTAGGGGGTTTTTACCCCTGCTTATTATATGCCTGACCAAGCCACCTTCGGGTTAGAAAATTGTTTGAGGGACTACGGCTGAATGTCCACCTCCCCCCGCGAGGGGCACGGTCGACGGCCAGACAAATGTCCCGGCCCATCGGGTAGCCATGAAGACCAAGCGATTAGCCCTGACCCTCGCGAGCGGGCTTGAGCTCCGCCTCTTCAACGTGGAGGCGGTGGCCAAGTTCGGCAGGAGGATCTCCGCCAGGAACCACTCCGCCATGGTGGAGGCCGAGTGGAGGGAGGGGATAGCCTTCGCCGAGCTCCTGCTGGGAGAGGGCGTCATCCCATTGGGGCCGATATGGCCCCAGGGCATGAAGTACATGGAGTTCCTGGCCAACCACTAGGCGCTCCGCCCCCCTTTTTTTCGGGTGGTCCTTGGCCCTTGTTGCCCAGGCGTTTGTCCTCGGCGAGGGTTGAATAGGAGTTCCCTCCGCTCTCCTTCCAAGGACTGCTCTTTCGGGTAGTGGGTGCTTGCCAGCCATGCTATTCAGGACGTTGCAGGGCAACCTTAGGGTGCTGTGCCTCTTCGAGGGATGCGTCCTGAGTCGAGCCTCCGGCCCGCAACCCCCCCTTCGGGTTGAACCATGACCTGCATAGGCTGCCCGCACCTGAAGGAAGACATGACGATCACTCCCGACGGCCCCGTCCTGGTCCTCCACTGCGACATGGGCGACAACCCCCTTAGCTGCATCAGGACCGACAGGGCCAAGGACAGCGAGGACGCCCTCGACAAGGCCGGAGACATAGTGGAATAGGGCACTTAGCCAACTCTTCGGGTTTGAAATATGCCAAAGTGCCCCTTGTGTGAAGAGGAGATAGACGAACTCTGGTACGAGGAAGAAGTGCGAGAGAGGGGAACGCTCACCATCAAGGACGGCGAGCTCAAATTCAATGAGGACGTCACTGAGGGAGAGACACTCAACCTCGTGGTGAAGTGCCCGAAGTGCGAGAGGGACCTCAACTTCGGCAACGACGACGCCGAGCATTTCCTGAAGGGCGAGCCCGTATCCGAGCTGTGCGAGGTCCTGAGGGGGTAGCCCTATCTTCGGGTTGAAAGCATGGGCGCTTGGGACAA
>Ga0315307_1000859_pt1 | contig 13322 bp, 14 predicted proteins | sample TDP2_MG_FD_203079 | JGI IMG/M metagenome (GOLD analysis project Ga0315307, IMG submission 203079) | Freshwater sediment microbial communities from Lake Towuti, South Sulawesi, Indonesia - TDP2 | ecosystem: Environmental > Aquatic > Freshwater > Lake > Sediment | place: Indonesia: South Sulawesi... | reverse complement strand
ACTTTGAAGATCAAGTCGCGCGTGTTGCTGCTCTGCCGCGTCTCGCCGTTCACGCGCAGCGAGATGTCCAGCTCGCAGGGTTCCTGGATCTCGTCCGGCAGTGTGATGCACGGCCCCATCGGCGCAAAGGTGTCGAAGCTCTTGCTCCTGAACCACGGATTCGACGCCTCCTGGTCGCGCTTCTGGAGGTCCCGGGCTGTGACATCGTTCAGGATCGTGTACCCGGCGATGCGTTCGGCGGCCCTGGAGCGCGGGATGCGCCGGCCACCTCGGCCGATGATCACCGCTAGCTCCACCTCGTGGTCAATCCGTCCCACTCCCTGGTAGCAGCACACTGACTCCTCCGGGCCGACCACCGCGGTGGAAGCCTTCACGAACACGATGGGCTCCTTGGGCCGCTTCCTTCCGGCCTCCGCGGCGTGGGCGGCGTAGTTGAGGCCGAGCGCGAAGATCCGCGGGGGCTGACCCAGAGGCGGCAGGAGTTCGGCATCAGGAACCGTCAGCTCCTCCTCGAGCGAGTGCTTGGCGATGAACTCCCGCACCACTCGGAAGCCGCTCAGGCTGAACCAGTCATGACCCCACTGTCCCTGTGCCCTGAGCATCGCAGAGATCGAGAAGTACGGGTTGCCCATGGCCCCGGCGATCGGCCCATAGAGGCGGCCGTACACTGCCACGGCGCGGCTGAAGTCCAGGACGCGGCCTTCCTCGAGATAGCCGACGCCTCCATAGCGTTCGGATGCGAACTCCACCACCTTCATGGCCTGCCTCCCGTGCTATGCCGGCCGCTGCATCAGCTCAAGCGAGTTGCCGTCGGGGTCGGTGAAGAAGGCGATGCGGAGCCCGGACTCGACCGTGGTCGGCCTCATGCTGAACTGGACTCCGGCCCGGCTCAGCCGCTCATAGTCCGCATCAATGTCGTCCACTGCCAACGCAATGTGCGTGTATCCCACCTGCCGGCCCTCTGCCTGCGAGCCCTTCGGCCTGCCCCCGCCGAACACCTCGAGCTGAGCGCCATCCAGCGAGATGAAGACGATTGTGCCGCTGTGCGTGGTCTCCAGGCGCATGGTCTCGCAGAAGCCGAGCAAGTCTACATAGAAGCACCTAGCCCGCTCGATATCGCTTGTCACAACTGCGAAATGGTCAATCCCCTTGATCACGAGGATACCTCCGGGTGAGTCGGGAATTGGGAGGCCATTCGCTCGGACTCCGCGAGAGTCCTGCCCTGCGGGGCAGGAGGCGGAGAGAGGTGGCAGAGATGGCATTCAAGGCTGCGCGCACGGTGATCACGTTGGAGGGGGAAGATATCGTCCGCCTCCAGGAGATCCTCATGGACGAAGTCGCGCCGGAGGCGCTGGTATTCCTGCGCGATGTCATCGGAGAGAAGGTCCGCTGTGCTCAGGCGGAGAGCCATCGGCCCGAGTTCGAAGGCGGGACCGGAAGAGAGGGCGTTCACTACCTCCAGAAAGACGAGCGTCACGCCGGCTCGGCGTGACACTGGCCCGGGCCGAGCCCGGCAGGCCCAGCCGGGCGACCAAAGGAGCCCTATGCCCTTCAGGCCAATCAGAACAGTGCTGGCCCTCGAGGCCGACGAGGTGGCGCGCCTGGAAGATGTTCTCATGGACGGGGACGGCGAGGAGGCCCTCGCCTACCTCCGCGAGGTGATCGGGCGGAAGCTGCGCGTCGCCCAGGATGACTCACACCGCCCGGAGTTCGAGGGGGGCATCAGTGCCTTCTGAACTGGCCGCGCCGGCGGCTGGCTGACTCCCGGGAAGAGGAGAACCTGCCGCCAGTGGGGAAAAGGGCGGGTCCACCCCTGCCACGGGAGCGCGGGGGAGTCTGACGGCACCTGTGGACCGTCGCGAAAGGAGAGGCCGGCCATGGCGAGTGAGGAGACCAAGATCACACTCCGGGAAAGCGAGTTGCCGCAGCGCTGGTACAACATCAACCCCGACCTGCCTGCGCCGCTCGCCCCGCCGCTGCACCCAAAGACCGGAAAGCCTTTGGCCCCTGGCGATCTAGCGCCCCTGTTCCCCATGGCGCTGATCATGCAAGAAGTCAGCATGGAGCCGTACATCGAGATCCCCGATGAGGTGATGCGGATCTATCGCCTGTGGCGGCCCACCCCGCTTTACCGCGCCCACCGGCTGGAGAAGCATCTGGGCACCCCGGCGCGGATCTACTACAAGAACGAGAGCTTCAGTCCACCTGGCAGCCATAAGCCCAACACCGCGGTCGCCCAGGCCTACTACAACAAGCAGGAGGGTGTAAAGCGAATCGCCACCGAGACCGGGGCCGGGCAGTGGGGGAGCGCGCTCGCCTTCGCCTGCTGCCTGATGGGCCTGGAGTGCACCGTCTACATGGTGAGGGCGAGCTACGAGCAGAAGCCCTACCGCCGCATGCTGATGGAGAGCTGGGGAGCAGCCTGCTACCCCTCGCCCAGTGACCTCACCAACGCGGGGCGGACGATCCGGGCGAAGGACCCCGACTCACCGGGCAGCCTGGGAATCGCTATCTCCGAGGCGGTCGAGGACGCGGCCACCCATGATGACACCAAGTACTCGCTGGGCAGCGTTCTGAACCATGTGCTGCTGCACCAGACCATCGTCGGCCTTGAGGCCAAGGAGCAGCTCAGGCTAGCGGGGGAGGAGCCGGACATCATCGTCGGCTGCGTGGGGGGCGGCTCGAACTTCTCTGGCCTCGCCTTTCCCTTCGTCAAGGACAAGCTCAAGGGCAAGCAGGTTGACATCATCGCCTGCGAGCCGGAGGCCTGCCCCACGCTGACCCGCGGCCTCTACCGTTACGACTACGGGGACACGGCTCAGCTCGCGCCTGTGGTCAAGATGTACACCCTGGGGCACACGTTCGTGCCTGAGCCCATCCATGCCGGTGGCCTCCGCTACCACGGCGACGCGCCCCAGCTCTGCCTGCTGGTGAACAAAGGCGTGATCGAGGCCCGCGCCTACCATCAGCTCGCCACCTTCGAGGCGGCGCTGACCTTCGCGCGTGCAGAGGGCTTCCTGCCTGCGCCGGAGACGGCGCACTGCGTCCGGGCGGCCGTGGACGAAGCTCTGAAGTGCAAGCAGACCGGGCAGGAGAAGTGCATCCTGATCGCCTACAGTGGGCACGGGTTCTTCGACCTCGCCGCCTATGACAAGTATCACACCGGGCAGCTCGAGGACTACGAGTATCCTCAGGAGAAGATCGAGGCGGCGCTCAAGGAACTGCCGCAGGTGACCGATCCGACCGCATAGTTCCCGACTACAAGTCAGTGCATTGCGGGGCCGGCGATGCGGGTCGCCGGCCTCGCTCTCTTCATGGCCCTTCGCCCGCGCGCGGCGGCAGCCAGGCGAGCAGCTCTCTCAGTCCACCGATCCGGAGGTCGCACTCGCCAGTGGGCTCTTCCTCCCGGTGGCCTCCCGGCCGATGGAGGCAGACTCCAGCCATACCGACAGCCTTCGCTGCCATCACGAAGGACGGCCTGTCGTCAACGAAGGCGCACTCACTCGGCGCTAGCGACAGGCTCCCGGCGGCGACCACGTAGATCTCCGCTTCGGGCTTCACCGCTCCCAGATCGCAGGAGAGCACCAGCGCGTCGAGAAGTTCGGCGAGGCCGAACGCCTCCACGAGGTGTCTCTCGTCCGCGGTGATGTTGCTGAGCAAAGCCACCCGGTAGCCGCGCGCCCGCAGCTCCGTGATCGTCGGCCGCACGTCCGGGTGGGGCCGGCACCACTCCCTGGCGAGGAGAGGCCCCACCAGCCTGTCCACCAGTCCTGGGTCGGGCTCTCGCACTCCGGCCGCCGTCAACGCCATCGCCACGCGCTGACGGAGAGAGGTGATGTGGCCTCGAGCCGCCTCGTCGAACGCGGTCCGCCAGCCTCTGATCCAGGCCTCCCGCCCTACTCCCACCTCCTCGGCGATCCGGATCGCCTTCTCTCTCAGCCCAGTGCCGTGGCTCTCCAGCAGTGTCTCGAACAGGTCGAAGAGGACTGCGCGGCAGCTCACCGGTCCCGGTCCTTCATGGCGATCCGAGGCGGAGCTTCCCCGATTGGGCAGGCCCGCATGCATTCTTCGCAGTTGATCTTCCCGCGTGGTGACAGCCCGATGACCGGCGACCCGGGCACCCCGCGAGACCCCACTGTCTGATAGCAGAGATCAAGTTCGATTCCGCGCTCAGACAGAGCGCTGGCCGGGCAAGCATCAATGCACCGATGGCAGTCCCCGCACGGCGAGAACGAGACGGGCTGGTCCGGCAGAAGCGGCGCATCGGTCATTACGGCCCGCAGTCTCATCCATGGCCCCCACTCGGGGTGGATCAGCAACTGGCTCTTCCCCAACCTCCCAAACCCGGCCAGCACGCCGGCCTTCTTAGACGAGATGCTATGTTCCGGGTCCGAAGCCGCGTAGCGCAACCCTCGGGGAACGGCGGCGCGGAAGCCCGCCTCGCGGATGACCAAGACGGCTCGCCAGCAAGCGTCTAAGAGGGTGGCGTCGGCCAAGCAGGTATCAACGCGCGGCCCTGCGCTTGATTCAAACCGTGCCATCTGCACAGGATCCATGATGTGTTGGGCGAGAACGATGACCGACCCCACGGGACCAAAGGAGCGTCCAAGCTCGCCTAGCTCCTCGGCTGTGAATGCCTCGCCCGGCGCGATGCCGACTAGGTCGGCGGTGCTCGCCCCGGCCAGGCCTTTGAGGTCCCTCAGCAGTTGCTCAGTCACTTGGCCTCCTTGATACGAAGAGCGTAAACAGCGTCTCCCTCAGCCAGGGATCGTCCGGTCGCTCTTGCAGGTAGCACTCCAGCCGCTCCAAACCGCGGGCGAACGCTTCGTCGCTGATCAGCCGGAGCACCGACACCACCCGCAGCCGGACTTCGCCAAGCATCCTCTCGTTCAGGTCGGCGAGGCTGCGGTACGTCTCCTGCTTCACCTCCTCCACCTCGAGCTGCTCGAACCCGGCCTCTCGCAGCCACATCTCGATCTCGGCGCGGAATGGCGTTCGCTTGCGATCTAGGGTCACCGCCTCGGGGAAGAAGCGATGCCAGGGATCGTCCATGATCTGCTCCAGCGTGCCCTGACGGATCAGGAATAAGCCTGCGGGCCGCAGCACCCGCAGCACTCCGCGGAAGGTGCCGAGGTGGTCCTCCACGTGATGCATCATCAACGACATCAGGGCACAGTCGAAGCTCTCCGGCTGGAGCTCCAGGTGCTCCAGGTCGCCGACGACCCACTGCACACGCCGGCCCGAGTCCTTGGCGCGCGCTTTCTCCAGCATCTCCCGCGAGCTATCCAGCCCCACCGCCTCGCAGCCTGTTCTCTCAGCCAAAGGAATCGTCCAGCGCCCTGTGCCGCAGCCCAAATCAACCAGCCGCTTGCCCGGCCCCAAGCCGGCCACCTCTGCGATGCGCTGGAACCACCATTCCAGATGCGGCGCGTCGCTGGGGCGCACTTGGTCATACACCCCAGCGATCTGGGAGTAGTCTGCCTTCCCGCTGCTCATGTCGCCTCTCCTCCAAGGGACCGCAGGTACTCCTCGGTCACGCGCGCCCCTTCGAACCCCTCTACCTCCATCACCGCCGGCGCCCTCACTCCCGCTCCGGCCAGCGCGGCCAGGAGCGCAGGCCAGCCAACGGTCCCTCGCCCAAGAGGCAGGTGCTGGTCATAGCTCCGATCGTTATCAGAGAGGTGGAGATAGCCGATCCGCTTGCCGAGGTAGTTGATCCATTCCAGAGGTGTCGCGCCCTGAAGATGAGCCGCTTGAGGGCCCAGCGGCAGACTCCGCAGATATGCGTGCCCAGCATCGAAGCATATGCCGGTTGAGTGCACCCCGATGGCTTGCACCACAGCCTCCACAACTTGCGGCCGCGGCTCCCGGGTATTCTCGAGCACCAGCGGGAGCGACCGCCCCTCCATCACACTCCGCCAGAACGCCCCCTCCCGCTGGGCCCACGAGGCAGCGTAGCCGGGGTCCAGGCTGAGCCAGTCGAAACCGAGATGGAAGACGACGCAGGCCGCGCCCACTGCCTCGGCGAGGTCGAGAGACTGGTTCGCCCGGTCCCGGGTCGCGGACAGCATCCGAGCGTCGCTCGCTCCTGGTAGCAGGTTCCAGAAGGCGCCGTGGAAGCTCACCAGACCTCGGACCTCCGGCAAGCGCTCCCGGTACCACGACACCAGCTCGGCGCACTCGGCCGGGTTGTCCAGTCTTGCCGGCGAGATGAAGTCGGCGATCTCCACGCCGTGACCTTGCGCGACAGCGTAGCCCATCACGGCCTCTCGGTCGTCGCCGAAGACCTGCACCAGGAGCTGGCTGATTGCGGCCGGCAGGCTCAGTGGCTCGCCCATCGCCCGCCTCCCTCGCACTATGTTCTCACGCTGGGACTGGGCATCCTTCTCCGGGCTGCCATGAGCCCGCGGCAGAGGGTTTGAGAACGAAGCGTCGTCGGAACGCGTCTAACCGTGTGTGTCTGCTACTACAGAGTCTCTTGAATCATGGTGCGAGACCATGATTCAAGAGACTCCCCAGGAGAGCGTCTGGCGCCCTTCTGAGAGATTCTCTTGCATCAGGGGTCTTACCCTGATGCAAGGGAATCCGTAGTGCATGGAGGCCGACCGATGAGCACCGTATCGGATGCCGCTCGACGGGAACGCAGGTCGCTGTGGCGGGTGTTCGTCATCATCCTGGCCTGCCTGGTCGGGCTCGCACTGCTGCTGTTCATCGGCTCGCTCCTGGTGACGGGGCCCATGGTGCGCAAGCAAGCCGCGGGCCTGCAGGCTTCTGGCTACCTGGTGCCAATCGAGCGCCTCGTTCCCCAGGTGCCGCCCGGAGAGCCGAACGCGGCCGACGTGTACGAGCAAGCCTTCCGCGCGCGCGTCGTGTCCCAGGATGACGAGGACAAGCTCTCTGAGGGGCCAGTCTCCGATGATCCGAGACGGATGGCCGTCGCTCGCCGGGTCATCGCCGCCAACAGCGAGTACTACCGGCTGCTTGAGGACGCCTCTCGCCTTCCCTACTGCTCCTTCGCCGTGGACTGGGGCGGAGACCCGGCCTCCATGATATTCCCGCACTGGGCCAAAGTGCGCGAGGCCGCCAGGATGCTGCAGATGCGAGCACTGGTGCGGTCCGCGGAGGGCCGAGTGGACGAGGCGGTGCGAGACTGCGGCACGATGCTGCGCATGGCCGAGCACGCGAAGCTGGAGCCAACTCTCATCGCTCAGCTCGTCGCGTACGCAATCCAGGGGATGGCGACGCAGACCCTCGAGGACGTGCTCAGCAAGGGTGCACCAACACTCGAGGCCTGCCGGCAGCTCTCCAGCCAGATGGCCCTCATCGAGCAGACCGAGCCCTCGGTGCGCGCGATGAAGGGGGAAGCAGCCCTCAGCCTTCGCACCTTCAAGGAGGGCCGCGGCGCGCCCTTCCTCCGCGCCTACCGCACCGTGGTTCGGCCGCTGGCCGATCTGGACGAGCAGAGCTACCTCGCAGCGATGAAGCGCAACATTGACGCCTTCGGCCTGCCCTGGCCTGAGTCGCGGGAGGCCGTCCAGTCCTCCGCCGAGGAGGTGGATGGGCTGCCCAGATACCGCAGTGTGCTGACCAAGATGGTCTTGCCGGTGTTCGGGCGCGCGCTTGAGTCGCGGGAAAGCAAGACGGCCCAGATTGGCGCGGCGCGCATCGCGCTTGCGCTGATCATCTACAAGCTGCAGCGGGGTGCCTACCCGGACTCCCTGCCCGTTCTCGAGAAGGCCGGCCTTCGCCTCCCCGATGACCCGTTCACGCACCAGCCCTACCAGTATCGCCGAGACGGCGCTGGCTTCCTCGTCTACAGTCTGGGACCGGATATGCAGGACGATGGCGGCCGGCCACTAGACTATGCCGCCCTCCGTGGCATGCCGCAGGAGCAGCGGCAACGTGCCCTTGAGCACTACGACATCCCGTTCCGTGTCTCGCGCTAGGCACAGCGCAGCCAGTGCCCGGCCTGTCGCACCTCGCTCAGCGAGAGAACGACCTCGTCTCCGCGCGACCGACGGCTCTGGCGACGGGAGGAGGAAGGCCCGCCGCGCCGAAGCAGACGCGGACAGGGTCACGCTGATGCACTGTACCCGTGCCGAGAACCCTCCGTGCCCGGACACCATGGGGAGGCGGAAGATGAGCGAGTCAGTGGCAGATGTCGTGAGGACAAAGCAAGTCGAGCTCGTGAACTCTGAGGGCAAGGTGCGCGCGAGGCTGGCGCTGGATGAGGAGGGCGTGCCAGGGCTGTCCCTGTGCGACGAACAGGGCAACACCCGGGCGACGCTCCTGCTCGACCGGCGAGGCATGCCGCGGCTGACGCTCCTGGGGAAGGCCGGCACCGTCCACGGCGCCTTGGAGTTCGGGACCGAGTGGAAGATCGGGCTGATGCTGATTGACCGGCACCAGCAGGTCGTCTGGTCGGCAATCCGCGACACCCTGTAGGCTCAGCGGTCACCGCTGGGCCGCCGCCTCTGGCCCGGCCATCAGGAAGATTCGGTCACCTGCTACCCGCCTCGCCCGAAGGCCTGCCTTACGGGCGAGGCGCTGCAACGGCCGGTAACTATCGCCGAGGCCCCCTTCTGCAGGGACTTCGAGAGACGCGAGATGGTGGTCAAGCTTGATGTGTCCGCCAGGAACGGCTAAGGTGACCGACATGCGATGGAAGCCCGAAGTTCAGGTTCTGATAGACCCGTACGCGCCAATCATCCGATCGCGGCGGCCCCTCTTTGCGCTGCTTGAGGTCGACGGCAAAGCGTGCGGTGGGCTCATCCGCTTCACCACTCTCAGGGAAACGATACGTCGGGCGCGGGCTGTCTATCACCAAGCAGGCCATCCCCGCGAGGGCTACGAGCCCTTTGTGCGTGTGCTCCTGGTCCCCGCCCTCGGGCCTGTGAAGCAGGGTGCGCTCCGCGGGCTCGTGCCGCTCCGCTGTCCTCAAGAGGGCTGCGAACACTTGATCCTCTGGGCCCACGTGGATAGATCGGGACGCATCACCACTCGCGCTAAGAGAGTGCACCAGATCCGTCAGCACCGCATCACTCTTCCGCCCGAAATGATGTACCCGCCCGGAGCGACGCGCATCTGGTGTCGGTGTCGGCACTGCAACGCGGCAGCAGTCTGGATACTCGACCCGGGGACATCCTGGATTCGGTCCCCGATCGCGCTGTCATCGTTTGTGCCCTATGACACCTTGCGGGATTCGGGCGTTTGTGGTAATGTCGGGTAATAGACACACGGACTCTGCCGCCGGCGCTCCGCCACGGTGACGGGCTGAGGTCGCCAAGTCTGGGCGATTTGCGCTGCCATGCGCGGTTGGCGATCCCGCACCCGCAAGGGCGGGATCGTTTTGCTTGCGAAGCAGAGAAGCCGAAAGCCGCGGCCGAGGGCTGTTCGCCACCCCGACGCTCCGCTCAACCGCTTAAGGGTCGAAGCCGGGTTCACGGTTCCCGCGCTCGCCGAGATCTTCCAGGTTTCAGGCGCCTCCGTCAGTCGCTGGTTAAGTGGTGTCCGGCACGCCCCTGACGAGTTCATTCGCTTTCTGGCGCGTGCGGCCGCGCGCGACATCGGTGCTTACGTAGACGATGCGCATCGATGCCGCCACCCACGGCCGCCCGTCATCGAGGTAGAACTGCCCCCTGACGTCGACCCCGACCGCGCCCGCAGACTCTGTACCGCCGCCTTGGCCGCTGCGCTGGCCGAGGCGCAGGAGGGCGGTTCACCGTGAGGGCACGAAGGGCGAAGCCCGCCCGCTGGCGGGCTCTGCGACGATGGGGAACGGCGGGTGCAGTGTCCCGCCTCTACCATTGTATCCGGGCTCCCCCGTCGCCGCAACCCCCCGCACCAAAATTCTCTGGCCTGCGGCCGGCACGGAGGTGAAGCATGCGCCCCGATGATCCAGCCGCCCTGCTATCGGGAGAGAGCGAGGCGGCTGTGGCGGCAGATGGCACAAGCAATGCTAAAGGCACAAAGCACTGAGCGGCAGGGGCGACAAATATGGCGGCAGACAAGAAGCGGCGACGTCGGAAGCCAGGCGCTTTCGGTATGCTTCCCCGCGGGCTGTGCCGCATGAAGGAGCTGGATTCCACATTCCGGGTCCTGCTCGCCGAGACTTTGTATGCGCATCCTGTCCCACTTCCGCAGCAGCCAGGCCAGCCGCGCACCTTCGAACCCATCGAACCGACAAACAATGAGCTGGCCCACCTTACTGGGCTCAGTGTAGCCACCGTCGAACGCTGCCGTCGGAAGCTCGACGATCTGGGGATCCGCGAGAAGACCAAGCGGGGCGGCCGCGGGGTCGGTAGCCGCTATCTCCTCAATCGGATGTGGGCATTAGACAGCCCCAAAAAGTCCCTCAACATGGTGACGGACTTTGGAGGGCAAAAGTCCCTCAACATGGTGGCGGACCTTCAAGCGCAAAGTCCCGCAACATCGTGCGGGACTTTGGAGGGCAAAAGTCCCTCAACATGTTGCGGGGGCCAATCCCAGACTACTACACAGATAGGCCGGCCAGAGCCCGCAGAGCGGGCGGCTGGCCCTGGTGCACATAGCTCTGCAAACGACGGCGGCAACCGCACCGCGAAGCGCACAGACTGGCCAGCTCAATGGTATGGCGAGACCCTCAACCGGGTAGCCGCGTTTGGGGTCGGGGAGGAGGGCCTGCGGCGCGGCCTCGCTGCCTTCTGCCATGAGAGCGGCATAGCGCCGCAGCAGGTGCTCCTGCATCGGATCGACGAGCTCGTGACAGACTTCCAGGGAAAACCCGTCGCGGACAACCCCGAGGGCGCTTTCGTCGGCCTGTGCCGCAAATGGGCGCGGCGCGAGAAGCGGCGGCAAGACATTTGCGACGGCCATCCCGGCGATCCGCGTCCAGGCTTGCGGATCCCCCCGCGGGAGGAAGTGGTGCACCGCATGCAGGCGCGGACGGCGCAACCCCGCGAACCTTCTCCAGGGCCTTCGCCACCGCCGCCGCGCGAGCGGCTGACTCTCAAGATCAACGGCATCCCAAAGTTCGTGGCCTATGGGCCGCCCTGGCCCGCACCGCTGCGGTTGATCTCCTCGGCAGACCCTGATGCTGCGAGCCCGCCTCCATAGCCACCGGGGCGCTCCCTGGCCTCACCCAACGCGGCTGCGCCACCGCGACCCCTTGTCTCATGCGGCCCACCTGACTGAGGTGTGGTGGTGGAGGCGGCGGCGGGGCCGAGGCCCAGGTGGGCTACCAGATGGCCGTCCCGGGCATGGATCTGTCTCCTGGGGCCGCCTTCGCCTTCGTCCGGCGGCGATGGCAGGCGAAGGGGAGCAGATCGGTGCCATCGCCGGGCAGGGGGCCGGTTCAAGCGATGGGGCCGGCCCCCCACCTCCCGGCGGCCCTTTCTGTTGGGGGCCAGACCGAACGAAAACACCGAACATAAGGGACCGAACACCCGGCGCTCCCACAAGCTAGCACGGGAGTGGCTCTGGCGGCCCCCGCCCGCGGTCTCCGGCGACCGCCAGAGGGTCGGATCTGCGCCGGAGCAGGCGCCACGCGGGGGGCCGGGCTGCTGCGGCGGGCGGCCGGGTAAGCGCGAAAGAGGCACTCTCGACTTCTCGCGGATGAAAAGGGCGGCCCCCCCTCGGGGAGGTGGCGGCGGCGCGCTCTTGGGGTAGACTCAAAGCAGGTGAATAAGAGGTCCCCGAGTCGACGCACGATAGGGGGCGCCCCATGGCCAGGGCGCCCCTTTTGCTTCTGAAAGGAGCTTCAACATGACCGCACAGAGCGCGGTTGTACCTGCCCTGCCCCGGCCCACCCGGGATGAGGTCGTCCTCCCGCGGGAGCGGCGCTTCCTCGTGGCGGGGCGGGAAGTGCTAATCAAGCCGCTTTCCCTGAAGCGGCTCATTCAGATGCTCGGGGTGCTTGGGCGGCTCGCCGATCGTCTGGCCCAGGACTCCGCCCAGCTCGACCTCGATCAGCCGCAGCAGATCCTCGGCAAGGTGTTCACCAGCTATGGGGAGATTGGGATCGACCTGCTCGCCGAGCTGCTCGCCGGCCAGCTGGAGAGGGCGGAGATCGAGGAAGAGATCTCCGTCGCCGAGGCCGTGGATATCCTGGTGGCGGCGCTCGAGGTGAACCAGTTCCCTTTTCTCCGGGAGCGGTTCGCCAAGGCGAAGGCGCTGCTCGCACAGCTGAGACAGGATGGGCTGCCAACCGGGACCGCGGCTGGGTGATCGCCTTCGACCTGGTGATGAGCGAGTATGGAGTCTCTTCCTTGCATGCCATCTGGGAATGGACTCCCGCGCAGATCCTGGTGATGGCGGAGCAGATCCAGCGCCGCCGCGCGGTGCGGATGGCGGAAGAGCTCGAGCTCCAGTACCTGGCGGTGGGCGCGGCGATGGCGGGCCGCAAGGGAGCATCAGCGCTGAAGGGGGCGGCGAGGCGACTGCGCGCGGCCGGCGGGGTGAAGTCGGGCCAGCGCCTGGAGCCCGAGCAGTTGGCCGCGGCTCTGGGGTTGACGCTCAAGCGACCGCCGGGGGAGGATTGAACGGATGGTCGTCGGCGAAGTCATCGCGAAGCTGAGGTTAGATGCGGCGGAGTTCCTCGGGGGGCTGCAGCAGGCCCAGCGGGCGGTCCAGAAGCACGCCGAGGCGCTCCGCCAGGCGGCCGCCCAGGCAGGCGAGCTGGGTGTGACCCTCGGCGCCATAGGCGCCGCCGGCCTGCTGCTGGCCCGCAACCTGGTGCAGGCGGCCGGGCAGATGGAGCGGTATCAGGCGCAGTTCGAGGTGCTCACCGGCTCCGTGGAGCAGGCCCAGGATCGCCTCGAGCGGCTCACCCACTTCGCCGCTGCGACTCCCTTCGATCTGCCCGGAGTGATCGAGGCGGATCGCATGATCCAAGCCTTCGGGCTCGATGTGGGCGGGCTCGAGAAGACCTTGCGACTCTTCGGCGACGCGGCCGCCGGGATGGGACTCTCCATCCAGGAGGTGGTCCCCATCCTCGCCAAGCTCAAAGCCGGGATGTTTGAAGTCGAGCAGATGGCCCGCCTGGGGATCACCCGGGAGGCGCTGCGGAAGCTGGGCGTGGAGTTCACCGCCACCGGGGAAGTGATCAACCGAGAGGATCTCTTTCCCGCGGCGATCAAGCTCTTGAGCCGCTTCTCCGGGATGATGGACCGTACCTCAAGGACGGTGGAGGGGCGACTCTCCAACTTGCGGGATTCCTTCTTCCAGCTCAAGGCGGCGATCGCGGAGCAGGCTCTCCCCGCGCTCACCGGATGGATCGAGAAGTTGACCCTGGTGCTGAGCGGTGTGCAGAAGTGGGTCGAACGCAACCAGCAGGCGGCCGCATC
>Ga0315307_1000858_pt1 | contig 13324 bp, 12 predicted proteins | sample TDP2_MG_FD_203079 | JGI IMG/M metagenome (GOLD analysis project Ga0315307, IMG submission 203079) | Freshwater sediment microbial communities from Lake Towuti, South Sulawesi, Indonesia - TDP2 | ecosystem: Environmental > Aquatic > Freshwater > Lake > Sediment | place: Indonesia: South Sulawesi... | reverse complement strand
TTGATGGGAAACTCTCTGCTTGGCATAAGTGTTTTCGGAAGAAGAGCCGGCCTATCTGCCGCTGAACATCTGAAACGCAAAGATGGCAAAACCAAACTCTCACTTGTTCATGTTGCCAAGTACGTAGAAGCTTTGAAAGAAGCGAGCGTACCTATGACCAGAAAATCTCCAATGATACTGCCCGAATACCGCGGGAAAGAAGTGTTGTCAAGAGCTTTACCAATCTTTCCAATTTAAACCTATTAAACCCGCGCTCTGAGCGAGGAACTGCCTATCTAAGCTAAAACTTCCGCAAACTGCTGCGGACCTTCAGAACCTAGTATCCTGTTCATTTTGAGTGTGACAGAATAACCAATCTTTCAGCCTCTACAAGTGCAAGAATGCAAAGCTTTAGAAGAAAAAGACCTGAATAGACGCATCTCAAATCCTTTAATCGGTAAGAAGGCGAGGAACAATGATCATTGGCATAATGTCGGACACGCACGACCATTTGTCCTTGGTGGACAAAGCCGTCGAGAAACTATTGGATGAGAAAGCCGAAATGGTCCTTCATTGTGGAGATTATGTCTCACCGTTTGTCATACCGCATTTTAAACCATTTAGGGGTAAGTTCATAGGCGTCTTTGGAAACAACGACGGCGACCACGAATTTCTGAAAAGACGTTTTGCAGAATTCGGCTTGGAAATCAGAGGCATATTCGCTGAAGTGAAAATTGACAACCTGCGCATTGCTTTGCTGCATGGAGGTGAACCCGGAGGCCCACCAGGACTGTCTGAGCTTCTCAAGTCTCTGCTCTCAACCAAATGCTACGACGTGATTATTCATGGACACGTTCACGAGGCAAAAGCATACAAGAGAGACAAAACTCTGATAATCAATCCTGGCGAAGTCTGCGGCTACTTAACCGGCAAACCCTCAATTGCTCTTCTGGATACCAAGACTATGGAAGCAAGAATAATTCCGCTTGAATAAAACCCTTTGAATCGATCTTTTTATCTAACTCTGTTTTGTCTTAGGGCTCTCTGTGCCTCTTCTATATCAGCAGCATAGGCGATGTCTTTCCAAAAACCTTTCAGTTCATAGGCTCTGAAGCCCCAGCCTTCATAAATCATCATTTGGATTGTGTCAGTTACCTCGTACTCTTTCCTACGACTCAGCGGCGTTTTCTCAATATACCTGAAGATTTCTTTAGGGAATAAGTAGACGCCAGCGTTGATGAATCCTGGACTTGCCTCTGCCGCCTTTTCTTTAATTGAGACGACTTTCGCCTTTTTGATTTCGAATCTGCCGTATCTGCTTGAGTCTTCTACTCGATAAACCGCTATGACAGGTGGCTTCAGTTTGATAAAGTCGATTAAGGGATCTGTGAAAAACATGTCGCCGTTTATCCCTAAGAAAAACGGCTCGTCCACAAACTCTTTAGTCTGTAGGAATGCGTGCGCAGTTCCCAGCCGTTCTTTCTGCTCGTAATAGGCCACGCTGTCGCCCACAACTTCTCTGACCATTTCGCCTTTGTAGCCAACAACCACAGCGATTTGATTTATGCCAAGGCTGCGTAGCTTAGCGAGATTGTGCTCAATCAGAGTCTTGTCTCCTATTTTGACTAGGACTTTGGGCTTGTCAACGGTTATTGCGGCTAGTCTTTTGCCCAGTCCTGCTGCCAAAACAACAGCTTTCATCTATTGCGTTCAGCCTCTTTCTTCAGCATCTCTTGCGCCAAATCCAAAAGCTGTGCCAGTCTGTCTTGCGTCTTTGCTTCGACGAATATGCGTATGATTGGTTCAGTGTTAGATGGTCGCAGGAGAACCCAGCTCATTTTGTCTCGAGCCTTTACTCCATCGATGTCGAGGATGCTGAAGCCCATCTTTTCAAACTTGGGTTTCAACCGTTTCACAGTCTTGAACTTATGTTCATCTGGAAAGGGCACGTTGACAGTGGTTGAATAATGCCTAGGGATTTGATCAACCATTTTTGAGAGTGGCATGCTGCTTCGAGATAGGATTTCCGCCATCTTCAAGCTGGCGAAGGTCCCATCATCCAGACCATAAACATGTGGGAAATAAAAATGCCCGCTTCGCTCCCCTCCAAAAACGGCGTTTTCCTGTAGAACACGAGTCATCATGAAAGGGCGGCCTATGCGTTCAACCAATGGAATGCCGCCTCTAGCTTTGATGGCGTCTTCGAGAGCCGATGAACAACTCACATCGATGACTACTTTCTTGTTGCTTTTGGTCATTAGGGCTTGGGCGAAGATTATTGATGAGAAATCCCCTGTGAGAAACCTGCCCTTATCGTCTACGAATACCGCTCTGTCGCCGTCTCCGTCATATCCGACGCCAAGGTCTGCATGTGTCCTTTTGACTTCATGTGTAAGTTGTTGCAAAGCCGCCTCTGTTGGCTCAGGCGGATGCGAAGGAAAACTGCTATCTAGCTTCTCGTTTAGAACCTTGACTTTAGTTCCAGTTTCTTTGAAAAGCTTGGGCGCCACAATACCAGATACACTGTTTCCTGTGTCTAAGACAACGTTTAGTTCCTTCTCAACACGGATTTTGTCAAGAACGAAATCAGAGTATTCATCAACAACACCTTCGTAAGTTTCCACTTTCCCTTTCGTACGTGATTCTGCGAATCTTCCTTCTGCGATTATCTGCTGTATTTCTTCTACGCCTGATCCTTGGCCAACTATCACCCCTTTTTCTCGGCAGAGCTTGAAGCCGTTCCATTCGGGGGGATTGTGGGATGCAGTGGTCATGGCACCGCCTTCTCTGTTCTGGCGAGCTATGCCGAAATAGAATACAGGCGTGGTGGTTATCCCGTAGTCGACGATGTCGCAGCCTGTTGAAGCCAAGCCTTTGACGATAGCGTTCTTGAGTTGTTCGCCACCATTTCGAATGTCTCGGGCAACGGCCAAGTTCTTCCTACCACCAAGGAAAGTGCCAAACCCCTTTCCAATTGCCTCTGCTATTCCAAGAGTCAAATCCTTTTCATAGATTCCTCGTATGTCGTAGGCGCGAAAGATGTGTGCTGGCACAGCGCTTGGTGACATCTGCTTTTCCTCAAAGATGCTACTTATCTTGACTCTAGGGCTAGATTTAGATTTAACGCCGTACTTTGCGGCATATACACACGTATTCTCTATTCATCTCGTCTAGTTTCAGCTTGTCGACTCTGAGACCAGCATGATTCAGCGTCTCCATGAGGTCCTTCAGAGTGAACCGTTTCTTCAACCCGGTCACCACAATCGGCGCGATCTGACTGCTGACTCGTATGATTTCAGCCAAAGTTGCTTTGGGATTTGGCACATTCTGAAGAAGTGTAACCGCGAAGACTGCGCCAAAAATCCGCTCACGAAAGGGCATGTTGTCGACATCTGCCAAGACTAATGCTACGTTTTGGCAGAGGCGTGCGTTCCTTACTGCTTCTTGAAGCAATCCCCTGGAGATGTCTACGCCTATGAAGAACTCGGATCTGTTCGCGAGATGTTTGACAAGCAAGCCTGTGCCGCAGCCAGCGTCGAGAACTATGCTATCTTGTAGCAAGCGTAGGTTTTGCATGATGACTTTAATTTTCGCCTCCTGTTCCTCAAAGTATCGAGTGCCATAAATCCGGGCTGATTGGTTGTATCGGCGCATCATTCGTCGCTTCTGGTTCCATGCAGGCAAGTGTGTTCAGAAGCCTTATCTTGCATGGATGTCTTGTAAAGTTGTCGGGAGTAGGGCATGTCAATTTCTCCTCGACAACCGTTGACAGCTCTGATCAGTCCTAACGTGCGAGAGAGCGGCTCACTTGTCAAGGAGACATTCTCCAGACACCGAGGCATTCTTATAGTGGGCAACTGCACTGTGAATTATCGTGGACGCGCCAGCTCTAAGCTGGAATCCGGCGAACGCATCGCAGTCTTCAAAGAGGATGGCTCTGTTTTGGTTCATCGACCAGTCGGATATGAGCCTGTTAACTGGCAGCCACCTGGCTGCGTCTTTCATGTTGGCGCAGTCAACGGTGATTTGCAGGTTACTGCTGTGAGGCGTCAGCCTGCAGAGTCCGTTAAGATTTCTTTTGACCGCGTGTATTTGGTTGCCGCTTTGAATTTGGTTGACGTAGGTGGGTTTGCCCTTCACGCCAGTGAGGAAGATATGCAGAAGGCTGTGTTGCTGATGCCGTCGCTTGTTGAAGAGGGGTTGAAGCTTATTTCCTACGAGAAGAAGGTTGAGCCTGGGTTTGTGGACGTTTACTGCGAGGACAATGCTGGAAGACTTGTGGTGATTGAAATCAAAAGAACAATAGCCAGCAAACAAGCCGCGCTTCAACTAGCCAAGTATGTGAAAGCTATCCGAGGCATGGTCAACAAAGACGTAAGAGGAGTACTAGCTGCACCACGCTTGGGCAAAGGCGTTCAACGATTGCTTACAACTCTTGGGTTGGAACATAAGGCTTTAGACCCGAGAAAGTGCGCTGAAGTCTTGAGCCAACCTGAGACAAGGCGCCTACAAGAATTCTTCGAGGAAAAATAGATATATGCCTGAAGCAAGCTAGGAGAGTGACTAATTCGAAAGTTCTTGTTGTAGATCCTATAGTGAAAAGCGCGATTACTGAGAGCATTGATAAGACATGGCTCAAAAAGAAAAGCATAGGCGTAGACTTAGATTTCACTAGTCTCCAGAATGGACCGAGCTTCATTGAAACCGAGGAACATGAAAAACTAGCTGTGCCTGATCTTCTCAGAGTAGTGAAGAATTGAGAAAAACAGGGATACGAGGCTATTATAATCAATTGTTTTGGCGATCTTGGATTGGACGAAGCAAGAAAAGTGGTTGATGTTCCAGTGGTGGGCGCAGGTGAAGCCTCATTCTCGAATGTGAAAGAAGCCAAAAAGAGGTTCACGGTCATAACAACTGTCCAAGAAGCGGTTGCAAGGGTAAGGCGAAACGCCCGCAAGCATGGTGCAGAACCATTTCTAGCCTCAATACGACCGTCACATATGCATGTGCCTGAGCTTGTTCAAAAACAACGGCTAAGAAAAGCCTTACTGAACGAAGGCAGGAAAGCGCTCAAGGAAGACCACGCGGACATCATCGTTTTGGGCTGCACCGCCATGGCGGGTAACGCTGAATGGCTTTCCGAGAAACTTGATGTGCTAGTGGTAGACCCTACACAGGCTGCCCTCGACAAGGCAGTGGAACAAATCAAAAGTAGAGCTAAGTAGAAATTGACACGAAAGTCTTTATGTCAAATGCTTAAAGAGAGAGTTCTCTCAGACATTGAAAAGGGAAGTGCATTTTCGTGGCGAAACTAACCATAAGCGAGAGTGAATACAAGAGGCGCATCGAAAGCGTTAGAAGAAAGCTTGTCAAAATGAAGCTTGACGCACTGTACCTAACAAGTGGAACAAGCTTCTTCTATCTGACCGGCTACTCGTATATCGCAACCGAAAGACCGGCCGCACTGGTTATCCCTGTCGATGGGGACATAGCCTTCCTTGGCCCACTCCTAGAGATCGACCACATACCTCTAAAAACCAAATTGATAAACAAGGTTTTCACCTATCTCGACTATCCAGGGGAAAAGCATCCGATCGAGCATTTCGCAGGCTTTCTGAAAGAGCTGGAGCTTGACCGCAAAAGGATAGGATTAGATAACCCTGCAGGTGCAGCTGGAATTTGGGGGTACAAGGGTCCTCCTATAAGAAAGAAGTTGCCCACAGCCAAGTTTGTTATGGCAAAAAAAATCGTCCAGAGCATGCGACTTGTCAAGTCAGACGAGGAGATTCAGTTGATAAAAGAGAGTGCAAGATGGGCGAATCTAGCTCACACGCTGCTTCAAGAATACACGCAACCAGGTCTCTGGGACCTCGACATATCAATGAAAGCCTCTTACGAAGCATCCGTGACTATGAAGAAAACGCTTGGACCCGACTACGAGCCGTCAAGAGGGGGACGCTCTCCAGCTGCAACAGGCTTTAGAGGACAAGTTGGTCCCATGTCAGCTATTCCTCACTCTCTCAGCACAAAACGACCAATAAGAGAAGGCGATGTGGTGGTTACCGGCGCAAGTGCGGACATCGGCGGATACAGCTGCGAACTCGAGCGCACAATGATCCTTGGAGACCCAACAGAGAAGCAGAAAAGATACTTTGAGGCTATGCTGAAGGCTCAAGACGCAGCCCTAGCAGCGTTCAAACCAGGGGCAAAGTGCAGCGACGTAGACAAGGCTGCAGCAACAGCGGTTAAAAGGGCTGGTTTAACGAGGCTGATAAGACATCACACTGGGCATGGGCTTGGCTTAGAAGGGCATGAACCACCGTGGCTTGATATTGGCGACAACACCGTTCTTAAGCCAGGTATGGTTCTTAGCTGTGAGCCCGGCATATACGAGCCAGATTACGCTGGTTTTAGGCACTCGGACACGGTAATAATAACCAAAGAAGGTTCAGAGGTCGTAACCTACTACCCCAGAGACTTGAAATCGTTAACCATCCACAAGGGCTAAGAAACTTAACCAGGCTTCTTTATGTTACATAAAGCAGTTCAACAACCATGTTCATCGCTTCATTCATGACTCTACTCGTCTTTTGACCAGTCATCCAAAACGGCTCGCGTCTGATTTATTGCAGCGCCCATTTCTGGTGTGTTCCATCTTTGAGTAAAGTGCAGTTGCTTGTAGAACCCGTGAAAAGGGTCTGAAGCGTTTGCTAGCTTCCCAATCATCTCCACATGATTTTCTCCGTTGCAGATTTCTGCCTTTATCTTAGCTTCCATTTTGGGTTCCCGCTTGTTGATGATGTGAAAGCCCAGCCAATAGGCAGAGTATCTGGTTGAAAGAAGGGCGCCAACAAGGTTTCTTTTGAGGAGGCAACTTCTTGCATTTTCGTATTCTGAGCGCGGTCCAATTCGTTTAGCGCCCCATTCTGTATCAATGAATTCCTTTAGCTTGATAAGGAGACCTTCAACTGAATTGTAGTCTAACCCGCTCACGTCGTTCACAAGCTCGAAGACAGCTGACAATTCTCTCTCCTTGTCTTTTATGATGCTGAGTTTTTGGCTGAGGTCTTTTGGTCTGAAGCTGGGAATCAGCCCGTTCTTCATGACATACGCGGCTGATAAACAGGTCAAAGCTTCTCGTAGGCAAATCAACGAGTAGAAAGCGTTGCCGCTTGTCAAATGGTATTGTGCTGCATTCATGTTGTCTCTAGCTTGTTTCACTGCTCCCTCTATTTCGCCTTGCCGCCACTTCCACTGGTTTGCCTTCGCCTTCCACTCTGCAAGCCTCTGTGTTGGGTCAGCCAGTATGATGCCGCCTTGCATAGCCTCGATCCATAATCCTGTCCACATCCACGTGTCCTGCTTTTCCCTGAGTTTCTCGTCTTCAAAAGTGTTCATGAACGGAGCGATGGGATAACGCCAAATCTCCAGTCGGAGATCGTTTATTTTCCTCTCTTCTTTGCCTACTTGAATATCAGCTGCAACTGTGTTGTAGACAACAGCCAAGTCGATGTCGCTTTCCTCATGTATTTCGCCTGAAGCCATTGAGCCGAAGAGAAAAGCGCCGATCGCATATTTCTCCTTCATTAACTCGGCACATTGTTTCGAGGCTAACTCTCGCATTTGCTTTAACTTAGCCGTTTTGCTCATATCCATGCTCCAAGAGCTTCAATGTTATGCGAATCTGAAATAATCGGTGAGTCTCTTCTGGTACAACGCTTCCTGTATATGCTTACTGTTCTGTACCCATTTATTCAGGGGAATTTGGAACTGGTTTGCGACATGCATTAAGGCTTCATCTAGGGTCTTAGATTTGAACGGTGTCTGCCGCATGGCGTTGCGCACGTTTTCCCTCACTTGCCAAACGCCAACAGGCATGATATAGCCTGGATGCGCCTCACGTAGCACAATAACAGTTGCCTGCCTCCTCTCTTTCTCCAACAACTCGCAGACAGCCAGTCGTGCAGCGTAGTAGCATCCGCCTATTTCAGCGTATGTGGTTCTTCCTTCGTAGCCTTCCCAATCCGAGTATATGAGTATATTTTGTCCGCTAGGGTTCCAAATAGTGCCAGGATACCAAGCTTCCATGGCTTCGTAGCTCCAAGCCTGGGGCAGCATTAAAACCTCGAAGATGTTGTCTAGGTAACGCGACTCGTAAACGCGGTATTCGTTGATTTCAGGATAGCTCTTGATTTTTTCTCTCAGGCTCTTTGATAGTATATCATCAACAGCAGTGATGCTCCAACGCGTTGGTACAAGGCGCCTATTCTGTTCGAGTCCGAAGGCGCCAACACTGAAGGCACGCTGGATCTTAGTGACCAAAACATTATTCGTATACAATGTTTGAACAGCATCGACAGCCTTCAAGTCAGTGTCATAAAACGCCTTCTCAATCTGATAATCCCACCGTACATTGCCAACTTGCAGGTCTCTGACAGGCGCAGAGGGACCAAATGGTTGAACATCATCATCCAAGATCAAGCTGCGACGAGGCGGTTTCTTCAAAGCCAACTCTACATCAACTGAATCCACGGATAAAGCCAGTTCTCGGGTTTGCTCCATGATTCTGCCTGCTTCTTCAAATCGTCGAACGTGCACAGGATGCATTCCACGAACCAGCATGGAGCGGAAGCCCACGATTTCATCCATAGATTTGCCAAACCACAGTTCTGGTATGTCCATGAGGCTGGTGTCTTCATGCACAGGCGGAACCATCGGACCAGCATAGACGTAGGGATACCCGATTCTGCCAATGAATACGCTTGGCGGAGAAGCACCATCGACATCTAAGCCATCGATAAGCGGCATTGTTTTCAAGTAGTAGTTAGCTCGAACTAGTAAGGGACACCGCGTCTTGCCGCAGAGAAATTTGCCGCCCTTGCAGACTACACATTGTCCCTTACCCCATGCTACGCCCACAGCTCTCGCTGGATGTTCTGGGTTGTAACTTAAATTAGCGCCTAGCTCCTTGTTATCGAGAAGCTCAAGTACCCAGTGGCTGTCCTCTAAAGATGGCTTTGCAGTTATCTTCTTGTGTGGTTCGACAAGCCTGCGCATGGGCTTTTCAGCAAATAATTACAGGTGATAATTGGCTTAAAACAATTGAGTACATGCGCTTATCAAATCACGCTAAGAAGACGAGAGCGGCAATCAAGTAAGCAACCATAAAATCCTCAATATTGGTTGAAGGCAAAATGGCAATCCTCATCCTATAATGCGTAGAGAGCGATTAGTGGAGCAAACACAGTTGCTACAAGAGTCATAACTGTAATCATAGTGTTAAGCGAGGGGCCAGCTGTATCCTTAAACGGATCGCCCACCGTGTCGCCTACAACCGCAGCTTTATGGGCATCAGAACCCTTACCACCGAATTTTCCAGCCTCAATGTACTTCTTCGCGTTGTCCCATGTGCCGCCGGCGTTAGCCATCAGCAACGCGAAAATTATCCCTGTAATTATGCTGCCTGCGAGAAAACCTGCCAAAGCTGCAGGCCCGAGTAAGAAGCCTATTGTCAATGGAGCAACAATCGCTAAAACACCTGGAAGAATCAACTCTTTCAATGCTCCCTTCGTCGCTATGTCAACGCATCTTGCATAATCTGGTTTGGCTGTTCCCTCCATTATGCCTGGCTTTTCTCTGAATTGTCTTCTTATCTCCTCAACCATTCTATGACCATTTTTCCCCACAGCCAATATCAACAACGCTGAGAACACTGGGGGCATCATTGCACCCACAAAAACTCCAGCTACCACTTTGATGTCCGCAAGACTTAGCGCCGCGAGCCCTCCTAACGTGTTTACGTCAATGCCAGCCACCATGGTGAAAGCATGAAACAAGGCGATAACTTGCAGTGCGGCAGCGCCTATAGCGAAACCCTTTGTTATAGCCTTCGCCGTGTTGCCTGCTGCATCCAGCCTGTCTGCCATATCTATTACTTCTTGCCCCAAGCCCGACTGCTCAGCAATGCCTTTTGCGTTATCCACTATTGGTCCGTACGCATCAGCAGATATCACCATCCCCAAAGTGGCTAACATACCGACAGCGGCTATCGCAATTCCATAGAATGGATCGACACCAAACATCATTGCGATATTCCATGAAGCCAGCATGGCAGCAACGATGCCTAGAACGGGGGGAATGATGCTCATTATGCCATAAGAGAAACCGGACAGGATACTTATGGCAGCTCCAGTTTTTGCTGCTTCAGCAGTTTTTAAAACTGGGGTTCTATCTATGGATGTGAAAAAGTCGGTTGTTATTCCTATGACAATTCCAGCCACTAGCCCCGCAACCGCTGAGAAAAATATGCCGAGACCACGCTCCGGGGGATCAATTCCCACAAAATGGATTATTAGAAAAGTTATGATCGCGAATATAAAGCATGTTGCAAATGTTCCTCTGTTGAGCGCTGCGCCCGGGTTCCCCTTTTTTCCAACTCTTACAAAGAGCAGTCCTAGTATAGACGCGAATATTCCTGATGCTTTTAACAATAGTGGGAGGATGATATATGTGGCGTCCCACCGAGGCGATTGCCAATATACTTCGGCGCCTATTATCATCGCCGCTATGGTGCCAGCTATGTATGAGTCAATTAGGTCGGCGCCCATCCCCGCCACATCACCGACGTTGTCGCCAACGTTATCAGCTATAACAGCGGGGTTTCGTGGATCGTCCTCAGGAATGCCTATCTCAACTTTGCCTACCAAGTCTGCGCCAATGTCTGCAGTTTTTGTGTAAATTCCGCCTCCCGCTTTGGCGAAAAGTGCTAATGCGCTCGCGCCAAAACTGAAGCCCAAGACTGTGTCTAAAGCGGCTATAGGGTTTTGATAAATATTGTTGAAGACAAAGTAAAGGACGCTTGCACCGAACAAAGCCATGCCCACTATTGACAAGCCCATCACTGCGCCTCCAAAGAATGCCACTGAGAAAGCTTGGTTCAAGCCTTTTTTGGCAGCGTTGGAAGTTCTCACATTAGCCCTTACAGCAGCACTCATGCCGAAGTATGCCGCTACTGTGGTGCAGAATGAGCCAAAAACGTAAGCTAGAGCCATATAGTAGCTAAAAGCAAGTCCAATCACTATTGCCATAACTGCAACGAACACTGCCAAAGTTCTGTTTTGTCGATTAAGATAGGCTGTGGCACCTTCTCTTATTGCTGTAGAGATTTCCTGCATCCTTGAGGTTCCACTGTCCTGCTTACTTACATAAAAGAACAAATAGATCGAGACGGCGATGGACGCTAAACCTGCAATTGGTGCAATGATTAACCAGTCCATTGAGTTATTCTCCAGAATGTGTTGTGTGTATTTTTTAACGTCATTATTAATATCAAGTATATAAGAAAATTGTATGCATAACGCTTAAATCTAGAACTCCGGTTTCAATTGGACTTCTAAACTGAAAGGAAGACCGCACATATGAGTGAAAAACTTGCTAATCCAGCACCGCTCGGATTGTTAGGCTTCGGCATGACGACAGTTCTGCTCAATTTTGTTCACAATGCTAGGCTAGGCCCGATCGATAGCATGATTTTAGGGATGGGCATATTCTACGGCGGCTTAGCCCAAATTTTCGCGGGCATACTTGAATACAAGAAAGGCAACACCTTTGGAATGACGGCGTTCACTTCGTATGGACTGTTTTGGCTTTCGTTCATAGCACTGAACTGGCTTGGAGTAAGAGATGTTGCGACCCGCGGAGTGTGGCCTTTCTTTGGCGGTTCGACGCCTTGGACTGCCACTCAAGAAACATTCGCCGCCTACTTCTTCATGTGGGGACTCTTCACCTTCGTCATGTTCTTCGGCACACTTAAGACTAACCGCGCCTTGCAGTTCGTTTTCATGAGCCTTGCTGTACTCTTCTTCCTACTCGCAGTCAAATCAGCGCTTCTAGCCTACACATCAGCCACAGCCTCGAGCGTAGAGTTGTTCACCCGAATAATCGGTGTTGAAGGCATAGTCTGTGGTTTCAGCGCAGTCTATTTGGCACTCGCTGAAGTTTTGAATGAAGCGCATGGAAAAACTATATTGCCCATTGGAAAGGTATCGTAAAGTAGGCAAATCCATACCTTTCTCCTTTTCGTATTTCTCGCAATCGAACTCTTCTAGTGAGCTATTCCGAAGATCTTATTAGGTGAAGGTTTCTTTTCATAGAGCCTCACGATAAAGGAAGACTTGAACAAAAATGTCAGAACCAGTTAAATGGGTCAAAGAGGATCCAAACAACAAATACGTCTTTTGGCCCAACGAGGAAATGAAGAAACGTGCATGGATAAGCGACGAAAGCATTTACATAGAAGCAGCAAAAGACCCTGTGGCTTTCTGGGCTGCAAGATCCGAAGAAGGGCTGGAATGGTTCAAAGAATGGACCAAAACCTATGAGTGGAATCCTCCCTTCTACAAATGGTTTGTAGATGGAAAAATCAACGCATCATACAACGCCGTGGACAGACACATCAAAACGTGGCGCAAGAACAAAGCAGCAATAATCTGGGAGCCTGAACCCCCAAACGAACAGGGCAGGGTCCTAACCTACCAAGATCTTTACCGGGAAGTGAACAAGTTCGCCAATGTGCTCAAGAGCTTAGGCGTCAAGAAAGGTGACCGCGTCGGCATTTATCTGCCTATGATTCCCGAAGTTCAGATAGCCATGCTTGCCTGCGCACGCATAGGTGCTGTTCACAGTGTGGTCTTTTCAGCCTTCAGTGGGCAGTCTCTCAAAGACCGCATGGAGGATGCAGAAGCCAAGGTTCTTGTTACCGCTGACGGCTACTATCGAAGAGGAAAAATCGTTGATCTCAAGAGCCAAGCAGATATTGGCATACAGGGCACGACAATCAAGCATATCGTGGTTGTCAAGAGGACAGGCAGTCAGGTGAATATGGTTGAGGGCAAAGACGTTTGGTGGCACGATTTGATGGCTCAAGCTCCGTTGTACTGTCCGCCTGAGCACTTGGACAGCGAAGACATGCTTTACACTCTTTATACAAGCGGCACTACAGGCAAACCCAAAGGTATAGTGCACCACACAGGCGGCTACTTAGCAGTTGCCCACTGGACAGCAAAATGGGACTTCGACCTCCACGACGAAGATATTTTCTGGTGCACAGCCGACATAGGCTGGGTTACGGGACACACCTACGCCTGCTACGGACCTCTCCTGAACGGAGCTACAATCCTCGTCTATGAAGGTTCACTGGATTATCCAGACTTTGATAGATGGTGGGCAATAATAGAGAAGTATGGTGTCACAGTGTTCTACACGGCCCCCACTGCCATAAGAATGATACTAAAGTGGGGAGAGGAATATCCAAAGAAACATGACTTGAGCACTCTGCGACTGTTGG
>Ga0315307_1000856_pt1 | contig 13342 bp, 13 predicted proteins | sample TDP2_MG_FD_203079 | JGI IMG/M metagenome (GOLD analysis project Ga0315307, IMG submission 203079) | Freshwater sediment microbial communities from Lake Towuti, South Sulawesi, Indonesia - TDP2 | ecosystem: Environmental > Aquatic > Freshwater > Lake > Sediment | place: Indonesia: South Sulawesi... | reverse complement strand
CCATCCTGTAGGATGATCGACTTCAGCTCGGTGAGGGGGACCCGGCATTTCGAGGCGTCGGCGATCGCCCTCCATTCAGCTCGTTGGCCCCTCTCTAGGGTCGCTGACTCGGTGGAGAGGAGGTCGATGTTCGCGTCTGCGAGCACCTTTGCGACGCGGGCTAAGGACCCGGGCACATCGGCCAGGCCGATTCTCAGCTGTAGGAGCTTTGCCTCCGGGTCTGCGAAGGCCCTAAGCCGCAGGTCGCGGGTCTCAAGGTCTGCGATCGCCATTATGTACATTCCCTCCCGGAGGCCTAGGCTTTCCCGAAGCCTCACGGGAAGCGAGACCCTGCCCTTGGTGTCCAGCTTGAGTATCTCGACCATCCGCATCTCTCTGGCCTCACCCGGGCGGGGATCACGTCAGCAAACCTTTTAAGTTTGTGTCCCACATTGGGACGAATCCCACAAAACGCCCACTACGCGACCTGCGCAAGGCCGAAACGCCGTACCCCAGTGGAGGAGCAGCCATGACGGTAACCCACCTCGTGAGACCCATGGTCTACCAGGTGCCCGCCTACCGTGACCCCGAGGCGCTACCGGAGGGCTTCACTAAGCTGGACGCGAACGAGAGCCCCTACGGTCCATCGCCGAAGGTCATCTCAGCGATAGTGGGCGACCTCAGGTTCCTGAACAGGTACCCGGCTGATCCCTCAGGGCTGAGGGAGAAGATCGCCGAGTACACGCGATCAAGGCCGGACAGCATCCTCATAGGCAACGGCTCAGATGAGATCCTTGAACTCTTGGCTAAGGCGTTTCTCAACCCAGGCGACGAGGTCGTCGTCTCGACGCCGTCTTTCCAGATGTACGAGGTCTTCGCGAAGCTCGCGGGGGCAGACGTGAGGGCGGTACCTATGCGGGAAGGCTTCAGATGGGACATGGAAGGACTGCTCTCCGCGGCTGAGGAGGCGAAGATGATCCTCCTATGCAGCCCCAACAACCCCACGGGAAACGCTCTCGCCGAGCGGGAAGCCAAGGCGATGGCGGAAAGCGACGCCATCGTTGTGGTCGACGAGGCCTACGTGGAGTTCGCGGAAAGGTCGCTCACAGGCCTGGCCGCTGAGAAACAGAACCTCGTCTTTCTAAGGACATTCTCGAAGGCCTTCGCCCTGGCAGGCCTCCGGGTCGGCTACGCTGTCGCCAGCCCTGAGGCGATCCAGGTGCTGAACCGCGTGAAGGCTCCGTACAACGTGAATCGACTCGCGCTCGCGGCGGCCTCCGCCGCCTTAGAGGACCTGGACCACATGAGACGCCTCGTCGAGTTGACCAAGGCAGCTCGCAAAGACCTGATAAGTCGCCTCCAACGACTGGAGGGCGTCAGGGTCTACTCCTCCGACGCCAACTTCTTGCTTCTGGAGGTAAGGCAGCCCAGCCGGTTGCCTGAGAGCCTCGTGACAGCGCTGTGGAAGAAGGGCTTCGCCGTCAGGGACTGCAGCAGAATGCCGGGCCTAGACGGGGCCTATCTGCGCGTCACCGTCGGTACGCGTCTGGAGAACATGCGGCTCGTGGAATGCCTCGAATCCATACTTGAAGACGCCTAGCAGCTGGTGAGCCCACATGATCGTGATACCCTCGGTTGACATCAAGGACGGCCGGTGCGTGAAGCTCATTCAAGGAAAGCCTGGAACGGGGCTTGATGTGTCAAGCGACCCCATCGCGGTAGCCAAGCACTGGCAGAGCGAGGGCGCAGAGATGCTCCACGTGGTGGACCTCGACGGCGCCATCTCCGGCAGCCGGAGAAACCGCGGCCTGATCCAAAGCCTAGTCGCAGCCGTCGCGATCCCTGTGCAGGTGGGCGGAGGCATCAGGACGGTCGAAGACGCGATCTCGCTTCTGCGATCCGCAGCCAACCCTTCCGGAGCCTCGCGGATCATCATCGGCACAGCCCTGTCCCGAGACCCAATGTTCATCCGGGAACTCGCGAATAGAGGCGTTGACCTCGACCGGGTCTTCATCTCCCTAGACGCCAGGGAGAAAGTTGTCCTGAAGGAGGGATGGACCGCGGACACGGGCTGGTCGCTGACTGAATGGGCGAGCTCCCTCCGGGCACTGGCGATAGGCGGCCTCGTCTACACGGATGTCTCTGTTGAAGGAACCCTGAGAGGACCGAACCTCAAGGCAGCACGGCAGCTAGTCGCCACGACGGGGCTGCCCATCATCTACGCGGGAGGCATCTCCTCGCTCGACGACTTGCGCCAGCTCTCAGGGGTCGGCGTCGAGGGCGCGGTTGTGGGAATGGCCCTTTACCAGGCTAGGTTCACGTTGAAGGAGGCTCAGGAGGCGTGCAGGCGTGCGAAGAGCTGAGGTAAGAAGGGAGACCTTGGAGACGAGGGTGGAGGTAGCCCTCAACCTCGACGGCACGGGACTCGCCGAGGTCAAGACGGGCGTCAGCTTCCTCAACCATCTCCTAGGCGCATCCTCGAAGCATGGCTTGATAGACCTCAAGATCGTGGCCGAGAGCCGTGGGGAGCCAGACCCTCACCATCTGGTGGAGGACACGGCGATAACGCTTGGGCAGGCGATCAGCTCCGCCCTAGGCGAGAAGAGGGGCATCCGTCGCTTCGGCTCCGCGCTCGTGCCCATGGACGAGGCCATCGCTGAGGTCGCCCTAGACCTGAGCGGACGGGGCTACCTTGCCTTCGACGCTGACCTCTCGTCGATGGCAGCAAAAGACATGAATGCCGAGATGATCCGGCACTTCCTCCACAGCCTGGCCGTCAACGCGAGGTTCACGCTCCACGTCCCGAGGCTGGTCGGCCGGGATTACCACCATATGGCGGAAGCCCTGTTCAAGGCCATTGGCCTCGCCCTGCGCGAGGCGGTGGAGCTCGACCCGAGGTTAGGAGACCAAGTCCCAAGCCAGAAGGGCGTCATCGAGTAAGAGGGCGCGGGTAAGGATGCTTACGAAACGGATCATCCCCTGCCTAGACGTGCTCAACGGCCGCGTCGTGAAGGGCGTCAGGTTCCGCGACCACAGGGACGCAGGCAGCCCGGCCCTTCTCGCGAAAGCCTATCAAGACCAGGACGCGGACGAGGTCGTCTTCCTCGACATCGGCGCGTCGCCCGAGGGCCGGAGGACGCTCGTCAAGGCGGTACGGGAGACCGCGTCTGAGGTCTCCATACCCTTAACCGTGGGAGGAGGCATCCGAGGCCTGGCTGACATCGCCCGGCTGCTCCGAGCCGGCGCGGATAAGGTCTCCGTGAACACGGCCGCGGTAGAGGACCCCAGCCTCGTCGAGGCGGCGTCAGAGCGCTTCGGAAGCCAGTGCATCGTGGTCGCCATGGACGCCAAGGGGCGCGGCGGGGGCCGATGGGAGATTCACACCTACGGCGGCCCGCCCACCTTGGGGAGGCCGACGGGCCTCGACGCGCTCCAGTGGGCGCGGACGGTTGAGAGGCTGGGAGCCGGGGAGATACTGCTCACCAGCATGGACGCCGATGGCACAAAGGAGGGCTACGACCTGGAGCTGACTAAGGCTATCGCGGAGGGCGTGAACCTGCCCGTGATAGCGTCCGGAGGCGCCGGCAGCCCTGAGCACGTCTACCGCGTCCTGACAGATGGAAGGGCGGATGCAGCGCTCGCAGCCTCGATCTTCCACTACGGCATGGTAAGCGTCAAGGATGTCAAGATGTACCTGGAGAGGAGAGGCGTCCCGGTTCGCCTCTAGGTGACTTGCTTGCTGGAACCCAGACGGCTTTCAGGGCTGGACCCGTCCGAGAGGCAGAGGCTCCTCGCACGATCAAGCCTAGACATAGAGTCGGTCAAGGCTCAGGTGGCTGAGATCCTGCGAAGAGTGAAGCAGCGAGGAGACGCCGCCCTCGTCGAGTATACCAGCCTCTTCGACAAGGTCAGCCTCAAGCCCGGAGAGATCCGCGTCACCAAGGACGAGGTCAAGGCCGCTTACGAGAACGTCCCCGAGAAGCTCATGTCGGCGCTCAGGTCTACGGCCCGCAGCCTGGAGGTCTACCACCGAGCCCAGATGCCGAGGGCCACTGCTCCCGTGCAGACCCGGGAGGGCGTCTCGCTGAGAGACGTATGGAGACCTGTCACCATGGCCGGCGTCTACGCGACCCGCGGCCTGCCGTCCACCGGGCTAATGATAACCGTGCCCGGCAGGGTCGCGGGCGTCAGGAGGATGATCGCCTGCACGCCGCCGAGCCCCGGAAGCAGACTTGAACCAGTGATGCTCGTGGCGCTCGACCTAGCCGGTGTTGATGAGATCTACAGGGTTGGGGGAGCCCAGGCTATTGCGGCGATGGCCTACGGCACGGAGACCGTTCCACGCGTTGAGAAGATAGTGGGCCCGGGGAACGTCTACGTGACCGCGGCGAAGCTCCTCGTGCAAGGCCTCGTGGGCACAGACCTGCCTGCTGGGCCAAGCGAGATCCTCATCCTCGCGGACGAGACCGCGGACGCGGCCGTGGTGGCCTTAGACCTTCTCTCGCAGCTGGAGCACGGGAGGGTCTCCGCCTCGAAGTCTCATGCAGCCCTCGTGACGACCTCCAGGCAGCTCGCCTCAAGGGTTGCGGAAAGGCTTGGGAGGCTCCTCTCAGCCGAGGCCGGGCGTGGCTCAGCGGAGAAAGGGCTGTGGGAGAACGCTGCCATCCTGACATCCGAGAGCCTTGACGAGGCGGTTGGGTTCGTGAACGAGTATGCTCCTGAGCACCTGGAGATCATAGCCCAGGACCCGGAGCGCATCCTGGCCAGCCTCAAGAACGCGGGCTCGGTCTTCGTCGGGGCCTTCTCTCCCGTGGCGGCTGGGGACTACGCCACGGGCGCAAACCACGTGCTGCCCACCGGTGGGGCGGCGAGGTTTGCCTCTGGGCTCTCGGTCTACGACTACCTGAAACGCATCACCGTCCAGGAGATCAGCCCAGGAGGCCTAGCCGGGATGCTTGACACGGTGACGGCTCTGGCGGAGGCCGAGGGGCTGCCAGGGCACGCGGAGGCCGTCAAGGCGAGGGTCAGGCGAGAGGAGACATGACAGACGCCCGCAGGCCACGGGTGGCGATCGTGAACTACGGGCTCGGCAACCTCTGGAGCATGGCGAACGGCCTGAGACATGTCGGCGCGGAGCCAAGGCTGGTGAGGCGACTCGAGGAGCTCCCGAGGTTCGACGCCGTCGTTCTGCCCGGCGTGGGTGCCTTCAGACCCGCTGCGGCTTTCCTCAAGGACCAGCGGCGATGCTTGGAGGACGCGGTAGAGTGCGGTCAGCCCCTTCTCGGCATCTGCCTTGGCATGCAGTTGCTCTTTGACGAGAGCGAGGAGGGAGGGCTCAGCCCGGGGCTGGGGCTTATCCGCGGCGGCGTGAAGAGGCTGCCGGGAACGGTGAAGATCCCCCACATGGGCTGGAACCAGCTGGCGCTCCGGCGGGAAGACGCGTTGCTGGACGGCATCCAATCGGGCGACTACTTCTACTTCGTGCACTCTTATTATCCCAGTCCGGAGGAGCCCAGCGTCGTCCTGGCATCTACGGAGCATGGCGTAAGCTTTGCTTCCGCGGTCGCGAAGGGCGCCGTGTACGGGACGCAGTTTCACCCCGAGAAGAGCGGGGAGAAGGGATTGAGGGTTCTCCGCAACTTCACTAAACTCGTCGAAGAGGCGATGCGATGAGCCAGCAGACAGGGAGGCGAGATGCGGCGGCGTTGGCCGACCGGCTGAACTACAGGCACAACGGCTTGGTGGTGGCGATAGCTCAGGACGCCGTTAACGGCCAGGTTCTCATGACGGCGTTCATGGACAAGGAGGCGTTCAGGAGGACCTTGGAGACGGGCTACGCGCATTACTGGAGCATTTCGCGGGCGAGGCTATGGCGGAAGGGCGAGGAATCCGGCCACGTTCAGCGAGTAAGGAGCGTCTACGTGGACTGCGACCAGGACGCGGTCCTGCTGAAGGTGGAGCAGGAGGTGGCGGCCTGCCACATGGGCTATCGCTCCTGCTTCTTCAGGGAGGCAACCAAGGAGGGCTTCAAAGAGGCTCTTCAGAAGGTCTTCGAGCCCACCCGCGAGGCACGTTAGCCGCTCATGCAGCTTGGAGGCCCACGGGAAGCTGAGCCCGTGCTTCAAGAGCCTCGGTAAGCTTATGTGCCCCTCGTTCCCTACCAGGGCCTCGGGTGATGAACTGCGGTATGGTGGAAAGAAAGGTTCTCTTCTTCGAGAGACCCGGGCCGCAGAACACTGAGGAGACCATTCAGGCGGCGAAGAGGAGGGCTGAGGAGCTGGGCATCAGCCATGTGCTCGTCGCCTCCGCCAGCGGCGATACCGCCTTGAAGGTCGCGGAGGCCTTCAGGGGCTCGGCCGCGACTATCGTGGCCGTCACATACCACGCGGGCTTCTCCGAGCTGTCATTGGACAGGGCGAAGGAGGTTGGGATCGACCCGAATGAGCTCGTTACAGGCATGAAGCTTGAGAACATCAAAGCCCTAGAGGAGCGCGGCGTCCAGATCGTCCGAGGCTCCCACGTCCTAAGCGGCGTCAGCCGGTCTATCTCGAAGAGGTTCGGCGGCATCACGCCCGTGGAGGTCATCGCCGCGGCCCTGAGGCTGATCTGCCAAGGCGTGAAGGTGGCGGTCGAGGTCTCCGTCATCGCGGCGGATGCGGACGCGATCCCGACCGATAGGGAGGTCCTCGTGATCACCGGCGACATGAAGGGCGCGGACACCGCCCTCATCCTGAAGCCTGCGCATATGAACAACTTCTTCGACCTCGAGGTAAGGGAGTTCATCGCCATGCCCCGAGGACCCTGGGGCAACCTAAGAGGATAGGCCTCACCGGACGAGCGAGGGCTTCTTGGCGAAGTCGCTTCTCTGCAGCGCGGACCAGACGGCTCCCATGTCCGCAACTCTTTTAAGGGAGTCTTGTAGGACTTGGCCCACAAAAATCCCACCACACCGGGTCGTCAAACCATGAAGGTGAGCTTCGCCCTCCCCAAGGGCTCCCTGGAGAAGGCGGTCTTCGACCTCCTCACGCTTTCAGGCTACGTGATCAAGGGTCAGGAGAGGACCTACAGGCCGTCGATAAACGACCCGGGGATCGAGCTGAAGATACTGAGGCCTCAGGAGATCCCTGTGGCCGTCGCCGAGGGCCTGCACGACGTGGGCATCACGGGCTCAGACTGGGTTGAAGAGACCCGGGCGGATGTGGAGCAGCTGCTTGACCTCGAATGTGGACAGGTGAAGCTGGTCACCGCCATTCCAGCCGCCTGGAGCGAGATAGACTCCTTCTCGGCGCTGCTGCGTAGGCTTTGGGCTCAGGGGAAGAACGTCCGAATCTCCACGGAGTACCTGAACCTGGCCGCGGAGTACGTGAAGCGGAACGAGGCCTACAGGACGGCCTTCGGCGACGCGGAGCCCATGATCGTCACGCCCTGGTGGAGACGGGGCGAGAACCCCAGGGTGAGCATCTACCTCTCCTTCGGCGCGACGGAGGCGAAGCCCCCGGAGAACGCGGACGCGATCATCGACCTAACCCAGACGGGAACCACCTTGGAACAGAACAATCTCCGGATCGTAGAGACGGTAACCGAGTCCTCCGCCGTCTTGGTCGCGAACAAGCTCAGCCTCAGAGACCCCGAGAAGCGGGAGAAGATCTACGATATCCTGACGCTGCTCAAGGGCACGGTGGAGGGCAAGAGGAAGATACACATCTTCGTCAACGTCGAGGAGCGGAACCTCGACGAGCTGCTCAAGAGGCTGCCGGCCTTGAAGAGGCCGACGGTCAGCCCCCTCGCGGGCAAGGGCTGGTTCTCCGTGAACACGGTCATCGACCGCGACGAGTTCCTCACGGTGCTACCGACGCTGAGGAGGTTGGCTCAAGGCCTGGTGGTCCATGAGCCGCAGCAGATCCTCGAGCTAGAAGAGATCGCGAAGAGCGAGAACCGCGTCGCGAACGCTAAGACTCATTGACACCGGGCAACGAGCCTAGGGTTTCAGAGCCGCCCTCGCTGTCTTCACCTTCTCTTCCGCATGAGCGCCTATGACTTCATGTTCGTTGAAGGAGTAGACCTTCAACTCCTTCTGGCACTTCAACCTGTTGTAGACCGCGTAGACCGTGGAGGGCGGGCAGATGGGGTCCCGCAGCCCTACGGACATCAAGACTTGGCAGTTCACGGACTCAGCCATGTTCAAGGTGTCGAAGTAGCTCAGGGTCCTGAAGGCGGCCTCCTCATTCCGCGGATAGGCCCTCAGGTAGTTCACGATCTCCAAGTAGGGGCCTGAGAGCGATATCTCCACGCCTCGCCGGAAGTGGCAGAGGTACGGGATATCGGACATGGCCAAGACGGGCCTATGGTCTAGGCCGACTGTTGCGAGTGTGAGGCCTCCTCCCTGGCTGATCCCCGTGACGCCAATCCTAGACTTGTCGATCTCCTCGCGGGCCTCTAGGAAGTCGAGAGCCCTGACGCAGTCGATATAGACGCCTCGATAGTAGTACTCTTCAGGGCTGAGGATGCCTTTCGTCATCCAGCCCGTGACGTGGCCTGACGAGTATCGGCCCGGGTCAGTGCTCTCGCCCGACTGGCCCCTCACGTCTATCGCGAGCACGGCGTAGCCCTGAAGCGCCCAGCCAAGGTAGTCGAAGACCTGGCCCTTGTTTCCGCTGTAGCCGTGGAGAAACAGAAGCGCCGGGCAGCCCATGCGGCCTCTGGGCGTGAGGTACCATCCGCAGATCCGAGCCCCCTGGAAGCCACGGTAGAACGCCTTAAACACGTTCACTGAGTCGACCGGGTATGGGACCGGCGTGAGCACAGCGTCCAAAGGTTCCCCGGCGGACTCCTGGAGGGTCCTCGTCCAGAACTCCTCGAAGTCCGGCTCCTTCGTCAGGGGCGGGATGTACCGCTTCAGCTCTTCAAGCGGCAGGTCGATGATCGGCAAGCCTTACACCTTCGAGCGCGGCCTATGCACGGGAACCGCGCTTAAGCCTATCGCTGCGGGGACGTATCCTCATATCACCTAGGCCAGACGCGGTCGAAGTAGGGGTTCTTTCCCGTCACGGAGAGCGGAATCCCGAAGGCTACGTCCGCGTCTATCATGCCCAGTTTGCGTGCAGATGCGCCGATGGAGAACATGATCCGGTTGTCCAGCCCCAGTTCGGACGCTGCCCTCGCCGCCGCTCCAAGGGCGATCCCTAGGTCGACGACGTAGAAGGCGCAGTTCGGACCCATGAAGGCTGGGCCGAGGCTCTTCGCGGCTGCGTCGAACTCGCCGCATGTCCTGTAGCCGCACGCTCCGCAGTTCAGGCCTTTCGACGTGCTTCCCTTGACGCCCAGAAGAGCCACGGCGGCGGACCGCCGCACTCCCTCAGCGTCCCTGGCGAAGGTAGGCCACTGCTCCCTGAGGCCCTCCATCGCCGTTGCCAGAGCCTCCTTCTCCGCCCGGTCTACGATGATCGCCGTGACCAGCCTGTCGATTCCACGGGCCTTCGGGGCCGTCCGGGCCACTGCTAGAATCGTCTGCGCGCCCTCCAGCGCCGCATGCGCCTCGGCCTCTTCTCCCCTGACCGGCATATAGCTCAGAGCGCCGAGCGCAGCGCTCCGCGTTTAGCTGTTACGGTCTCCACGTCTCCGGGTCCTCGAACCGCGGTCGCCTGTAGAGGATGTCTTCCACGTAGGCTCTGAGCGGCTCAGCCGTAGACCAGGCCTGGGCGATGCAGCCTCCGGCCGCATGCGGGGGATCACCGTCGAAGACCTCGCCTATGAAGCCCAACCCGGCCTCGTAGAGCTGCTCCTCCAGCAGGGGCTGGAGGAAGCCTCTATACGCGTACTCTCTCCAAGAGGGCTCGTAGCGCCTCGTCTTGAGGAAGGCCTTCGCGAAGTGCCCGGTCAGCCAGGGCCAGATGGAGCCGTTGTGGTAGGCTAGGTCTCTTTCGCGTTGGCTTCCCCGGCAGACCCCGCGGTACCTTCCGTCCTCAGTCGAGAGCGTCCTAAGCCCATACCTAGTCCAGAGCCTGCACCAGAGGAAGCGGACCACGCTCTCGGCCATCGACTCGTCGAGCATGCTGTAGTCCAGGGAGACAGCCAAGACCTGGTTTGGACGCACGGAGCTGTCGCGAGAGCCGTCCGTGACCACGTCATAAAGCGACCTGGCCTCTTCGTTCCAGAAGGCTACCCTGAAGCTCCTGGCGGCGGCCTCAGCCCGGGCCTCGTACTCGGACGGATTCTCGTTCAAGGCCTTCGAGAGAACGGCCATCGTCCTCAGGGCGTTGTACCAGAGCGCCTGGATCTCCACGGCCTTTCCCTCCCTGGGGGTAACAGCGGCGCCGCCTACCGCCGCGTCCATCCAGGTGAGCCTTGGTCCATGGCGGACCAGGCCGTCCATGTCGACGTGAATGCTATAGTCCGTGCCTGCGGCGTAGCGGTCAACGATCGACCTCAACACGGGCCAGAGCTGCTCGCGGACGAAGCCCAGCTTGCCCGTGTACTTGAGGTACTGGAGTACGGCGTTCACGTACCAGAGCGAGGCGTCCACGGAGTTGTAGCTCGGGGCTGCGTCCGGGCCTTCGCCGAAGAAGCTGGGTATGAGGCCGTTCTTCTCATGCGCCCCGTAGGCTAGGAGGATCTGCTCCGCCTCGTCGAACCTGCCCGTGACCAGCGTGAGCCCGGGAAGCGAGATGAGCGTGTCTCTTCCCCAGTCGCCGAACCAGTGATAGCCTGCGATGATTGAGGCTCTACGCCCTGGGCTGCCTTGGACGAGGAAGGCATCAGCCGCGAGCGCCAGCCAGCGGGCCCAGTCACCGCCGGGCCAGAGCTCCCGGGAAGCGCTCACGATCTTCCTACGTCTCTCAACCTCACGGTCCCAGACCGCCTCTAGATTCGGTAGGTTCTCGGCGGCTTGCCACGCCTCCTTCTCGCTTCGCGAGGCCGAGGCGATCAGGTGAAGGAGCTTCCGCTCCCCGGCTTGGAGAGCGATCCTGAAGCAGCCGGGCATGTAGTAGTCATCGAGGAAGCTGTCGCCCCTCGCCTCGTCCGTCCGGTAGCGTAGACGCTTAACCCACGCGGCTTCGCGGCTGGAGAACGTGCCCGTGTCTGCGGCCACCGTCAGGTAGAGGTTGAGGTCCGGGAAACCGGCCACGAGACCCCTGTCGAAGGCGTGCTGCTCGTAGGCCCAGGCCGAGCGTTCTGAGTCGTGGACCTCGTATATGCCGCGGCGACTTGTCAGCGGACAGACCTCTAGCGTAACCTGCTCGTCTCGAAGGTTCACGGCCTCATACCTGATCACGGCGAGGTTCTCGCCCTGTGCCAGTGCGATGCTCTTAGACAGGGCGACGCCCCGCGCATCGTAGGTGAAGCTGGGGAAAGGCGAGAGCGAGAAGCCCTGCAGCCAACGGAGGCCTTCGCCGTCGAGGCCGCTGGGGAACTCGTTAGCCGTCAGGCTGAGGCGTCCAAGGCTGGGGCTTACGAGTGACTCGTTCAGCTTGGCGAGAAGGACCCTTCTTCCCAGGGGCGGCTCGGTAGCGGCCACCAGGAGTCCATGGTACTTCCTCGTGTTCATCCCGAGGATGGTGGAGGACGCGTATCCGCCTAGGCCGTTGGTGACCAGCCATTCCGTGGAGAGCGTCTCCTCCACACGGGAAAGCCGAGTTGCGCCGATCAGGAGGGAGGGAAGGTCGCTTGTCAACAACTGGTCTTCCCTGCCGGCGGAGGGGAGGCTTGAGGCGCAGATGGGCTTTCCACCTCCCTTTGCCTGTACGTGGCTCCCGGGGATCGCCTAGAGCGGCAGCGCGACCGGCTTGCCGCGCTTGGCGGATTCGAGGGCGGCGAGGCTTAGCTCCAGGGACTTGTAGCCTTCCTCTATTGGGACGGGGCTGCCTATGCCCTTCTGAACCGCCTCGATGAAGGCCTTGTCTTCTTCCTCGTAGGCGTTCGCCCTGTTGTAGTAGGTCTCCGCTCTGTCCCGCCAGTAGAGCGTGGCCTTCGACCAGTCCGCCTCGTACTTCACGTTCTTCGCCACGGCCTTAACCCATACCTCCGGGCCGACGGCCGCGTTCGTCGAGGAGACGACGGCGAAGGCTCCGCTCTTGAGGCTTAGGGTTGCGATGGCCACGTCCTCGATGCTGAAGCCCGGAATATCCTTGTTCAGCAGCGTGCCCAGGACGGCGTAGACCTCAGCCACGTCGCCTCCCAGCCATCGAACCTGGTCGTACACGTGGGTGGCCTGCTCCACGATCTGTCCGCCGCTTTGCTCCGCCCTGATCCACCAGGGGACCATGTAGACGCCGCCCCACCACCGGGCCTCCAGCAGCCCTATCGGCCCGCCCATCGAGAGGAGGACCTCCCGCGCTCTACGGATGCCGTCCATGAAACGCCAGTGATAGCCTACCTGCGTCGTGACGCTCGCCCGTCTCACAGCGTCCAAGACCCTTCTCGCCTGGCCTAGGCTGACCTCAAGGGGCTTCTCCACGAAGACGTGGACGCCCCGCTCCACCGCGTAGCAGACCTGCTCCTGATGAGCGAAGGGCGGCGTGAAGACGAAGACGGCCTCGGGGCGCTCCCTCTCGATCATCTCACGGTAGTCCACGTACCACGCCTTCGCCCCGCAACCCCTGGCTGCGCTCTCCGCCTTCCCGGGCACGATATCGGCGACAGCCGCTATCTCGACCCCTGCGATGCTGGGGAGAACCCTGAGATGGGTTCCAGCGATGCTCCCGGCGCCGATCACCCCTAACCTGACCATACCTGCTCAGAGCAGCGATCGAGCCGCCTCCCTATTTAAGCAACGGCACCGCAACCCCCAGGGCCCAAGAGGCAAGAAGCCCCATCACGATGCAAGGACTCGACCCTGACATAAGCTGCCGACGTTCCCGATCAGAGCCGTTCCACGCTAGGCTTCGCCTGAATCAGAGCGCGCCGGGCGCTCCTTTGAGGCAGATAAACTCACGGTGAAGCATGGGGAAAGACGCCATGAGACCACGCCATCGGGTTGATTCAGGAAGAACATGCCCCTTTCCGCTCGTGGGCGTCTCTTGCCTCTCTGGGGCTTGGACCGCTAGGTATTTATGCGCCGCTGGGCATCACGGCTGCGTACGAAGCTGGCATTGAGCGCCTAAGGGAGTGCTTGGACGGGCATGAGGTGGGTGGTCACGGCGGCTTGGCCTTACGTGAACACGACGCCGCACCTGGGGACATTCCTCCAGCTCCTTACAGGCGATGTCTTCGCGCGCTACCGGCGTCTCCAAGGCGATGAGGTCGTCTACGTCTCGGGCTCGGACGCTCATGGCACGCCTATCCTCGTCTCGGCGGAGAGGGAAGGCCTCACCGCGGAGCATGTGGCCTTCAAGTACCACGCCGAGTACCTGAGGCTTTTGAAGGA